>ERZ1673744.514-NODE-514-length-49752-cov-6.157917_pt1 | contig 49752 bp, 34 predicted proteins | sample MGYA00580207_ERZ1673744 | MGnify/ENA primary metagenome ERZ1673744 (study PRJEB41218, sample SAMN15661751) | gut metagenome | host: Homo sapiens | place: Canada: London | collected 2015-08-20/2019-03-30 | study: EMG produced TPA metagenomics assembly of... | reverse complement strand
CGAGCTGCGCGGTGAATTCGGAAAGGGAGCGCCCGGTCGTAAGCGTCTGGTCGGTCATATGGAAAACCTCCTTGCGGGATGATGATCGTGTGGTGTCGTGTCCGTCACCGGCACACATATTATATTGTATTATACCGCGCGGCGGGGCGGTTGAAAAGTGGGCGCGGGGCTTTTTGCGCGCTTTTTGGGCATACTGACCCAAAAGGGAGGAATGACCATGCAAGACGGTTTCCTGCGCGCGGCGGCAGCGTCCATCCCCGTGGCCGTGGCAGACCCCCGGCGCAACGCGGCGGCGGTCTGCGCGCGCATCGACCAGGCGCAGCGGGCGCGTGCCGCGCTGCTTGTGCTGCCGGAGCTGTGCGTGACCGGCTACACGTGCGGCGACCTGTTTTTGTCCGCGCTGCTGCTCGATGCGGCCGAAGAAGCGCTGCTGAACATCTGCGCGCACACGCAAAACTGCGACCCCGTCGTCGTGCTCGGCGTGCCGCTGCGCGCCGGGGGCAAGCTCTACAACTGCGCGGCCGTGCTGCACCGCGGGCGCATCCTCGGCATCGTGCCGAAGACGTGGCTGCCGAACTACGACGTGTTCGCGGAAAAGCGCTGCTTTGCCTCCGCGGCGGCGTACCATGGGCCGGGCAGCGTGCCCGTCAGTGGGGCGGACGTGCCGTTCGGCACGGGGCTGGTGTTCGCCTGCGCGCAGATGCCGGCGTTTCGTCTCGGCGTGGAGCTGTGCGAGGACGTGTGGGCGCCGATACCGCCGTCGGTGCGGCTGTGCCTCGCCGGGGCGACCGTGATCGCCAACTGCTCGGCCTCGCCCGAGGCGGCCGGCAAGCCTGCCCGCCGCCGCACGCTGCTGCGCGCGGCCAGCGCGCGCGGCCTCTGCGGCTATGTCTACGCCAACGCCGGGCCGGACGAGTCGAGCGCGCGCGCCGTCTTTTCCGCGCACCACCTCATCGCGGAAAACGGGGACATCCTCGCCGAGCACGCGCCGTTCGCGCCCGAGCCCGGCCTGCTCGTGACGGAGCTCGACCTGCTGACGCTCTCGGCCGAGCGCCGGCGCAACACGACCTTCGTGCCCGAGGGGGCGGGGGCGCGCGCCGTGCCGTTTTCCATGCCGCTGCGCCCGACGGCGCTCAGCCGCGCGGTGTCGCCGCACCCGTTCGTGCCGGACGATGCAGCCCTGCGCCGCAAGCGCGCAGAGCTCCTGCTTTCCATCCAGGCGCACGGCCTGCGCAAGCGCCTGCTGCACACCGGCAGCCGGGCGGCGCTGCTGCCCGTGACGGACGATCTCGACAGCGTGCTCGCCCTGCTCGTGTGCGCGCGCACGATGGATCTGCTCGGCCGCGCGCGGCACGATGTCCTCGCCGTCACGCAGCCGGGGGGCGACCGGGCGCGCGTGCTGCGCCTGTGCAAGGCGCTGGGCGTGTCCGTGCGGCCGAACGCCGACCGCGCGGGGCTCGCGCGCACGCACGCGGCGCTCCCGCTCGCCGCGCCCGACTTCACGGCCCTGCTGCTGGGCGAGGCCGTGTGCGCGCCGGAGGCCTACGGCGTCAACGCCGCCGTGCCGCGCACGCTCGTGCGCTGGCTCATCGCGGCCGAGGCCGAGCGCGCCGAGGAGCCCCTGCGCGCGGAGCTGCGCGCCGCGCTCTCCGCGCCGGACGCCGACTGCGCGGGCGTCTCGTGCGCGCTGACGGACTTCTGCTTTTACCACCTCGTGCGCTGCGGCGCGCACCCGCGGCGCATCCTGCGGCTGGCCCGTGCCGCCTTCGGCGACGCGGCCGCGGATGCCGACATCCTGCGCGCCATGGCGGCGCTCACGCGCTGCCTGTTCCGGCGGCCGGCCGCGCTGCCGGACCACGTCGCGCTCGGCAGCAGCGCGCAGGCGCTGCACTGGCCGCCGGACGCGGCGGGGTCGCTCTGGGGCGAGGAGATCGACGCGCTGCGCCGCGAGCTGTCCTGAGATAAATATTCAAAAATGCGTGCATAACTGCATATTCCGCCGCCGCTCTGGATGCCGGAGCGGCGGCGTTTTTCGCATATCTTTCGCGCTTTTGTGCATATCACCGAAAGAAAAACGTTTCTCGCGTGAATTTTATTCAAAAAAGAGGGTTGACATTTGCACGAAAAAGGTGAATAATATGCACATCTTATGAATGAATAATCAATGGAGGCAACCATGATGAAAAAAGAAGATATCAAAAAAGTCGTCCTTGCTTACTCCGGCGGTCTGGATACGTCCATCATCATCCCCTGGCTGAAGGAAAACTACAATAACTGCGAAGTCATCGCCGTGTCCGGCAACGTCGGCCAGGCCGGCGAGCTCGACGGTCTGGAAGAGAAGGCCATCAAGACCGGCGCGTCGAAGCTCTACGTGCTCGACCTGACGGACGAGTACGTTGACGATTACATCATCCCGACCATGCAGGCCGGCGCCGCGTACGAGGAGTACCTGCTCGGCACGAGCCACGCGCGGCCGTGCATCGCCAAGGGCCTCGTCGAGATCGCCCAGAAAGAGGGCGCCGACGCCATCGCCCACGGCTGCACCGGCAAGGGCAACGATCAGGTCCGGTTCGAGCTGGCGGTCAAGCACTTCGCGCCCGATATGCCCATCATCGCCCCGTGGCGGGAGTGGGACATCAAGTCGCGTGAGGAAGAGATCGCCTACGCCGAGGCGCACAACGTGCCCCTGAAGATCAACCGCGAGACCAACTACTCCAAGGACAAGAACCTCTGGCACCTGAGCCACGAGGGTCTCGACCTCGAGGATCCGGGCAACGAGCCGCAGTACGAGAAGCCGGGCTTCCTCGAGATGGGCGTCAGCCCCATCGACGCGCCGGACGCCCCGACCTACGTCACGCTCGACTTTGAGCAGGGCAAGCCCGTCGCGCTCGACGGTGAGAAGATGAGCGCCAAGGACATCATCCTCAAGCTCAACGCCATCGGCGGCGCCAACGGCATCGGCATTCTGGACATCGTGGAGAACCGGCTCGTCGGCATGAAGTGCCGCGGCGTGTACGAGACGCCGGGCGGCACGATCCTCTACAAGGCGCACAGCGTGCTCGAGACGCTCTGCCTCGACAAGATGACCATGCACGAGAAGCAGAAGCTCGCCGTGACCTTCGGCGAACTGGTGTACAACGGCCAGTGGTTCACGCCGCTGCGCGAGGCGCTCAGCGCGTTCGTGACCAAGACGCAGGAGCACGTCACCGGCACGGTGCGGCTCAAGCTCTACAAGGGCAACATGATCAACGCCGGTGTCTGGAGCCCGTACTCCCTGTACTCCGAGGAGATCGCCACCTTCGGCGAGAGCGACTACAACCAGGCGGACGCCGCCGGGTTCATCCAGCTCTACGGTCTGCCGATCGCCGTGCAGGCAAAGGTTGACGGCAAGAGCATGTAAGCGGTACAATAGATATATAGAAATGATTTTCTCCCCGCGCCGGGCCTCCCGGCGCGGGAAGATCGTTCCAAAAGCCTCGCAGAGTTTGCGCCCGCAGGCGCAAAGAAATTCCGATCATTTTCTCCGGCGGCGTGTACGGCGGAGAAAATACCACTCGGCTCGCAAACGTGCGCGCATGGCGCGTGCGCTGCAGCGAGCCGCAGCTTTTCCACAGAGAACCCAGCGAAGCGGTTCTCTGTGGAGACAACTGACGAAGGGAGACCATCACCATGGCAAAAATGTGGGCGGGCCGCACGGCCGGCGTGACCGATCCGGTCGCGGACGATTTCAATTCCTCCATCCGCTTCGACAGCCGGATGTACCGCGAGGACATCACGGGCAGCATGGCGCACGCGGCGATGCTCGGCGCGCAGCACATCCTCCCCCAGGCGGACGCCGATGCCATCATCGACGCGCTGCAGGGCATCCTCGACGATCTCGACAGCGGCGCGCTCGCGTTCGACCCCGCGTGTGAGGACATCCATATGTTCGTCGAGCAGGTGCTCACCGCGCGCATCGGCGACCTCGGCAAGAAGTTGCACACCGCCCGCTCGCGCAACGATCAGGTCGCGCTCGACCTGCGCATGTACCTGCGCAACGAAACGAGCGAGATCATTGCGCTCACAAAGGACGTGCTCGCGGCGCTCGTCGAGCAGGCCGGGGCGCACAAGGGCGACATTCTGCCCGGCTACACGCACCTGCAGCGCGCGCAGCCCATCACCTTCGGCCACCACCTGATGGCCTATGCCATGATGCTCCTGCGCGATATCGACCGGATGCAGGATGCCGTCAGGCGCATGAACGTCTCACCCATCGGCTGCTGCGCGCTCGCCGGCACGACGTATGACACCGACCGGTTCTTTGAAGCAAAGCAGCTCGGCTTTGACGACGTGGCGCGCAACAGTCTCGACGGCGTGTCCGACCGGGACTTCTGCGTCGAGCTGCTCGATGCCTACGCCATCGAGATGATGCACCTCTCGCGCCTGAGCGAGGAGCTGGTGCTCTGGTCGAGCTGGGAGTTTCAGTTCGTGCAGCTCTCGGACAGCTACACGACCGGCTCGTCGATCATGCCGCAGAAGAAAAACCCCGACATGGCTGAGCTCGTGCGCGGCAAGACCGGCCGCGTCTACGGCGACCTCATCGCCATGCTCACGGCGCTCAAGGGCCTGCCGCTGGCATATAACAAAGACATGCAGGAGGACAAGGAGGCCGTGTTCGACGCGGTGGACACCGTGAAGATGTGCCTGCGCGTCATGGCGCCGATGCTCGCCACCATGACCGTGCGCGCCGACAAGATGCTCCACGCGGCGCAGACGGGCTTCCTGAACGCGACCGACCTCGCGGACTACCTTGTCACGAAGGGCCTGCCGTTCCGCAGCGCGTACAAGGTCTCCGGCCAGCTCGTGGCCTACTGCATCGCGCACAACACCGTGCTCGAAAAGCTGCCGCTCGAGACCTTCCGCACCTTCAGCGACCTCTTTGACGACGGCGTGTACGATGCCATCGACCTCACCAACTGCGTCACGCGGCGCGTGTCCTACGGCGGCACGTCCGTGCCGAGCGTCGAGGCGCAGATCACATGGGTCACGCAGCAGCTCGAGGCATAAGCACATACGCATATTTTTTACAAGACCGGCGCTCCCATTTGGGAGCGCCGGTCTTGCATTGCACAAAAAAATCCTGTACAATAAGCAAAAAGTTGTGCAAAAAGGCTTGCCATTTCCGGGGTGGGGATGGTATTCTTTTTCATACCCACTTTGTTGAAAAAAGGAGAAATGGTATGAGAAAGAAACTTCTGAGCATCCTGCTTGTGCTGAGCCTGATGCTCGCGCTCGTGCCGGCGGCCTTCGCGGCAGACGCTGTGAGAACCGAGCTGGAAAGCGACGGCACAACGCTCGCCTTCTACGGCAGCGGCGTTGCCACGGCCGACTGCTGGAACGGCGACTGGACCGCCGTCACGCACGTTGACCTCGGGTATGAGATCCGCGGCGTCGCCGAGAATGTGCTGGCCCGCTGCGTCAATCTCGTCTCCTTTGAGGCCATCGGCAGCCGGTATCTCCGGACCTACAACGGCGGCCTCATCTCCATAGACGGCAGGCAGATGCTGGCCGCGCCGAACAGGTGCACGGCTTATGAGATCCTCGACTTGGTGCAGACCGTCAAGACGGGCGCGTTCCGTTACTGTCAGGGGCTGACGGCGGTCACGTTCCCGGCGAGCCTCACCACCATTGAGGCGCAGGCCTTCACCAGCTGCCTGAGCCTGACGGACGTTCAGCTGCCGGACGGCCTGAAGACGATCGGCGACTTTGCTTTCGCCGGCTGCGCCGCGCTGACGAGCGTGCTCATCCCGAAGAGCGTCACGAGCATCGGCGCGGGCGCCTTCACCGGCTGCACCGCGCTCACGGCCATCGACTACAGCGGAACCGAGGCCGAGTGGGCCCAGCTGACCAAGGGCGAGAACGCGCTGCCGGAGGGCGTGACCGTGAACTTCAACGCGCCCATCCACCACTACGGTTCCTGGACGGGCACGGACCCGAACTGCACGACCGAGGGCAAGCGCACCCGCACCTGCACCGACGACGGCTGCGGTCACACGGAGGAAATGACACTCCCCGCCCGCGGCCACTACTGGGGCATCGGCCGTGTGACGACGCTGCCGACGGAGACCACGACCGGCGTGCGCACCTATACCTGCAGGACCTACGGCTGCAATGCCACGCGCACCGAGGAGATCCCCAAGCTTGCCCCGCGGGTGCCCGTGAGCGAGCGCTTTGACGACGTTGCCCCCAACAGCTGGGCGTATGAGGACATCCAGTACTGCGTCGACTATGAGCTCATGGCCGGTGTCGGCGGCGGCCGGTTTGAACCGAAGACGCTGACCACGCGCGCACAGCTCGTGCAGATCCTCTATCGGCTTGCGGGCGCGCCGGAGGTCAGCGGCGAGACGCCGTTTACCGATCTCACGGCCGACTGGTACAAGACCGCGGTGCTCTGGGCGTACCAGACCGGCGTGACGTCCGGCGTGAGCGAGACGACCTTCGCACCGGACACGCCCGTCACGCGCGAGCAGGTCGCGGTGTTCCTGGCCGGGTTTGCGGATCGGGTGCTCGACAGATACACCCCCTATATGTGGGATGCGCTCTTCCCGTTTCAGGATCGTGAGCAAATCTCCTACTATGCGCGCACGGCCATGAACTGGGCGTGCGATCTGGGGCTGATCAAAGGCATTCCGGGCCCGGGCGGCCTGCGCCTTGAGCCGCAGAGCAGCGCCACGCGCGAGCAGATGGCGGTCATGATCGCACGGTTCTGCCGCAGACTGAATGTCTGGAACGAGCCCATGCCGGAGCTTTGAGCAAACGGCTGGAGCGCGCGTGCGTGCATTGCTGCCTGATACCGAACCGGCGTCCTGTTTTTTGGACGCCGGTTTTGTTATTGCTTGCGTGTGCGCTTCATAGTTTTGCAGCAAAGATGGGAATAAAAGGCGGTTAATTGAAGAAAAAAGGAGTACGCTTGCACGGATACGCACATTTGATACAAAAAAACGGAAAAATTGAATTGACATTCCCCGCAAAAATGTTACAATATTGTCACAGAATGCTTTGGAAATTTCAAGCATCTTGTAACATTTGGAAAGGAGCGTAACGATGAAGCAGAGAACACGCAAGCTTCTGACCCTGCTGCTGATCGCAGCCATGGTCATGAGCCTGATGGTCCCGGCACTGGCGGCGGACACCGCGCAGTCCGAGACCCCCTACACTTACGACGCCGGAGACTACACCTTCGGCAAGATCTCGCACCCGAACAGCGCGCCCGGCCAGCCGGACGGCCTGGTCGATTACACCGGCAACGGCACGGTGGCCGTGACCGGCACGGCCGACGGCGCCGACGGTCAGGGCGACCGCGGCCAGAGTTACGCCTGGGCCGCCATGGCCTACGGCGACTATGTCTATGTCGGCACGTGCTACGCCGCCATGGGCAACACCCTCTCGGCGATGGACACCGTCATGGGCCACAAGTTCGACGAGGAGACCATGCGCGCCGAGCTCAACGCCATCTTCAACGGCACGTTCTTCTATGGGCAGGAGGACGGCGGCAACTCCGGCGGCGTGCTCGTGAAGGTCAACGTACACACCGGCGAGATGACCCTGCTCATGTCCAAGTCGCTCAACGGCATCGCCCCGCTGTTCCGCAACGCCATCCGCTACAAGGATAAGCTCTATTTCTGCGGCAGCGTCAACACCAACGGCCGCGGCGGCCTGCCGAGCATCTATGAGATCGATCCGAGCGACGACAGCATCACGTGCGTCTATCAGGGCCTGTCGAACATGCAGGAATACGCGCAGGCGTATAAGGCCGGCGTCTGCACCGGCATCCGCGGCATGGCGGTCTATGACGGCAAGCTCGTCATCAGCAACGTCGGCGTCGACGGCGGCTACCTGCTCATCAGCGACAACCCGTCGCAGGGCTTCACGAAGATCGCTACGCAGTCCGACCTCTATAACTACCCCGCCGTGCACTACAAAGACAGTGTCTACGGCGGCGGCATCTGGGAGATCGTCGAGTACAACGGCAGCCTCTACGTCGCCATGTGCACCGGCACGCCCGCCACGCGCGTGGGCGACAATATGCGCTCGTTCGCCATCGTGCGCGGCGACTGCTCCGGCGACTGGAACGACCCCGACGCCTGGACGTGGACGCCGGTCGTCGGCGACAAGGCCGACGGTGCGAAGTACACCTTCGGCATCGACCCGGCGCGCACCCGCGCCGCGGCCTGCAACCTGTGCATCTATGACGGCTATCTCTACATCGGCGAGTACAACGACGAGGAGATCCCGCTCGAGGAGCTCATGTTCAGCCAGGACTTCGGCTTCCTCGCACGCAACCTTGAGCAGTCGGTGAACCTCTACCGTATGTCCATCGGCTCGGACGGCACCGAGCAGATGGAGCTCGTCGTCGGCGAGCCGACGGAGATGTTCCCGGCCGGCGGCATCCTGTGCAAGCGTTCCGGCTTCGGCGACTATGAAAACCAGTACTTCTGGCAGTCCAAGGTGTTTGACGGCAAGCTCTTTCTCGGCACGTTCGACACCAGCTCCCTGCTCGAGCCGCTCGGCCAGTTCACCAACGGCGACCTGCTGCACATGTCGCGCGACGAGTGGGCCAGCCAGATCGGCTACCTCAAGGTGCTGCTCAAGCTGCTGCTGAATCAGGATAAGAACGGCGACGGCACGCTGCTCGCCGCCGACGCCGACACCGACGCCGCCATCGACGCCGCCGTCGACGCGGTGAACGAAGAGGCGGACAGCCCCGAGACCTTCTCGCTCACGGACGCGCAGTATGACACGCTGCGCCAGGGCATCGACGACGGCGCTTACGCCGCGGCCTACAGCGTGTCCACGCTCGGCAGCCTGCGCCGGCTCAACAGCCTGCTCGCCAAGCTGACCGACCTCGTGGAGACGAACGACATCGCGGGCTTCGTGGACATCTATCAGCAGGCCTGCGACCTCTACTCCGGCATCAGCGACAAGCTGCCCGACTCCATGAAGGAGCTCTACGAGATGCTCGTGCGCATCACGGAGCTGGAGAACATGAAGGATCTCGTCATCTGCCTCAACAAGCTCTCGACCGCCACGCGCGGCTTCGGTCTGTACACCATCACGTCCGAGAACGGGAAGCTCACGCTCGACACGCTCACGCGCGACGGCTTCGGCGATCCGTTCAACCACGGCCTGCGCGCCTTCGCCGTGAACGACGAGCAGGGCTGGATGGTCATCGGCACGGCCAACCCCTTCATGGGCACGCAGCTGTGGCGCACGACCATCGACATGACCGATCCGATGGATCGCTTCACCGATCTCGACCCCAACGGCTGGGCCTACCCCAGCATCGAATACTGCGTGCGGCACGGTCTCATGTCCGGCATGAGCGACACGATCTTCTCGCCCAACACCGTGACGACGCGCGCGCAGCTCGTGCAGGTGCTGTATAATTTAGAGGGCAAGCCCGACGTGAGCGATGTGGCCGTGCCGTTTACGGACGCCGCGTCCGGCTGGTACCGGGACGCGGTCGCCTGGGCGTACAAGACCGGCGTTGTGGACGGCATGTCGCCCACGACCTTCGCACCGAATAACACCGTGACGCGCGAGCAGGTTGCCGTCATCCTCATGCGCTATCTGACGAAAGTCTGCGGCGTGGAGCGCACGTGGACGCCGGATGACCTGTCCGGCTTCGCCGACGGCGGCAACGTCTCCGGCTGGGCGCGCGCCGGCATGGCCGACGCGGTGGCGCTCGGCCTGTTCGGCGGCACGCAGGACAGCAGCGGTCAGGTGTGGCTGCGGCCGGGCGCGGGCACGACGCGCGCCGAGACCGCGGCGCTCCTGCAGCGCATGTGCACCAAAGTGCTCGGCATCGGCTGAGCGGCGCACAGCATTTTAACGGGCGTCCCCGCCGGGGACGCCCGCTCTTTTGTTTCGGCGCGAGTGCTTGTTTTCTGCCCGCACATCCTGTATAGTGGAGGCAGCATCGGGCGGCCGCGGCCGCCCGGGGAGGGAAGCTTATGAAAAAACGGATCTGCACGCTGCTGCTCGCGCTGTGCCTGACGCTGGGGCTGCTGCCCGCCGCGGCGCAGGCCGCCGGGGACGGCAGCGGCACGTTTGACACCGTCCGCTGGACGCTCGACGCCGACGGCGGGCTGACCGTCAGCGGCACGGGTGACCTGCCGGACGGCGCGTTCACCGGCCGCACCGACATCGTCACCGTGACGTTCACGGGTCAGGTCGCGCGCATCGGCCGCAGCGCGTTCGCCGGCTGCACGCAGCTGCGGCGCGTGGACGGGTTCGGCGCGGTCACGTGCGTGATGAGTCAGGCGTTCGCCGGCTGCACGGCGCTCACGGAGCTGGCCGTGCCCGGCACGGTCGCGGAGATCGGCACGGGCGCGTTTTCCGCCTGCACCGGCCTGACGGCCGTCACGCTCGCGCCCGGCGTGCGCAGCCTCGGCGCGTATGCCTTCGCCGCCTGCACGGCGCTGCGGCGCATCGACCTGCCTGACGGCATGACGCTGCTCGGCAGCGGGCTGTTTTCCGGCTGCACGGCGCTCACGGAGCTGCCGCTGCCGGACGATGTGGCGTGGGTAGAGCCGCGCCTGTGCGAAAACTGCACCGCGCTGCAAAACATCGTGCTCCCGGCCGCGATGACCGAGGTGCCGCGCGGCCTGCTGCGCGGCTGCACGGGGCTGCGGCGCGTGACGCTGCAGGGCGCGGTCACGGCGGTGGGCAACGGGGCGTTTGCCGGGTGCGACGCGCTCGCGGACGTGTACTTCACCGGCACGCGCGCGCAGTGGGACGCCGTCGCCGTCGGCGCGAACAACGCACGCCTGACGGCCGCCGCCGTGCACCTGTCCGCGCCCGCGCACACGTACCCGGAGGCGTGGACGGTCGTCCGCGCGCCGACCTGCACGGACGACGGCCTGCGCACGCGCACCTGCCTCGACCCCGGCTGCGGCAAAACGCTGTCCGAGACGATCCCGGCGCTCGGCCACGACTGGGACGACGGCGTGATCGTGCGCGCCCCGAGCGGCGTGCGCATGGGCGAGCGGCGCGTCACCTGCCGCCGCTGCGGCCGGACGCAGGCGGTGGCGATCCCGCCCGAGATCGCGGCGTACGAGCAGTTTCATGACATCGACCGCAATGCGTGGTCGTACGACGGCATCCAGTACTGCGTGGCGCGCGGGCTCATGTCCGGCACGGACACGCACACGTTCCTGCCCGGCGGCGTGACGACGCGCGCGCAGCTCGTGCAGGTGCTGTATCATCTTGCGGGCGATCCCGACATGACCGGCGTGACCACGCCGTTTACCGACCTCACGGCCGACTGGTATCAGGCCGCGGTCGCCTGGGCATATGAGACCGGCGTCGTGGACGGCACGTCGCCCACCACGTTTTCGCCGAGCCGGCCCGTCACGCGCGAGCAGGCGGCCGTTTTGCTCATGCGCTACGCTGCGCGCCTGCCCGGCTTTGCGGGCAGCGACGCGCCTGCCGATCTGTCCGCGTTTGCCGACGGCGGCAGCGTCTCCGGCTGGGCGCGCGCCGGCATGGCCGACGCGGTGGCGCTCGGCCTGTTCGGCGGCACGCAGGACAGCAGCGGCCGGGTGTGGCTGCGGCCGGGCGAGAGCGCGACGCGCGCCGAGATCGCGGCCGTTCTGGCGCGCTTCGGGCGCAATGTGGCCCACCTGCTCTGAATGCAGAATCGACCCGCCGGGGATCCCCCGGCGGGTTTTCACTTAATTTTTCTTAAAGCTGGCAGTTTCCTCTGTCCGCGCACGCCGCGGATGTGTTAGGATAGACCCCAGAGGTGATACCATGGAAAACCCCGAGACCCCTGTCCGCATCCTCGTCGTGGACGACGAGCCGGACATCCGCAACATTTTACACATTCTGCTCTCGTCGCGCGGCTACGAGGTCGATGAGGCCGAAAACGGCCTGCGCGCCGTGGAGCTCGTGCGCGCGCAGCCGGACTATGACCTCATCATTCTCGACATCATGATGCCCGGCATGGACGGCGTGTCCGCCTGCGCGGAGATCCGGCGGCACAGCGTCGCGCCGATCCTGTTTCTGACGGCGAAGGCCCAGCCCGCCGACATGAGCGACGCCTACGGCAGCGGCGGCGACGACTATCTCATCAAGCCCTTTTCCAACCACGAGCTGTTCCTGCGGGTCGACTCGCTCATCCGCCGCTACCGCGTCTACCACGGCAAGGGCGACGCGCCGACGGTCATCGACGCGCTCGAGATCAACCGCGACAAGGGCACCGTGTGCAAAAACGGCCGCTCCGTCGAGATGACCAAGACGGAGTTTGAGCTGCTGCAGTACCTGATCGCCAACCGCGGCGCAGCCGTGTCCGCGCGCAAGCTCTACGAGGACGTCTGGCACGAGAAGTTCCTGCCCAGCTCTGCCAACACCGTCATGGTGCACATCCTCAAGCTGCGCAAGAAGCTCGATGATGACCCTGCCAACCCGACGCTCATCCGCACGGTCTGGGGAAAGGGGTATCAGATTGATTAAAAAGTGGCGCTCATCGATCAATGCGCGCATGATCTTCGTGCTCCTCGCGGCGCTGGCCGTGGGCGTGGCGTGCTATTTCGGCATAGACGCGCTCGGCACCGCGGCGATCGACCGCTGGTATCTGAGCGATGACGCCATCGCCGCGCGCAATCTGGAGCACGCGCGCAGCCTGCAGGAATACGTCAGCGCGCGCGGCGTGTCCTCGCGCGACACGCTGGCCATCGAGCAGTGGTCGCGCGGTGAGAAAAAAGCCAACGTCATCGTCTATCAGGCGGAGGGCGACCCGTACGAGGCCGGCTCGTGGGGCACGAGCGAGCTGCTCGACGACACGACCCAGAGCGACATTGCCGACTTGGGCTACAGCTTCTTCACCCTGCAGTTTGCCGACGGGGAGTACCGCGTCGCCGTGTGCGACTATTCTGAGGCGTGGCTCTACAGCTATGTGAGCTTCGGCGCGCTCGTGCTGGGCTTCGTGATCTATTCGTTCATCGCCTTCGGCTTCACGCGGCGGCTCACGCGGCGCGTCACGCGCCTGTCGGAGGCCGTCGGCGCGGCGGGCGCGCTCAACCGGACCATCCCCGTCACGGGTACGGACGAGATCGCGCGGCTGGCGGCGAGCGTCAACACCATGCGCGACACGATCCTGGAGCGCACGCGCAACGAGCAGACCGCCTGGCAGGCCAACAGCGACCTCATCACTGCCATGTCGCACGACATCCGCAACCCCCTCACGTCGCTCATCGGCTATCTCGTCCTGCTCGAGATGAGCCAGGACCGCCTGCCGGAGGACCTGCGCAGCTACGTGCTCGCCAGCCGCGACAAGGCCTATCAGCTCAAGGACCTGACGGGGGAGATGTTCCGGTATTTTCTCGTCTTCAGCCGCGGCGAACAGGAGACGCACCCCGAGCCCTACGACGCGCAGATCCTCTGCGCGCAGCTGCTCGGCGAGTGCGCGGCCGAGCTGCGCAGCCGGGGCTTCGACGTCAACCTCCTGCTGCTGACCACGCCCTGCACCGTCACGACCGACGTGCAGATGCTCAAGCGCGTGACGGATAACCTCCTGTCGAACATCGAAAAGTACGCCGACCCCGCCGCGCGCCTGACCATTCTGGCCGAGTGCGAGGGCGAGCGGCTGCACGTCTGCTTTGCCAACCGCGCGCGCCGCGAGCTTGCGCGCGTCGAGAGCAACCACATCGGCCTGCGCACGTGCGAGGCGATCCTGCAGCTGCTCGGCGGGCAGTTTTTCACCCACCGTACGGGCGATGATTTCTCGGCCGAGTTCGTCCTGCCGCGCACGCCGCCGGACGCGGCGCAGGGCTGAGCGGATCGATCCCTCAGTCAGCCTGACGGCTGCCGGCTCCCTTTGCACAAGGGAGCCTATGAGGTGCGGGACGAACGCACGGTGCACCACCGGCAGCGCTGGAGGAAACCGCGGCTTTTCTGCCATGATGCTGGTCGAGCGGCACAGAAACGGAATCGCCAAGGTGTGTGACGTCAGGAAACACGGCATCCGCCTCGCTGCGCTCAGTACCTTTTTCCCGAGGGCAAGGCTTGGGTGCGCAGCGCAGGCAACGCTGTACCCGCCTCTCTACATAACAAATCCGCAAAAAAAGATCCCCGAAACGAACGTTTCGGGGATCTTCGCTCTGTATGGGTGATGGATCAGCGATCACACAATGCCCTGAGCCATCATGGCGTTGGCGACCTTCAGGAAGCCGGCAACGTTGGCGCCGAGCATCATGTTGCCCGGCTGGCCGCACTCGACGGAGGCGTCGTAGCAGGCCTTAAAGATGCTCTTCATGATGCCGTGCAGCTTCTCGTCGACTTCTTCGAAGCTCCAGCTCATGCGCAGGGAGTTCTGGCTCATTTCCAGACCGGAGGTGGCAACGCCGCCGGCGTTGGACGCCTTGCCCGGCGTGTAGAGCAGGCCGGCCTCGATGACCGCGTTGATGGCCTCGGGGGTCAGCGGCATGTTCGCACCTTCGAACACGGCCATGGCGCCGTTTTTGATGACGGCCTTCGCGCCCTCGAGATCCATCTCGTTCTGGGACGCGCACGGCATGGCGATGTCGCACGGCACGGTCCAGATGTTCTTGCAGCCCTCGTGGTACTCGCTGCCGGGCACTTCGTCGGCGTAGACGCTGATGCGGGCGCGGCGCTTCTGCTTGATGTCAAACAGCACGTCGAGGTTGATGCCGTTGGGATCGTAGACGTAGCCCTTGGAGTCGCTCATGGCGATGACCTTGCCGCCGAGCTCGGTGCACTTCTGCGCGCAGTACTGCGCCACGTTGCCGGAGCCGGACACGATGACCTTCTTGCCCTCGAAGCTGTCGTTTCTCAGGTGCTTGAGCACTTCGGCGGAGAAGTAGCAGATGCCGTAGCCGGTGGCCTCGGTGCGGGCGAGAGAGCCGCCGTAGGTCAGGCCCTTGCCGGTGATGACGCCGCCCTCAAAGCGATCGACGATCTTCTTGTACTGGCCGTACATATAGCCGACCTCGCGCGCGCCGACGCCGATGTCGCCGGCCGGGGTGTCGGTGAACTGGCCGATGTGGCGGTAGAGCTCGGTCATGAAGCTCTGGCAGAAACGCATGACCTCACCGTCGGACTTGCCGTGGGGGTCAAAGTCGGAGCCGCCCTTGCCGCCGCCCATGGGCAGGGTGGTCAGGGAGTTCTTCAGGATCTGCTCGAAGCCAAGGAACTTGACGACGGACAGGTTGACCGAGGGATGGAAGCGCAGACCGCCCTTGTAGGGGCCGATCGCGGAGTTGAACTGCACACGGTAGCCGCGGTTGACCTGGACCTTGCCGTTGTCGTCCACCCAGGGAACGCGGAAGATGATGATGCGCTCGGGCTCAACGAAGCGCTCCATGAGGCCGGCTTCTTCCCACTCGGGGTGCTTGTCGACGACGTACTGGAGGCTCTCAAAGACTTCGTCAACGGCCTGCAGGAACTCGGGCTCGTTGGGGTGGTTCTTCTGAAGGTCGGCGAAAACGCGGTTCAGATATGCATTGTTGATCATTTTCTTACCTCTTTCTTGTTATTCACTTTGCTCTCAAAAACGGCCTGAGCGGCCAATTTCCTTTATCATGGTAACGCAAACGGAGAGGGATTGCAATATCCGTTTTCCATATAATTTCTCAATTTTTTTGTGCAAAAAGTCAGAAAGGGCGCTTTAAATTGCGTTGTTTTCGTCAAAAAAACAACATTCCCGTGTAAAAGCTGGCAATTTGCGACCGCCATTTTTATGCAGGTGCAAAAAAAGCGCTTGACAAATTATTCTGACGAGTATAAACTAAGAGCGAAAGTTATCCAAATGCATAATAATTTTGCAGTCGGAAGGGAGGAATGCGGATGCGGCGATGCGAGGTGTGTTTTGCGCCGCTGCCGGCGTGGGAAGATGCGTACCTGTGGCCGTGCGCGCACGGCGGGCTGACGGTGTGCGCCGATTGCTTTGACACGCTCGTGGGCGGCCTGTCGCGGCGGGAGCTGGCCGCGCGCCTGAGCGCACCGGGAGCGTGAGGGGGGCGGAGCAGCAAAAACCCGCCCACGGTGTGGGCGGGCGGATCATGTGCGGTTTTTCTTCGCGGTGTTGACGGAGGCGATCTCAGCTCAGTGCATTTGCCGAGCGTTTGTGCATCTTCCCGGAAAAGAAAAATACCGACCGTCCAGAAGGACAATCGGTATTTTTGGTGGGGGAAGATGGATTTCCCCTGACGGGGATAAACTTCGACTCCATCTTCCATGCAAAGAAAAATACCGACCACCCAAACGGGTAATCGGTATTTTTGGTGGGGGAAGATGGATTCGAACCATCGAAGGCATTGCCAGCAGATTTACAGTCTGTCCCCTTTGGCCACTCGGGAATTCCCCCATATGCAATTTTGTCAGAAGGTGGAGCTGGTAGACGGACTCGAACCCCCGACCTGCTGATTACAAATCAGCTGCTCTACCAACTGAGCTATACCAGCACAACACCGGCCTATGTATCATAGCAAAACGGACTATGTTTGTCAACAAAAATTTTCGGAAAATTCAATGTTTTTGGAGGGAGAACATGCAACTGATCGAATTGGCGGCGCAGTACCGCGCCACGGGCAACGCGCTGCGTGCGCGCGCGGCCACCTTGCGTCTGGAGCTGGCGGCCATGCCGCGTGCCGGCCGCGCCCGGCGCGATCTGGAGGCGCGCATCACGCGCCTGGAGCAGATGGCGGGCGAGACTCTGTGCACGGCGAGCTATCTCGCGCATTATTATGACCGCAGCTGACCGCGCCGGCCGTCGGGCGGGCCCGGTTTGCGTTCCGGCGGCAGGTGTGGTATACTGACAGCATGAAACGCTTACATAAAAAACTCGATTTTCCATTCCGCCGCGCGCTGGCCGTGCTGCTGGCCGCGGCGATGACGTTCGCGCTCACGGGCTGCTCCGTGCGCGAGCTGCACATCGGCCAGGTCGAGGTGAACACCGGCGCCGGCACGGCGTGGATCACCCCGGCCAGAGGCGTGGACAGGTTCGACATTCCGGCGGCCGATTTTTCCGCCGGGGCGGACGGCAGCGTGACCTACACCGGCACGGCCTACCGCGTGCTGCAGGGCATCGACGTGTCCACGTTCCAGCAGGACATCGACTGGCAGGCCGTCGCGGATTCCGGCATCGCCTTCGCGGTCATCCGCGCGGGCTACCGGGGCTACGGCAAGGGCGGCATCGTCGAAGACGACCGCTTCCGCCAGAACGTGGCCGGGGCGTGCGCGGCGGGGCTGCGCGTGGGGCTGTACTTCTTCTCGCAGGCGGTCACGCCCGAGGAGGCGGCCGAGGAGGCGCAGTGGCTCGTGGACGCGGCGCGCGATTACAAGATCGACATGCCGCTCGTGTTCGACTGGGAGAACATTGACCAGAGCACCGTCGCCGCCGGCGACACGGTGCGCACGGCGGAGATGACCGGCGAGGACGTCACGGCCTGCGCCGTCGCGTTCTGCGAGACGGTCACGGCCGCGGGCTACGACGCCGCCGTCTACGGCAACCGCTGGCAGGGGTACTATGACTACGACTTTGCCCAGCTCAAAGACTATGCCTTCTGGGTGAGCGCGCCGGGCACGGCGGACGATTTTTACTACGCGCACGATTTCTGGCAGTACAGCTACGACGGCACGGTGCCGGGCGTCTCCGGCAGCGTGGACCGTGACCTGTGGTTCGTGCCGATCACGACCTGAGGAGGCGCGCGATGAAAAAACGACTTTTGACCCTGCTGCTCGCGCTGGCGCTCGCGGTGTCGCTGGCGCTGCCGGCCGCCGCCGTACAGACGCCGGTGGAGGTGTCGAGCGCGCTGGAGCTGGCGCAGGCGATGGCCGAGCCGGTGTCGGCGCGCGGCCGATTCCGCTCCCGCGCCGCCGCGGCCGAGCCCACGCGCGTGGTCGCCTTCACGCCCGCGCTCGCGGACGGGTACGGCGCGGACCGCGTGCTGCATCTGGCGGCGTGGCAGGAGTATGTGCTCGAATTTTCCGACGCGGCGGCGGCGCAGCGCGCGCTCGCGCGCCTGCGCTCCGACCCCGATGTGACGGACTGCTTTCTCGATGAGGCGGTCACGGCGGACGACACGCTCGCCGGCCTCTGGGACGAGACGGCCAGCCGCTCCTGGGGCGGGCACGAAATGGGCCTCACGACGCTGCGCCATCAGGCGGACGTGCTCCTGCCGGCCGGCCGCCGCGCGACGGTCGCCGTCATCGACACGGGCGCGGAGGTCTCGCACCCGCTGCTTGCGGGGCGCGTGTCGGCCCGCAGCTATGACTTTGCCGACAACACGGCCGACGTGACGGACGTCAACGGCCACGGCACGGCCACGGCCGGGCTCGTCGCCGACCTCACGCCCGACGAGGTGGACGTGATGGTCCTGCGTGTGTACGGCGACGACAACCTCTCGAAGCCGTCGCGCGTGCTCACGGCGCTCGAGTACGCGCTGGAAAACGGCGCGACTGTCGTCAACATGAGCATCGGCTGGCCGAACGCCATCGAAAAGGGCTACTCCTTTTTAAATAGTGTCCTCGCGCAGGCGTATGCCGCGGGCGTCGTCGTCGTCGCGGCGGCGGGCAACCTCAGCCGGAGCAACCCCACCGCGAACGCGGACGATGTCTATCCCGCCAATCAGGCGCAGGTGCTCACGGTCTCGGCCGTGGACCGCAGCCGGACGTTTGACGATACCTATTCGGCCTCCGGCGCGTCGGTCGATCTGTGCGCGCCGGGCACGGGCGTCGCGGTCGCGGCGCTCTCCGGCGGCATGACGGTGCGCAGCGGCACATCGTTTGCTGCGCCCCATGTCGCGGCGGCGGCGGCCTGCGTGCAGCTCGCGCAGCCGGGCGCTACGGCCGCGCGCGTGCGCCGGACGCTCTGCGACTATGCCGAGGATCTTGGCGCGCCCGGCCGCGACGATCAGTACGGCAACGGGTTTCCGGTGCTCACGCAGTGCTTTCACGACCGGTTGTGTCCGGGGCGGCGCTTTGCGGACATGCCGGACGCGGACGCCTGGTCGCACGCCGGGCTGGACTACTGCATCGCGGCGGGACTGATGCACGGCATGACGCCCGTCACCGTCGCGCCGGAGGCGCTTGCCACCCGCGCGCAGGTCGTGCAGCTGCTCTGGGCGGCGGCGGGCAGCCCGAAAACCACCGGCACGCTGCCGTTCACGGATGTGGCGCCCGGCGCGTGGTATTATGACGCGGTGCACTGGGCGTATCGGACGGGGCTCGTGTCCGGTACGTCGCCCACGACGTTTACCCCCGACGCCGCCATCACGCGGCAGGACTTCACGGTCATCCTCTACGCGCAGGCCGGCCGCCCGGCCATGATCGGCACTGCGCTCGCGGCCTTCCCGGACGCGGGCCAGGTCGCGGGCTATGCCTACGCCGCGCTCACCTGGGCGGTCGAGCAGGGGCTGATCGGCGGCGTCGGCACGCCGTCCGGCCCGCAGCTCGCGCCGCGCGGCTATGCCACCCGCGCCCAGGTCGCAAAGATCCTCATGGGCTACTATGACAAATAAAAATGACAGCAAAACCCCGCCCCCGCTTCCGGTTCGGAAGCGGGGGCGGGGTTTGCTATTATCAGCGGGCCGCAGCCCCTCCAACGAGCGCCCGCCGCAGCGTGGCTCGTTTGCCCACGCTTATTCCTCCGGCGCGGGCTCCTCGGTCACTTCGACCTCGATGTCCTCCGGCTCGACGACCTCGGCGTCAACGGTGTGCAGATCCGGCGCGGGGCGGTACTCCTTAGCGGCGGCGCGCAGCTCGTCCATCTGCGCCTCCAGCTCGGCGACGCGCGCGTTGGCGTCCGTCACCTGCTGGCAGAGCTCGGCGAGGAAGGCGTCGGCCGTGTCGCGGTAGTTTTCGTAGTACAGGCGGCCGATCTCGGTGTACGTGCGCTTGACGCGCTCGAGCTCGGCGTTGCAGTCCACGGTCATGCGCGTCATGCGCGAGGCGTACTTGGCGCGGTCGCCCACGGCGTGGGCAGCGCCGGCGACCTTGTCGCGCATCTCGTCGCTGACGACCTTGTTGGCGGCATTGGTCACGGTCTCACCGGCCTTGCCGGCCGCGTCGACGACCTTGTTCTTCAGGCTGTTGAGCATATCATGATAATCTTTCATGGGAAAAAACCTCCTTGAAATATGAAACTGCAAATGCTTTATGCGTCCGGCTGCCCGCCCGCGCCGCGATCGACGTAGCGCGGCGGGTGGCGGAGCTTGCCGGTGTAAAACAGCGCGAGCACGACGGCAGCGGCGGCCGCCGACACCCCGGCCAGCAGCTGGCTGACGCGGATGCCTGTGCCGGCGATGTACAGGCTGTCGGTGCGCAGGCCCTCGATGAGCGCGCGGCCGATGCCGTACCACACGGCGTAGAGCAAAATGAGCTCGCCGTCAAACTTCCGCTCGTGTCGTCGAAACCAGAAGTGCAGCAGCAGAAAGCCCACGAAGTTCCACAGGCTCTCGTAGAGAAACGTCGGATGTACGTACACGGTCTCCCGGCCGGGGAGCGTAAGCCCCATGCGGGAGAAGGCCGTGGTCTCGCGGCCGAAGGCTTCGCGGTTGATGAAGTTGCCCCAGCGGCCGATGCACTGCCCGATGAGCAGGCCGGGCGCGCACACGTCCGCCATCGCGCCGAAGGGGATCTTCTTTTTCCTGCACCAGACGATGCCGGTCAGCAGCCCCGCGATCACGCCGCCGTAGATGGCGAGCCCGCCCTCCCAGATCTTGAGCGCGTCGATGGGGTGGTCGCGGTAGTCGCTCCACTGGAAGATGACGTAGTACAGCCGCGCGCCGATGATGGCCAGCGGGATCATCCAGATGAGAAAGTCATAGAGCGTGTCCGGCTCGATGCCGCAGCGGCGGCAGTGCCGCGCGCAGTAGAGCATCGCCAGAATGAAGCCCACGGCGATGATCACGCCGTACCAGTAAAACGTGCGGCCGAAGAGCGTGAACGACGCGCTGGGGTCGATGCTCCAGTTGCCGAGCAGGGGAAAGCTGATGGCGGCGTCACGCATCATCGTCGGCATCATCCTCGCCTCCCTTCGGGGCAACGACCGAGAGCGCCAGGCGCTCGGGCGCGAGCGTTTCGGTCAGCCACTTGGCGCACTCCGCCGCCGTGATCTCGCCGAGCAGCGGGAAGGCGTCCATGTGCTCGTACCCGCCGAAGAGCCCCTCGGCCATGGCGATGCACACATCGTCGAACCGGTCGAGCCCGCGCAGCCAGCCGCCGTACACGGCGCGGCGCGCCCGCTCGAAGGCCGGGCCGTCAAAGCCGTCACGCGCGATCTGCGCGACGGTCTCGCTCACGCGCGCGCACACGGCGTCGGGGTCTTTGCTCTCGCCGCCGAGCACGGCCATGGCGATCGGGCCGCAGTAGTCCGCGCTGCAGCCGAAGTCGTCGCCGAGCAGCCCCGCGCGGTAAAGATCGTTGTAAAACGCCGTCGCCTCGCCGAAGGCGGCCTGCAGCGCGAGCTCCGCCGTGAGCGTCTGGCGCAGGCGGGCCTCGCCCTTTTCCGCCGGGCGGAACTTCGCGCCCAGCAGCATCTGCGGCGCGGACACCGCGAGCTCCACGCGCATGCGCGCCTGCGCCGGCGTCATGTCCTCCGGTGCGCCGTGGTCGGCGGCTGGGACGGGAGAGAGGTCCGGCGGCAGGATCTCCGCCGCGATGGCGGCCACGCGCTCGGGCGTGTCCTGACACACGGCGCACAGCACCATGTTCGACGGCGCGTAAAACGCGCGGTGGCAGGTATAGAGCGTCTCGGGCGTGATCTGCGCGATGCTCTCGACCGTGCCGGCCACGGCGTCGCGCGCTCCGTCGCGCGCAAGCAGGCAGCGCATGAGGTCGCGCCACACGGCGCGGTCGGGGTCGTCCTCGCCCATGCGGATCTCCTGAGCGATGATGCCCTGCTCCTTGGCCACGCTCGCGTCGGTGAAATACGGCGTCGAGACAAAGCGCAGCAGCGTGCGCAGGTTATCCTCAAACCGGTCCGTGCAGGAAAAATAGTAGGCCGTCATGTTCGTGGACGTGAAGGCGTTCGGGTCTGCACCGTTTTCGCTCAGCGTCAGCAGCGCGTCCGACCCGTCGGGCATGTCAAAGAGCTTGTGCTCGAGATAGTGCGCCACGCCGGCGGGCGTGTCCGTCCAGGTGTCGTTCACGCGAAAGCGCCGGTCCGCCCCGCCGTAGCAGGTGGCAAACACGGCGTAGCTGCGCTGAAAGTCGGGCTTGCAGAGCACGCGCACGCGCAGGCCGTTCGGCAGCGTCGCCGCCCAGACGTTTTCGGGTCGTTCATTCGTCATCGGCAGTCTCCTCCGTTCCCTTGAGCAGATACACACAGTCGCACACGACGCCGGCGGCGATGTCCGTCACGTCCGTGCGCGTGACCTCTTCCACGAGCGCGGCCATCTCGGCCGGGTCGATGTCCAGCCCCTGCACCGTGCGGTTGAGCCAGTACCACGCCAGCGCGTCGGGCGCGTCGGCCGTGGCGCGCAGGTCGCTGGCCACGCTGCGGATGGCGGAGCGAAGCTCGCCGTCCGTAAAGTCGCCGGTGCGCACGGCGTCGAGCTGCGCCGTGATCTCGGCGAGCGCGCGCTCGTAGTTTTTCACGTCGATGCCGCTCGTCACGGTCAGCAGGCCCTTGTGCGTGCTCAGGCGCGAGCCGACGTAGTAGCACAGGCTGAGCTTCTCGCGCACGTTCAAAAAGAGCTTGGACGTGACGCAGCCGCCGTAGAGGGCGTTAAAGACGAACAGCGCCGGGATGTCCGGCTCGGTCATGCACGCGCCGAGGCGGTAGCCCACGGCGAGCTGCCCCTGCGCGACCGGGAGCGTCTCGGTCACATAGCGCGGCTCGGCTTCGAGCGCGTTCATGCGGATGTCCGTGCCGATGTCCTCGTCGATTTCGCCGCGCGGCATCGTCGAGAGCACGTCCGTGAGGATGCGCGCGACGCGCCCGCCCTCGAGCGAGCCGCAGTAGAAGATCTCCACGGGGCTCGTCGAGAGCACGTCGTGGTAGCGCATCGTGAGCTTGCGGTAGTGGATGCGCTCGGCGTCCGCCTCTTCGCCGAGACGGGGCACGGCGTAGTCCTCGCAGCAGCACATGTGGGCGTACAGCCGCTCGATGGCGTAGGCGCGCTTGTTGTTCATGCCGGCGCGGATGCGCTCGAGCAGCTTCTCACGCTCGCTGTCCACGATATCCGGCCGCAGCAGGCCGCCGCGCGTGTTCGGGTGCAGCAGGAGGTCTGCCACGTCGGCCGCGAGCCGGGGGAAGATCTCCTCGCCCACCGCGCCGTCGTCGGCAAACTCGGCCTCGAAGCCCACGGCCTGGATCTCGCCGAGCTTGCGCACGCTCGGCGTGATGCTCGCGCCGTAGAGGCTTTCGAGCTCGGCCGCGATCGTCTCCAGATCGGGCAGGCGCGTGCTGCCGCGCCGCAGCACATACGGCAGCACGGCCGTGCACGCCGCCGTAGAGCGCCGCAGCTGCGTCAGCAGGTTCACGCTCAGCCACGCGGTCTTGAACTTGTCCGTGCGCAGGGCGGTCAGCCACACGCCGGGGAGAATTTCCGTGCGGATGCGTTCCATAAGATACGCTCCTTTCGCCTATGGTGTGTCCATATTTTTTGAATACTTTATTATATCACGCCTTACCTATCTTGGGAATAGGGTTTCGGGCGCTTTTTGCCGATGCCGCCGCCGTCGTAGGGCGCATTGTCCACGGTCACGCCGTCGGGCCGCAGGCGGACGGTGTGCAGCAGACCCGCTCCGTCGCGCCAGCGCACGGTACACTCCGGCCAGCCGGCCGGCAGGTGCGGCTCGGGGTAGAGCACGCCGCCGCGCAGGTGCAGCCCCAGCAGATCTTCCGCCGCGATGCGCAGGTACCACCCCGCCGCGCCCGTGTACCACGTCCAGCCGGCGACGCCCGCGTTATCCCCGCCCGCAATGTCGGCCGCGAGCACGTACGGCTCGCCCTCGTAGCGCGCGGGGTCGTGCGCCGCGGGCAGCACGGCGTGCAATATTTCTACGCCCTCGGCCGTGCGGCCCGTGCGCAGCAGCGCCATGGCCAGCCACAGCGCGCCGTGGGTGTACTGCCCGCCGTTTTCGCGCAGGCCCGCGCCGTAGCTGCGCACGTAGCCCGTCTCGGGCGTGCGCCGCGTGATGGGCGGGTCGAACAGCCGCACCACGTTGTGCTCCCGGTCAAAGAGCTGCTCCACCGCGCTCGTGAGCGCCGTGTGCACGCGGCCGCGGTCGGCGTGCGTGTCGAGGGCGGCAAACGCCTGCGCGATCGCGTCGATGCGGCACTCGCCGCACGCTTCCGAGCCGAGCGGCCGCCCGTCGTCATAGTACCCGCGCCGGTACCACGCGCCGTCCCACGCTCCCTCGGCCGCGCGCGTGCAGTGGTCGGCGGCGAGCGCGAGCTGTTCGGCCGCGTGCCCGCCCACGAGGGCGGCAAATTTCCGCGCCGTGATGGCAAAAAACCACGTCAGCCACACGCTCTCGCCCCGGCCCTGCGCGCCCACGCGGTCAAAGGCGTCGTTCCAGTCGCCCGTGCCGATCAGCAGCAGCCCGTGCGCGCCCACGCCGCGCGCGAGCACGCGCATCAGCGCCCGGCGGCAGTGCTCGAGCACCGTGCCGGTCTCCGCGCCTGGCTCGAGCGGCTGGTAGCGGTCGTGCTCGTTTTCCTCCAGCTCCTCGCCCGCGAGGAAGGGGTATTCTGCGCTTAAGATCTCGGCGTCGCCGGTCTTTTCCACGTACTCGCACACCGCCCACGGCAGCCACAGCAGGTCGTCCGAAATGCGCGTGCGCACGCCGTGCTCGGGTCCCGTGCCCGCGTGCCACCAGTGGCACACGTCCCCGGCGGCGAACTGGTGCGCGCACGCGCGGCCGATCTGCTCGCGCGCAGGCGCGCTGTCGAGCAGCAGGAGGTTCACCGCGTCCTGCAGCTGGTCGCGGAAGCCGAACGCGCCGCCGTTCTGGTACAGGCTCGTGCGCGCGAGCAGCCGGCAGCACAGCGTCTGGTACGCGGCCCAGCCGCCGAGATAGCGGTTCATGTCCGCGTCCGGCGTCGTCATCCACAGGCGCGACACCGCGCCCAGCCACCGCTCGCGCGTTGCGCGCAGGGCGTGCGCGGCCTCGTCCGGCTGCGTCAGGCGCAGGAGATTCGCGCGCGTGTCGCACCCGCAGACGATCACGCCCTGCCGGTCGATCACGCCCTCGAGCGCGAAGCAGGGGCTCAGCCCCGCACCCGCGCGCGCGTCCATCTGCCCGCGCAGGAACGAAAACCGGTCGCACGTCCAGCCCGTGAGCGGCATGCCCGCCGCCGCGCAAAAGAGTTCGGGCGCGTCCGCGCGCACGTTTTCTGCCGTGAACAGCCCGTCGGCGTACGCCGTCACGACGGCGGGGGCGTCCGCGTCGCGCCCGGCGCAGACGAGGTCAGTGTGCCACGTGATGCGCGCGCGCCCCGCGCACTCGATGAGCAGCACGCGCGCGGCCGCGTCCTCGGGCACGAACGCCGTCACGCGCACGGACATGCCGTCCACGCTGCGCTCCCACGCCGCCCAGCCGAAGCCGTACTCCACCCGCGAGCGCCCGTCGTCGTCAAAGAGCGACACCGCGCCCGCGCGCGATGCCATGCGCAGCGTCTCCGTGCCGCGCAGCACCCACGGGTCGCATAGCCAGCGGTTGATGCGCCTGGTGTGCGCGTTGCGGTGCCACATGTGGCCCGTGCCCGCGTCCGTGGCGAGAAAGCCGAAGCGCCCGTTTGTCAGCACCTGGCTCCACGCGCGCGGCGGCAGCCCGGTGAAGGACACCGTGCCGTCGTCGTCCCAGTGCACGTCGCTGCCCGTGGACAGATACCGCCGGTCGCCCGGCGGGGGCAGCAGCGGCAGCGTGCAGCGCGTGCGCGCCATGCCGGGGCGGATGGCCGCGGCCGCCGCCACGGCGGGGAAGGCTTCCTCCGGCACAAGGTGCACGCCGCCGGGCGCGCCGAGCGTATGCGCGAGGTCGAGCGCCGCGAGCCACCCGCGCACCTTTCCGGCCGTCGGCTGCCGGTAGTCCCCGCCGTCGCCGCTGCGCAGCGCAAGGTCGCACGCCACGCCCAGCGCGCGCAGCAGTGCCCACTGCCGCACCACGCCGCGCTCCGCCTGCGCGCACCACACCGGCAGGTCGCCCGAGATGCCCTGCGCCCAGAGCGCCGGGCGCTCGAGCTGCCCGGGCGCTGCGCTCGCCGCCACGGCCGGAAACAGCAGGGGAGAGACCGCCGCCATCGCGCCGTCGAGCTCCGCGCCCGTCATGCCGTACTGCGCGGCGAGCTCTGCCGGCAGCGCCGCCGCCATCGCCGGCGGCAGCACGAGCGCGCGCTGCGCCGCCGTGAACGCATCGTCCTCGCGCGCGCCCACGCCGAGCGCAAAGCGCACGCGCCACGGCGTGTCCGGCGCCGTGTGCACCGGCACGCTCAGCTCCACGCGCCCCGCGCGCAGCCACCCCGGCACCGGCCCCTCGGCCCGCCACGTGCCCGGCCGGTCGCACACGGCGCACAGCCACGCCTCCGGCTTCTCGCCGCGGCCGAGGTGCCGCAGCAGCAGCGCGTCGCGCCGCAGCACGCTCTGAAAGCCCAGCCGCGCGAACGCCGGGTGGTTGACATAATCATCCCACGGTGCGAGCACGGCCTCGAACACGAACCGCACCGTGCCCTCGATCCCACGCGGGGACGAGAGCGTCAGCGCGCGCACCTCGCCGTTGGCGCGGCCGGGTACGGTCAGCGTCTGCACGGCGGTCACGTCCCCGTGCCGGGCGGTGAACTGCGCTGCGCGCACCGTAAAGCGCCACTGCGCGCCCGCGGCCGTGCCCGGCAGCAGCGGGCCGGAGAAATCGTCCGTCTCCAGCTGCACGACCGGCCCGGCGGCGGGGTCTGCGCGCGTGCCGCGGCGGCAGACGCTCAGCGCGTGCCAGCGCGCGAAGCTCTGCCCGGCCTCCGATACGGCGAGGCAGTACGTGCCGTTGGAGAGCAGCGCGCAGCGCGGGGCTTCGGCGTCGATGCCCGTGCCCTCGGCCGCATAGTCCGGAAGGGCACGGCGGCGCGCTTTTTCGGCCGGCTGTTCTGCGCGCCGCCGCAGCGCCGGCGCGCCCAGCGGCAGCCGCTCGGACAGCAATGTCGCGTGCGCGCGCATGGCGGGGTCGGCGAAAAACCACCGCCGCACCTGATCTCCGCACAGCGCGTTGCACGCCGCCAGCAGGCTCATGCCCTGGTGGTGCGCCATCACGCAGCGCACGATCTGCCCGCCGCCGCCCGTGCGCGCGCGGGTGCAGTCGAGCGCGTCGAAAAACCCGTGCTGCCCCAGCAGCCCGAGTGCCGCGAGTCTGCGCAGGTTGCGCATCGCCGCGCGCGGCTCGACCGCCAGCGCGAGAAAGCTGCTGTACGGCGAGAGCACGAGCTCTTTGTCCATGCCCGGCTGCAGGGCCAGCGCCGCGCAGCCGTGCGCCTTGTAGCGGTAGCTCAGCGCGCTGTCGAGCGCGAAGTACGCGCTCTCCGACACGCCCCACGCCTGCCCCGGGCGCACGCGCCGCCGCTGCACGTACAGGCAGAACTTTGCGCTCTCCCACAGCAGCGAGTCGCGCACCGGCGGCAGAAACAGCTCCGGCATCAGGTACTCGAACATCGACCCCGACCACGACACGCAGCCGCGGTAGTGGTCTTTCTGCACCTGCGCGCGCGACAGGGCGCGCCAGTGCTCGCGCGGCACGTCGCCCCGCGCCACGGCGAAGTAAGACGTCAGCCGTGCCTCGCTTGAGAGCAGATCGTAATAGCTCTCCGACCATTTGCCGCTGCCGGTGTCGATGCCGATGTGCATCAGCCGCCGCTGCGGGTCGTAGAGCGGGCCGAAGTCCATGCCGTCGCAGAGCATCTGCGCCCGCGCCGCAAGCTCGTTCTGCCCCCAGCCGCGCAGGGCGTTCGCCGCCGTGAGCAGGGCGGCGGCGCAGTTGCCGCTGTCCACTGTGGACACGTACAGCGGCGGCATCGGCCGCAGCGTGCACGTGTGATACCAGTTGTAAAAGTGTCCGTTCCAGCGGGGTAATTGCTCCATGGTCGTGAGCATCCGCTCCGCCAGCGCCAGCCCCTGCCCGTCGTCGATGCCCAGCGCGTGTGCGCCGAGGGCGGACACGAGCGCGAGTCCCATGTTCGTCGGCGACGTGCGGTGCGCCGTGCCGGTCGGCGGCTGGGACTGCACATTGTCCGGCGGCAGGTAGTGATCCTCGGCCGTGCAGAACGTCTCGAAATACTGCCACGTCGCCTTCGCCCAGCCCAGCAGCTCGCGCTGCGCCGCGCGCGATAGCGGCGCTGCCCCGGCCGCGTTCGGCGCGCCGAGCGCCGCCAGCACGAAGGGACTGAGCATCCACACGATGCCGGCGGCCAGCCCCGTCGGGCTCGGCGTCAGGACGGCCGTGAGCAGGCCCAGCGCGCTCGCCGGCCAGAGCGCGCGCCAATATGCGCCCAGCCCGTCGCGCCTGCCCGCGCGCTGCGCCGCCGTCTGCCACTGCAGGAGGTTTCGGTGCGACACGGCCATGCGCCACAGCGCCGTCACGATGGCGGAGGTGTTCAAAATTGCCTCCCACGGCAGCAAAATCAGCCGCAGCACCGTCTGCGCCACGGCGCTGGCCAGCCCGTGCAGCACGTCGCTGTGGTAGCGCACGCGCGTGTCCGCCGGGTGCACGATCGGCTGGCCGAGCGCGCGGATCAGCCCCTGCGCCAGCGCCAGCAGCGCCGCATACGCCGCCAGCCGCAGCCCCGGCCAGCGCAGCACGCAGCCGAGGAAGATGGAAATCCACGTCGCCGGGGCGACGAGCGACCGCCGCAGGTTGTCCGCCAGCCGGAACCGGTCGATCGGGTGCAGCGCCCGCCCGCGCCGGGAGAAGATCCACGGCGCGTTCTGCCAGTCGCCGCGGATCCACCGGTGCGCCCGCGCGCCCCAGGCCAGCGGGGCGGCGGGGAAGGTGTCCGTCAGCTCCACGTCGCCGAGAAAGCCGCCGTGCAGGTACGCGCCTTCGAGCGCGTCGTGGCTCAGCACGCGCCCTTCGGGGATGACCCCGCCGCCGCAGCAGTCGAGCAGCGCGCGCGCGTCGAGAATGCCCTTGCCCGGAAAGCCGCCGCGGTCAAAGCAGTCCATATACAGCTCCCCGCACGCGCCGCCGTAGGGGTCGGCGCCGCCAGGCCCTGCGAACACGCGCGCCCAGTCCGTGGCGTTCGCGCTTTCCAGCTCGGTGGCCATGCGCGGGTGCAGCAGGCCGTAGCCGCGCGTGACCACGCCGCGCTGCGCATCCACCACGGCGCGGTTGAGCGGGTGGAGCATCGCGCCCACGAGCGCGCGCGCCGCGCCGGGCGTCAGGCGCGTGTCGGCGTCGAGCGTCAGCAGGTATACCGTGCCACTCAGGCCCGCCGCGTCCCCGGCGGCGCACTGCAGCGTGCCCGGCCGGTCGAGCACCAGCCGCGCCAGCTCCAGTAATGCGCCGCGCTTGCGCTCCCACGCGCTCCATTTCCCGTCGGGGGTCTGTACGCGAGGGCGTGTGAAGAGATAAAACCGGCTGCCCCAGCGCGCGTTGAGCGCGGCGATCTCCGCACGCGCCGCGCGCAGGATGGCGGGGTCGATGGGCGCGTGCGCCATGTCCGCCTCCGGCAGGTCGGCCAGCAGGCCGAACGTGAGCTGCCCAAGCGCGTCGCGGTTGCAGAGGTAGTATTCCTCCAGCCGCGCACAGAGCGCGTGCGCGTCGGCCGGGGAGGTCAGCAGCGCCGCGATGACGCACAGCGTCCGCCCCTCCGGCGGGATGCCCCGGCGCAGTGCCAGCCGCGGCACGAAGCGCGGCTTCGTCACGCGCAGCAATACTGCATCGAGCAGGCCCTTGACTACCTCCGACACCGGGATCAGCAGCAGCACCGCGCCCGACACGCTTTTCGTGGCAAAGCCCAGCAGCAGCGACAAAAACAGCGTCCCCACCACGACGGCCGCGATGTACCACCCGCCGTCGCGCCGCTTTTCCGGCGCGCCGAGCACCTCGCGCAGCAAAAACCAGCCAACGTGCCGCCGCGCGCCCTCGCTGCTCTGCGCGCGCGCGAGCACGTCCTCGGCGATCTCGATCTCCGTCCGGCCCGTCCGCCGCGCCAGCCGCGCCACGGTCTGCCGGTAGTGGGCGCGCGTGGCCGCGTCCATCGCGGGGTAGACGCCCACCGGGTCGCGCGCGAGGATGCGCCCCACGCGGTCGCACCGCTCGGCCAGCATGCCCCACGCTGCCGTGCCGAGCGCGCGCAGCGACGTGAAGAGCGCTGGCGCGGCTGCGCCATCCCCGGCATAGCTCTCCGCCAGCGCGCACACCACGGCCGCCTGCAGCCCCGGCACGAGCAGGGCAAGCTCCGCCGTTTCGAGCGGCAGCGCGTCCTGAAACCCCTCCAGATACGCCTCCGCCGCCTTGACCGTCAGCGCCCCCCCGCTCGCGCGCAGCAGCCCCGCGCAGCATGTGCCCAGCGCGGTCTGCCCGCCGGATGCGCGCACGCGCGCGTGCCGCAGAGCGGCCACGGCATCGCCCGCCGCGGCGCAGGCAAAGCTCCGGTTGTCGCGCAGCCACTGGCCGTTCGGCGTCTCGGGCGTGACGGCGCGCGCCATGCGCGCGAGCGCTTTTGCCGCGCGCCGGATGCGCCCGGTGTCCGCGCGCCGCCGGCCGGTCACGGTCAGGGCGCGGGCGTCGCGCTCGCCCTGTGCGCGCAGGGCGGCAGTGTTGGTTTCGGCCATGAAGATCCCTCCAGAAACGGTTTGCAATACCGGAATTTTTCCCATCCGGCGCGAGAACTATGCGGTGACAAGAAAAAATACTTGACACCCGCGCGGAATGCGCGTATACTACTCGTGCTGTAAAGGAAAAATGGTTTACAGCGAGGAGGGACCCCACCATGCCGGACGAGACCGTGTGGCGCACGATGCTGTTCGATTTTTACGGCGATCTGCTCACGGACAAGCAGCGGGAGTATTACGACCTCCATTATAATCAGGACCTCTCTCTGGCGGAGATCGCCGCCAGCAGCGGCATTTCGCGTCAGGGCGTGTGGGACAACATCCGCCGCGCGGACACCGCGCTGCGCGATACGGAGGCCCGGCTCGGCCTGGTGCGGCGCTTCGCCGCGCAGCGTGCAGCCGCGGCCGCGCTGGAGGATACGCTCACGAAGCTGCGCGACACCGTCGGCGGCGACGCCAGGCCTCTGGCCGAGCGGGCGCTGCGGCAGCTTCAGGATCTGAAAGGATAGATACCATGGCATTTGAATCCCTGTCGGACAAGCTGACCGAGGCGTTCAAACGCCTGCGCGGCAAGGGCCGGCTCACGGAGGCCGACGTGAAGGAGGCCATGCGTGAGGTCAAGCTCGCGCTGCTCGAGGCGGACGTGAACTTCAAGGTCGTCAAGGACTTTGTGCGCAAAGTGACCGAGCGCGCCACGGGCGCGGATGTGCTCGAGAGCCTCTCGCCCGCGCAGATGGTCATCAAGATCGTCAACGAAGAGCTCACCGCCCTCATGGGCAGCGAGAACCAGAAGCTGAACATCAGCTCCCAGTCGCCGAGCGTCGTCATGCTCGTCGGCCTGCAGGGCGCGGGCAAGACGACCAACGGCGCCAAGCTCGCCGGCCTCATGCGCAAGCAGGGCAAGCGCCCGCTGCTCGTCGCGTGCGACGTGTACCGTCCCGCGGCCATCCAGCAGCTCGAGACCGTCGGCCGCCAGCTCGATATTCCCGTGTTCCAGATGGGGCAGGGCGACCCGGTCGAGATCGCCAAGGCCGGCATCGAGCACGCGAAAAAGCACGGCAACGACCTTGTCTTTCTCGACACGGCCGGCCGCCTGCACATCGACGAGGCGCTCATGACCGAGCTGCAGAACATCAAGGCCGCCGTCAACCCCGCGGAGATCCTGCTCGTCATCGACGCGATGATCGGCCAGGACGCGGTGGCGACCGCGCAGGCCTTTGACGACGCGCTCGATATCACCGGCGTCATGCTCACGAAGCTCGACGGCGACGCCCGCGGCGGCGCCGCGCTGTCGATCAAGGCGCTGACCGGCAAGCCCATCAAGTTTGCCGGCATCGGCGAGAAGCTCGACCAGATCGAGCCCTTCCACCCCGACCGTATGGCCAGCCGCATCCTCGGCATGGGCGATGTGCTCACGCTCATCGAAAAGGCCGAGCAGAACCTCGACCAGAAAAAGGCCGAGGAAATGGCCGAGCGTCTGCGGCAGAACCGCTTCACGCTCACGGATTATTACGACCAGCTCCAGCAGCTCAAGGGCATGGGCTCTCTGCAGGACATCGCCGGCATGATCCCCGGCATGGACGCCAAGGCCCTCTCGGGCGCGAACGTCGATGAGAAGGCCATGGGCCGCATCGAGGCGATCATCCAGTCCATGACCCCCGGCGAGCGCGACAACCCCGCCATCTTAAACTCCAGCCGCAAAAAGCGCATCGCGGCGGGCGCGGGCACGAGCGTGGTCGAGATCAACAAGCTGCTCAAGCAGTTCGAGCTCATGCAGCAGCTCGTGCGCCAGATGTCCGGAAACAGCAAGGCTATGAAGCGCATGAAGCGCGGCGGCCGCGGCGGACTCGGCGGGCTGGGCAATCTGTTCGGCGGCGGCGGCCGTCCGTACGGATTCTGAAACCGATTCCATGCTCCCGCAGGGAGCTGGAGATACAGAGAACTTTGATGGAGGTGAAGATACATGGTCAAGATCAGACTTCGCAGAATGGGCGCCAAGAAGGCCCCGTACTACCGCATCGTGGTGGCGGACTCCCGTTTCGCACGCGACGGCAGATGCATTGAGGAGATCGGCACGTACGATCCGCTGAGCACGGATAAGAAGATCGTCGTCGACGCCGAGCGCGCCAACTACTGGCTCGCCAACGGTGCACAGCCGACGGATACCGTTCGTGTGCTGCTCAAGAAAGCCATCGCAGCGGAATAAGGAGAGACCCCAAAGATGAAAGAGCTTCTGACCTATATTGTGCAGAACCTCGTGGAAAAACCGGACGAGGTCTCTGTGACCGAGCGCGAGGCCAACGGCGAGACCGTGTTTGAAGTGCGCGTCGCCGACGGCGATATGGGCAAGGTCATCGGCCGTCAGGGCCGGATCGTCAAAGAGATCCGCATCCTGATGAAGGCCGTCGCCCAGAGAAAGGGCAAGAAAGTCTCCGTGGAGATCATGGATTGACGCAGGAAACGCGCTGCACCCGTGCAGTGCGTTTTTTGCACCTACACCCAAAAAGGGGGACAACCAACGATGCAAAAACCGTATCTGGAGGCAGGAAAGATCGTCAACACGCACGGCGTGCGCGGCGAGGTGCGCATCCAGCCGTGGGCGGATGACGCGGCGTTCCTGCTCGGCTTCCGGACGTTTTATATCGACGGCGCGCCCGTGCCCGTCGCGCACAGCCGCGTGCACAAGGGCATGCTCGTCGTGAAGTTTCAGGGCGTGGACGATGTCAACGCCGCCATGACGATGAAAAACCGCGTCGTGTCCATCGCGCGCGCGGACGTCACGCTGCCCGACGGACAGTATTTCCAGCAGGACCTGCTCGGCATCGCCGTCGAGACCGACACGGGCGAGACCCTCGGCACACTGCGCGAGATCCTGGACCTGCCGCGCGGCAGCGTCTACGTCGTGCAGGGCGACCGCGAGGTGCTCATCCCCGACCGGCCGGAGTTCGTGCGCAGCATCGACCCCGCCGCCGGGCGCATGGTCGTGCACCTGATCGAAGGGATGTGAGCGCGTGCGCATCGACATTCTCACCCTCTTTCCCGACACGATGCGCGCCATGCTCGGCGAGAGCATCCTCGGCCGGGCGCAGGCGCGCGGCCTGCTCGATATCCGCTGCCACCAGATCCGCGACTATACCGAAAACCGGCAAAAGCAGGTCGACGACTATCCCTACGGCGGCGGCTGGGGGCAGGTCATGATGGCGCAGCCGCTCAAAAGCTGCCTCGACGCCGCGCTCGCGGACAGCACCGTGCCCAAAGCGCGCCGCCGCGTCATTTACCTCTCCCCGCAGGGGGCGACGTTCACGCAGGCGAAGGCCCGCCAGCTCAAGGCCGACTATGACCAGCTCGTGCTCGTCTGCGGCCACTATGAGGGCGTGGATGAGCGCTTCATCGAGGCGTGCGTGGACGAGGAGCTGTCCATCGGCGACTTTGTGCTTACGGGCGGCGAGCTCGGCGCTATGGTCGTCACGGACTGCGTCTGCCGCATGGTGCCGGGCGTCCTGTCGGACACCGAGTGCTACACCGGCGAGAGCCATTGGGCCGGCCGGCTCGAGTACCCGCAGTACACCCGCCCCGAGACGTGGGAGGGCCGCACCGTGCCGGAGGTGCTGCGCGGCGGCAACCACGCGGAAATTGAAGCCTGGCGCACTCGCCAGAGTCTGGAGCGCACGCTCACAAAGCGGCCCGATCTCTTTCAGCAGACGCCCCCGACGCCGGACGAGCAGCGCCTGCTCGATAAGATCCGGCGCGACCGCAGCCGCCCGCAGCTTGTAGAGCCGCCCGTCTGCCGCCCGGCGGCGGAGGACGACCTCCCGGCCATCCTCGCCATCGTGCAGCAGGCGCGCAATTACCTGCGCCGCCACCGCGTCGACCAGTGGCAGGGCGCGTACCCGAACGAGGACACCTTCCGCGCTGACATCGCGGCCGGCACGTGCCATGTGCTCACGTATCAGGGTGCGGTCGCCGCCGTGTTCACGCTCACCTTCGCGCCCGAGCCTGCTTATGACGCGCTCACGGACGGGCGCTGGCGCTCGGACCGTGACCACGCCGCCGTGCTGCACCGCAACGCCGTCAGCGCCGATTGGCGCGGTACGGGCCTGTCCGACCTGCTCATGCAGGAGGTCGAGCGGCTCGCGCGTGAAAGCGGCGCGCACGCCGTGCGCGTCGATACGCACCGGCACAACGGCGCGCAGAAAAAGCTCCTCGAGCGCCACGGCTACCGCTTCTGCGGCAACATCCTCTGCGATGAGCCGGGGCGCGACCCGCGCCGTCAGGCGTTTGAAAAGCTGCTGAAGTGAGGGCCTGCGTATGAATCTGACAAATCTCGCGGACATCCGCGCGCTGCTCGCGCGGCACGATTTCCGCTTTTCCAAGTCCCTGGGGCAGAACTTTCTCACCGCCGCGTGGGTGCCGGCCGACATTGCCGACGCCTCCGGCGCGGACGCGCGCACCGGCGTGCTCGAGGTCGGCCCGGGCATCGGCTGCCTGACCGAGCAGCTCGCGCAGCGCGCCGGAAAGGTCGTCTCCGTCGAGCTCGACGAGCGCCTGCGCCCCGTGCTGGCCGAGACGCTTGCGGGCTATGAAAACGTGGAGCTCGTCTTTGGCGACGTGCTCGCGCTCGACCTGCCGCAGCTGGTGGCCGAGCGCTTCGCCGGCCTGCGCCCCGTCGTGTGCGCGAACCTGCCGTATAACGTCACGTCGCCGCTGCTCACGGCGTTTCTCACCGCCGGCTGCTTCGACACCGTCACCGTCATGATCCAGCGTGAGGTCGCGCGCCGCCTGTGCGCCCGGCCCGGCACGGCGGATTACGGCGCGCTGACCGTGTTCGTCCAGTGGCACGCCGAGCCGGAGCTGCTCTTCGACGTGCCGCCGCACTGCTTTGTCCCCGCGCCGAAGGTCACGAGCACCGTCGTGCGCCTGCGCGTGCGCAAGTCCCCGCCCGTCGCCGTGCAGGATGAAAAGCTGCTGTTCACCGTCGTGCGCGCGGCGTTCAATCAGCGCCGCAAGACGCTCGTCAACGCGCTCTCGGCCGGCGTGCCCGGCTGTGACAAGGCGCGCGCCGCCGCGGCCGTCGCCGCCTGCGGGCTCGATGCGCGCGTGCGCGGCGAGACGCTCAGCCTGGCCCAGTTCGCCGCCCTGAGCGACGCGCTCGGCAGCGAGCTCGGCAATGACGATAGTTGACATAACGAAACGAAACAGGCCGTTCCTGATATGGAACGGCCTGTTTTCTATGCATTTATGTTGATTTGCAGTTTACATAATGCAGAGCGTCGAACGCACAGCACACAACCGGCAGCGATGTTGGAAAGCGGGGGAGCCCGAGGGGGCAACGCCCGCCTCGGATGAGATCATGCATCGCCGTAAGGCACTGCCTTCTCCTTGCCGAGAGGGTGCTGAGCGCAGCGAAGCGGATGCCATGGAAAGGTTCTTTCACTGCCGGTGCTGCCGGTGTTGCCCACCTCCCCGCATACCGCCCGCCATCCCCGCATACGCTGGTAGCAAACCAGAACCGGGAGGGGAGCCTATGCCATACGAGGACAAGAAGGCCGCGCCGCAGCGCCGGCCGCACGCGGTCACGCTCGACGAGCGCAGCCATCTGACCGTCACGGGCGTGGACGAGGTCGTGCGCTTCGACGACACGGAGGTCTCCATGCGCACGTCGCGCGGGATGCTCACCGTGCACGGGGAGGGGCTGCGCGTCGGCCGTCTTGCGATCGACACGGGGGAGCTGGCCATCGACGGCGCGTTTGACGCGCTCGACTACACGGAGGAGACGGCGTCCGGCGGCGGCTTCTGGTCGCGCCTGTTCGGCGGATGAGCCTGCACCCGCTCGCCCAGCTCGGGCAGGTGGCGCTGGCGCTGGGGCTCGGCGCGGCGCTCGGGCTGCTGTTCGATGTGCTGCGCGTGCCGCGCCGCCATGCGCGCCGGGCCTTTCTCCGCGCGGTGCTCGACGCCGTGTTCTGCCTGGCGGTGGGGCTGGTCGTGTTCGCCTTCGGCATGGCGGCCGGCTCGGGGCAGGTGCGCCTGTTCATGTTTCTCGCCATCGCGGCCGGCTGGACGGGCTACTTTGCCTGGGTCAGCGGACAGGTTTTGCCATCGCTGGAGCAATTTTCACGCCGCTGCGCGCAAAAAACGCGACAATTTGCCGCCCCCGGACAGAAATTTGCAAAAAAAGTTTGGATTTTTGCAAAAAAACGCTTCCAAAATCGCCGCAGATGTTTTAGAATAGACTGCATTACTGGAAGCAGATACGATCCGGGGGGAGGTTCTGCAGACTGTGAAATTCAAAAAGGCAAGCATCTTTACAACGCTGGTCATCGCGGTGCTGATGGTGTACGCGCTCATCAGCCTGTTTGTGGTGCACCGGCAGACCCGGCAGCTTCAGGATCGCGCGGCGACGCTGCAGCAGCAGGTGTCCGAAATGACCCAGGCCAACGCCGAGCTGCAATATCAGATCGACCACAGCGAGGACGACGACATGATCGAGTCGGTCGCGCGCGAAAAGCTCGGTCTGGTCAAGCCCGGTGAAAAGATTTTTTACGACACGAGTGATTGAGCAAGGAGAAACGAACCGTATGCAGGTGGAAGTCGGAGCAGTTGTGGAGGGTACCGTCACCGGTATCACGAAGTTTGGCGCGTTTGTGAGCCTGCCGGACGGCAGGAGCGGTCTGGTGCACATATCCGAGATCGCCAACACCTACGTCAACGACGTCAACGAGTTTTTGAAGCTGGGTGATAAGGTGAAGGTGCGCGTGCTGGCCGTGACGCCGGATGGGAAGATCAATCTGTCCATCAAGAAGGCAGAGCCCGCGCCCGAGCGTCCGAACAACCGCCCGATGCACGGCGGCCGCCCGGGCGGCAGCCGCCCGAATAATAACGGCGGCGCACCGCGCGCCGCGCGCCCGAACAACCGTTCGGCCCAGCCGGCGGGACAGGTCAGCGGCCCGAGCGGGGACGCTGCGTTTGAAGACCGGCTCAAGCAGTTCATGCAGGAGTCGGACAGCCGCATGGCCGGCAACCGCCTCTACAGCGACCGCACGCGCGGTCGCCGCCGCGGTAGCGGCCGCGGATAAAACCAAAGACGGCATCAGGCCCCACTGCGTTTGCAGTGGGGCCTTTTTCCGGAGGAAGGAGCCCATCATGCAGGTCTACTTGAGTGAACACATCGCGCCGTCGGCCTATGCCCGGCTCACGCGCCATTTTGAGATCGTGGACAATTTCGACCACCCCGAGCAGCTCGCCGCCATGATCATCCGCCGCGCGGTCGTGCCGCGCGCGGTCATCGCGCGCGCGCCGAACCTGAAGGTCATCGCCATGCACGGCGTCAGCCGCGACACGATCGACACCGCTGCCGCCGCCGAGTACGGCGTGCCCGTGCCGAATGTGCCGGGTCTCGGCGCGCCGGCCGTCGCGGAGCTGGCCGTGGCGGATCTGCTGGCGCTCAACCGGCAGCTGAAATTTGTCAACAACGGCCTGTGTGCCGGCCGCTTCGACCACTTCGGCGCGGAGGAGTTTGTGTGCCACGAGATGACCGGCCGCACGCTCGGCCTCGTCGGCACGGGCAACATCGCCCACCGCGTGGCGGACATCCTGCGCGCGGCGTTCGACGTGCGCGTCCTGTGCTGGAATCCGCGGCGCACGGCCGCCGAGTGCGCCGCCTGGGGCTATGAGCAGGTGGCGACGCTGCCGGAGCTCTTCCGCCGTTCGGACTTCGTGAACGTGAGCATCACGCTCTGCGATGCCACGCGCGATCTCATCAACGCGCCGGTGTTTGCCGCCGCGAATCCGGACCTGCTGCTCGTCAATACTTCGCGCGGCGGCATCGTCAACGAGCACGATCTCTATATCGCCCTCACCACGGGGCAGATCCGCGCCGCGGCGAGCGACGTGTTCGTGCACGAGCCCCCGGCGTGTGATGACCCGCTCATCCACCTGGATAATTTCATCGCCACGTTCCACATCGGCGGCAGCACGTATGAGTCGCTCGAGCGCGTGAGCAACCGCGCCGTGGACTATGTGTTCGAATATACCGGCGTGCCCGAGCAGGCGTGAGCCGCGGCGCGCGTGATGTCAGGCCGCCGCGCGCAAAGTCACTGAGCAGCGGGGGCGCTCGAGGGGGGCAAGGCCCGCCTCGAATGGAATCTGGTATCGGGTTCTGCAGATGCCTCCCCTGTGTAAGGGGAGGTTGCAGATACCGGCTTTGGTGCGAGATTTTGCGTGTCAATCCCTCAGTCAGCCTGCCGGCTGCCAGCACCCTTTCCACAAGGGAGCCAATGGGGTGCGTGACGGACACGCGGTGCATCGCCAATACCGCTGGAGGAAACCGCAGTCTTTCCACCTCATTCGCTTTGCTGCGCTCAGCACCTTCTCGGCAAGGAGAAGGCTTACGTGCGGCGCGGAAACAGCCCCACAACAAAAACCCCGGAGCCGAAGCTCCGGGGTTTTCCTATGTTCGCAAATTACATGGCGAGCCAGTTCGGCAGCGCATCGGAGATCGCATCAACGATCGCCTTCGCCTTGTCCTCACCGCACTTGCCGAGGATATCGGAAGCGATGCCAAGACCAGTCTGAATAAGACCCATGTTACTTTACCCCTTTCGTAAGATTTCCAACGCCGTCCCACACAATAGACGACATCGGATGGTTGGTATTGCCGGTTACAAGTGCATTATACGCAAGAAACGGCCAAAACTCAACGGACACATACCCACGATGTGTAACAAATTGATTGAATTTGTCATGAACTTTGATGTCAAATTGTTGTCAAATGCAATTACCGTTCTGCTGCTCGCTTTTTCGACTTCAATATGGATACCTGCGCGCTGGTTGCCGGGTTTCGCGGCCAAAATCGGCGTTATGGAAACCGTTTTTCCACATTGCCAACAGACTTTTCAACATAAATGCGGTGCAATTAACGATGTTATGTAAACAAGCCGCCGTTTCCCATGGCCTTTCCCGGCTCTCCGCGGCGGCTCTGCCGGCCGGGCACACCTGTCCGCCGCAGCCGCACATTTTTGCCTGTCCGCGCCGTCCCGCACCGCGCGCTCCGTCTGCCCGCGCTGCCCGCATCGCACCATCCTGCACCGTCCCGTTCCGCACCGCGCCGCCGTCCCGCACCATCCCGCACCGCGCGCAAAAAACCCCGGGAGCGTTCGCTCCCGGGGCGGGGTGCTATGGGGCGGCAGTACCGGCTCACGCGCCGATGAGCTGGCAGTAGCGCATGATGATGGTGGCCGTCTGCGCGCGCGTGGCGCTGCCATTCGGGTCGAGGTAGTCCAGGCCGTTGTCGTGCGCATTGCCCTTGATGAGGCCGTTGCCGACGGCCCAGGACATCGCGGCGTAGGCCCAGTTGGCCACACTGCCGGCATCGGGGAAGGCGCTGATCGGCGCGGCGTTCCCGGTGAATTCCGGCGCGTACTTGACCGTGTACCGGTACAGGAACGTGACCAGCTGCTGGCGCGTGATGGCGGCGTTGGGCGTGAACGTAGTCGCGCTCGTGCCGGAAGTGACGTCGTTGCAGTACGCCCAGGCGACGGCGTTGTAGTACCACGCGCCGGGGGCGACGTCGGTGAACGGCAGGTAGTAGTAGCTGTAGTCGGTCTGATTGCCGGAGAGGTTATAGAGGATCTTCACGATCTGTGCGCGCGTGCAGGCCGTGTCCGGCGAGAACGTGCCCGCGCCGACGCCGCTCATCAGCCTGTTGCGCACGCAGTAGTCGATGCCCTTGTGCGCCCAGTAGTCTGGCCCGGCCACATCGTGCAGGCCGTAGCTCGGGCAGCTCGGGCCGCCGGTGCAGGTGCTCGCGCCCGTGGCGGGGATGGCCTCCGTCCGGGTCTGGCTGCAGACGGTGCAGGTGAAGGTGCGCACGCCGGGGGTGGTCTCGGTCGGCGCGGTGGTCACGGTGCCGCCGTCCCACTTGTGGCCGGCCGCGTCGGTCAGGTTGCGCTTTTCGGTCGCGCCGCAGCCGCTGCAGGTATAGAGGTCATAGCCGCCGTCCGTGCACGTCGGGGCGACGTTCTTGGTGAACCGGTAGTCGTGCGCGCCCGTGGCGGGGATGGTCTCTGTCCGGGTCTGGTCGCAGCCGCTGCAGGTGAAGGTGCGCACGCCGGGCGTGGTCTCGGCCGGGGCGGTGGTCACAACGCCGTTGCCCCAGTCGTGCGCGCCGGTGGGCGGGAGCTCTCTGGTCGAGATGACCTCACCGCAGTTGGAGCAGATGGTGTCGACGCGGCCGGCCTCGCCGCAGGTGGCGGGCACGGTGCGCTCCGTCGTGTCGTAGTCGGTGTGCGTGCACGCGCCCTTGTCGCTGACGGTGTAGCCCTGCCACTTGCCGTCGGCGTCGAGCGTCCAGTTCATGGCGGGGTTGTAGTGCACGGTGACGGTGGCGGGCTCAAAGCTGTGCGCTTCCGAGTTGCCCGGCTCGACCGCCGGGGCCGCGCCGTAGCAGCGCACGTCCTTAAGCGCGGTGCAGTCGGTGAAGGCGTTGTGGCCGACGCTCGTCACCGTGCTGGGCAGGTCGATGTCGGCCAGCGCGGTGCAGCCGCGGAAGCAGTCCTCGGGGATGGTGCTCACGCCCGCGGGGATGGTCACATCCGTCAGCGCGGTGCAGCCGGTGAAGGCGGACGCGCCGATCTCGGTCACCGTCTCGGGGATGGGCGCTGCGGTGAGCGCCTTGCAGCTTTCAAATGCGAGATCGCCGATGGCGGTCACGGTGCCGGCGTATTTGACATTCAGCAGCTTCGTGCAGTCGGCAAAGCACTTGCCGGGCACGGCCGTGATGGCGGCGGGCAGAGTGGTGTTCGTGAGGCTGGCGCAGGAGTCGAACGCGCCGCGGCCGAGGCTCTGCAGCCCGTCGGGCAGCGTGATGGCGGTCAGCCCGTTGCCCGCGAGACCGAAGTCGCCGATCCCGGTCACGCCCTTGGGGATGGACAGACCCGTGAGCTTGGAGCACATGGCGATGCCGTAGCGGCCGATGCTCGTCACGCTGTCCGGCAGCGTGACCTGCGTGGCGGCCGGCAGGAAGAACAGTGCGTAGTTGCTCACGTTCGTGACGCCTTCGCCGATGATGACGGTCTTGAGCTTGCCCTTGATGTCAAAATCAATCTCGGAGAGGGCGTTCATGCCGAGCGCCTCATAGTTCCACCACGGCGCGAGGTTGCCGTTGGGGAAATCAAAGTCGGGCATGGCGCCGCTGCCAGTGATGGTGAGCGTTTTGCTCGTGAACGTGGATGTGACCTTCCAGTGCAGGCAGCTGTTCACACCGAAGTCGCCCTCTGTGGCTGCGGTCGTAAAGCTGCTGATGATGGCCTCCGTGTCGAGATCCGGGATCTCAAACTCCTCCTTGAGCTGCTCGATCTTCTCCTTGATGAGCTTCTCGGCAATCTCCTTTTTCAGATCGTCGAGTCTGCTTGCCGATGCGTTCACGGTCAGGCCGGAGAACAGCCCCACGACCAGAACGAGACACAGCGCCAGCGAGAGCACGCGCTTTTTCATCCTTTGTCCTCCTTTGTTGTGATGCATGTGTACAACCGTAATACCTATCTGTCGAAAATATACCATATGCCTGGGAAAGTGTGCAATGGGGATCGCCGAAAAAACGTTTTGAGTGTTACATTTTGTTGCATTTGTGTAAACAAAATGTGCATTTTTTCGCGCCCATGCGCGCACGACCCGTTGCAAAAGCGGGGCGCGTCCTGTATACTGACCGTGTAGACATTGTTACCGGAATGTCCATTTCGGAGGGAGGAACCATATGAAAAAACGAGTGTTGTCGCTGCTGCTGTGCTTTGTGCTCGCGGCCGGATTGCTGAGCGTGTGCGCCCCGCCGGCGCAGGCGGGCACGATCGCGGGCGTGGTTGAGCAGTTTCTCAACCAGCCGGATCAGATCAAAAAGCTCTTCGGCAAAGAAGTCGCACATGGCGACTGCGGCCCCGCCGGGAACGAGGCCAGCGTACATTATAAAATCTACGAGGTCACGAACCCCACCGTCGTGCAGGACAACCCCGTCCTGCAGCAGATCTGGCGGGAGCACGACTACCGCGAGGACGCGCAGTATTACGGCGTGTACATCTTCGGCAACGGCCCGATGGCGGACTACGGGGTCACGGGTCAGAAAGCCCCCTGGTTGCGTGATGTCGAGGGCGTAGATTTAGATGCCGGGGAAACCATCGGCGAGGACTATCTCGTCCTGGCCTACATCGCCGGTGCGACGGATGAGGAGTGGAACGGCCGCACGGAGCACTACACCGGTGTGCCGAACGTCGGCGACCGCGCCTTCAAGGACTGCAACTATCTCACCTGCGTCTACCTGAACGACGACATCACCACCATCGGCGACCATGCGTTTTATAAGGACGAGTACCTCTCGGCCATCAACATGCCGCGCAAGCTCGAGCTCATCGACAAGTACGCCTTCTACGGCTGCGACACGCTCACCTTCGTGCGCGCGCGCGCCTGCAGCCGCCTCAAGCGCATCGAGGATCATGCGTTTTACAGCTGCACCATGCTCGCCGAGCTGCGCCTGCCGGACTGCCTGACGTATATCGGCCCGTGGGCCTTCGCGTGGGACCGCATCCTCGGTCAGGAGGACACGACGCTCGGCCTGCCATCGAGCCTGCAGACGATCGGCAAGGGCGCGTTCGCGTTCGTCAACCACCACAAGAAGCTCAACATCCCCTCGCAGGTCACGAGCATCGGTGACTACGCGTTCCTGTGCGACTATTATATGGAGGAGCTCACCTTCAGTCCCGGAGACAAGAAGCTCACCATCGGTGTGGCCGCGTTTGCCGGCGATAACCACATGAAGTCCGTCGACCTCTCCAACCGCGTCGCGCAGATCGACCGCTGCGCCTTTGCCGGCTGCGAGCTGCTCGAGGAGGCTTACTTCGGCGACAAGATCGACACGATTCAGGCCCGCGCCTTCACCAGTGTGGACGCCGCGCTGCAGCTCGCCATCAAGGCTGTCCTCAACGGGATTCTCGCCCCGGACGATCCGGATGGGAACGAAGAGCACGCGGATGATATTGCTGCGGGCCTGACCCAGATCGCAAAGATCACGCAGCTCAAGCGCGCCATCTTTAAAAATGCCCCCGCCAAGAGCATCTACGGCGCGGCGGACACCAACAGCTCCTTCCCGCGCGACTGCGTGGTCTATTACCCGCAGGGCAGCTACACCTGGGCCGCCGAGCTCAAGGACGACGGCACGTGGCAGGGCTACAAGACCGGTCTCTGGCACGGCGATCACATCGCCCAGTTCGCCGACACGGTCGTCGACCCCACCTGCACCAAGCAGGGCTACACGCACCACGCCTGCACGGTGAAGGGCTGCACCTATGCCCCCGTGGACGACACCTATGTCGCCGCCACCGACCACACCTGGGTCAAGACGCAGACCTACCCGGCCTCCTGCACCGAGCAGGGCACGGCGTTTTATAAATGCTCGGCCTGCGGCGCGACCCGCACCGAGAAGATCGCCGCGCTCGGCCATGACCTGAGCCGCTGCGACCTGTTCCCGGCCACCTGCACGAAGCCCGGCCGCGTCGTCGGCACGTGCGCGCGCTGCGGCGTGCAGATCGACGAGGTCATCCCCGCCAAGGGCCATGACTACAGCTATGCCGACGTGCGCACGGAGCCGACCTGCACCGAGTCCGGCCACTATCAGGGCACCTGCCCGACCTGCGGCAAGGACTATGACGATGTCATCCCCGCCCTCGGCCACGACTGGGGCGAGTGGGTCGTCGCGCAGGAGCCGACGGCCGAGACCACCGGATACCGCTATCACATCTGCGCGCGCTGCAACGCGCGCGTGGGCGAGGACATCCCGAAGCTGCACACCCACACGTGGGACGCCGGCGTCGTGACCACGAAACCGGACTGCATTCATGCTGGTGTCCGCACCTATACTTGCACGGACTGCGGCGCGACGAAGACGGAGACAATCCCTGCAACGGGTGAGCATACGTTTGTTGCCAAGGAGATTCCGGCCACTTGCACGACGGGCGGTTATATCCTGTGCACATGTAGTGTCTGCGGCACGACACAGCGATATGACGCTTCAGAACCGCTGGGACACAAATGGAACAGCGGGACAGTGACAACGAAGCCGACAGAAGATATGGCAGGTGTCCGCACCTATACCTGTACTGTGTGCGGGGATACCAAAACGGAGACGATTCCGGCGACCGGTGTGCATGTGCATACTTGGCAGCTGACAAAGCGTGCTCCTGCAACTTGCACGGAAGATGGTTATGACCTGTATACATGTGCAGAATGCGGAGCTGTAGAACACCGCAATGAAGTGGCGGCGTTTGGCCATAAGATGAATGCAGGAGAGGTCGTTATTAAGCCGACTGCAACAACATCCGGGGTTCGAGTTTATACTTGTTCCGTCTGTGGAGAGACAAAGGCAGAAACCATTCCTGCTACCGGTTTGCCGTCTGTCTGCCCCGGCGGGCCGACCTGCCCGGGCTACGCTTTCCGCGATATGCCCGCGCCGGGCACCTGGGCGCACGCGGGGCTGGATTACTGCATCTACAGCGGCTATATCAACGGCCTTTCGGCCACGACTGTCGACCCGAGCGGCACGTGCACGCGCGCACAGCTCGTGTGCATCCTCTACCGCATCCAGGGCGAGCCGAAGGTCGTCGAGGGCTATGAGCTGGCCAAGCTCCGCGCCCCGTTTGACGATGTGCCGCGCGGCCAGTGGTATACCAACGCCATCTTGTGGGCGAAGCTCACGGGCATCGTCAACGGCACGAGCGCCACGACGTTTGACCCCAGTGGCCAGATCACGCGCGAGCAGCTCGCCGCCATCCTGTACCGGTACACGGCCAAGTACGCGCCGGACGCCACCGGCAACGCCGCCTCGCTCGCTGCCTACCCCGACGCCGGCAGCGTGTCGGCCTATGCCCGCGACGCGATGGCCTGGGCCGTCGGCAACGGCCTTATCAAGGGCCTTCCGCACGACAAGACGGACTATCTCGAACCCGGCGGCAGCACCACGCGCGCGCAGGTCGCAACCATCCTCATGCGCTATAAGCAGGCCACGGCCTGAGCGCAGACACAGCACGCAAAAGTCCCGGAAGCGTTTTCGCTTCCGGGACTTCTTTCCTTCGTGCGGTTTACATAACTATTTTTCGGCGAAAGGCACGACAGCGACTGATTGCAGCGAAACCGGCGCTAAGTTTACATAACGCTTAACCCTTCCGCCCGCGCAGCATGGCCGCGATCGTCACAGCGCTGTAGCCGCTCTGCTCCCAGAGGTCGTTGGGCACGGTGCCGCCGTTGCGCAGGATGAGCGTGATCTGCCGCCGCGCCTCACTGCGCGCGGCCTTGTCCGCCGCTTCCTGCGCGGCCTTTTCCTCCTTGGCCTTCTTGTCGGCGGCGGCCTTGCGGTCGGCCGCGTCTTTGGCCTGCTGCTGCAGCTTGCTGTCCGCGCGGTCGTAGTCCGCGTCGTCCATGTCGAGCAGCGCGGCGATCTGCGCCTTCGTCACGCCATCACGGCTGTCGGCCGCGTCGAGCATCGCGTCGATCGCGCTCAGGCGCGTCTTGCGCTCGCCGTTGTAGCGCTCGTAGGCGAGCTGCGCCAGCTCCGGCAGCTTGCCCGCGAGCATCGCGCGGTAGTATCCGCCCGCCTGCTGCGCCGCCGCCACGGCCGCCGTCGAGGCCCGTCCGCCCGTCAGCGCGGCCGCCGCGCCGAGGGCGTTGGCCGATGCGAGATCCGCCTGCCGCTCATACTGCTGGCGGTAGGCGGCGTAGAGCTTGTCCGATGCCGGGTCGTAGTCGAATTCCTCGCCGAGCAGCGCGTCGAGCATCTGGTCGATGCGCGCGCGCTGCCCGGTCGTGTCGCGCTCGGTCAGCAGGGACTCTGCCTGGCGGCGGTGCGTGTCGTCGTAGTCCGGCACGTCCTCAAGCGGCAGATACTGCGCGTAGTCGTTCGACTGCGTCACATCGGTCATGCCCTCGCCGCGGATCTTCGCGTTGCGCTGCTGCTCATAGATCGCGGCGGCCGCGTTGTCGCCGCGCTGCGCCGCCCGCTCCATGAGCGCGGCGTAGTCGGTGTCCTTGTCGTATTTGTATTTTGTGGCCATAAGGTCTCCTTTCTTCAGTGCTGCGGTCCGGCGGCGGTCTCCGTGCGCGCGAGCGACAGCAGCCGCCACGCCCCCGTGCCCGTCAGCCGCAGGCGAAAGTGGTCGCACCGGCGCGGCAGCACCGGCAGCGTGACGGAGCGCTTCGCGCATGCCGCCACGGTCGCCAGCGTGTGCCACACGCCGTCGGAGTCATACTGCACCGCCGCCGTGACACTTGCGCCCGCGTCCGCCTCCAGCCGCAGCTGCACGCGCAGCAGGCGCTTGCAGTCCGGGCTGCTGCTGACGAAATCGCCCGTCTCCAGCATGCTCTCCAGCTGCGCCGTGCTGCCCGTGCCGAAGCGCCAGACGCCGCTCGGATCCTGTGCGTAGAGCGCGCCGTCGTGCCGGGCGAACCCGGATGCGTGAAATGCGTCCTCGCGGCTCCACAGGCCGCTGCGCGTGTCGTATACGAACAGGTGCCATGCGTTTTGCGGATCGTGCGCCGAGAGATACCAGCGCGTGCCGTCCGTGCCCGCCGCGCCGGCCGTGAGCGTGCGCCCGAGCGCGTCGCCGATGCGCACCGGCCGTCCGCCGGAGGTGCGCGCCGGCCCGGAGGGGGAGAGGTAGTAGAGCGTCTCCGCCGCCGTCACGAGCGAGCGGCCGGAGTTTTTCTCCGTGCCGAGCGCCGCCGAGGCGATGAGCTGGAAGTTGTCCGGCTTCGTGCCGTAGAGCCGCCAGAGCCCGTCCGGCTTGAGAAACACCACGCCGCTGCCCGTCGCCGCGCAGCCGGAAAAGTTGCCCGGCGTGCCGACGTCCACGCTCCATGCCGCCGTGGCGACCGTGCCGTTTTCGTCCGCTTCGTACCAGTACCAGCTCAGCGGGTCGCCGAGCTTTGTGCACCAGACGGTGTCCTGCGCGCAGGCCCAGATGCGGTTGGCGTATGTGCATGCGTGCAGCGCCATGGGCATGCGCCGCGTGACCGTGATGTGCTCGACCGCTCCGACGGCAGAGAACGTGTCGGGGTCGAACACGAGCACCGCGCCCGCGATGGCGCGGATGATGTAGGTGCCGTTGTCCTCTGGCGTGGAAAAGCCGCTGAACGTCACGGCGTCGCCCACGCGAAAGGGCGTGTCGATGCCGCTGGCGGCGACGGAATCGGCGCGCGCGCCGCTGCTGTCGTCCGAGCGCTGGAGCGCCACCGTGCCGCTCCAGCTCGGCTCGGCGCTGCCGAACGTGCCCATATCCGGCCGGTACCAGACCTTGTCCGGCCAGATGAGCACCGTGCCGCCGAGCTCGGCGAACACCTTCGGCCCGTTGACGAGCGTGCAGCCGTCGACGGGCGTGCCGTTAAAATACAGCGTCTGGCCCGTGCACCAGAGCAGTCCGCCGTCGACGGCGAACAGTCCGTTCGCGCTGCCGCCGCCGGTCGGATATGTCAGCGTGCGGCCCGGCCGCGTGGAAAACAGCGGCGCGTCGGCCGCCGAGCCGTTCGTCATCTCGTAGATGCCGCCCTCCGGGCAGCCCGGCCGGTGGTCGTAGCCGCGAAAGTCGGTCTGTACGCGCCGCGTCACGGGCATGGCGCGGGGAAATGTGGGTAGATGCATTGCCTGCCTCCTTACTGGTTCGTGGTCTGCCCGCTGCGCAGCTCGGCGCGCAGCCGTTCGAGCGCGGCGGGGTTGAAGTTCTCGCGCCCGAGGTTCGTCAGTGTGTATTGCAGCGCCTCCAGCAGCCGGACGATCGTCTCCTCCAGCGCCGTCACGCGCGCGTCGAGCCCCTCGGCGCCGGTGCGCTCCGGCAGCGGGAAATTCAGCGGGGAAAAGTCCGTCATGCCGCGCCGCCTCCGTCCCCGTCTCCGCCGCCGCGGTCGGAAATGCCGGCGCGCAGGGCGGCGATCGCCCGCATGAGAAACTGCGGCATCGGCGCGCCGAGCGCGCCCGCGTTTTCGGCGATGCTGCCCAGCTCCGTCAGCAGATACCACGCCGTCACGAGCGGGCACAGCAGCACGTCGTAGTCGATGCCCAGCCCCGGCACGCTGCCGAGCAGCACGCGCAGGGCAAAGTCCAGCAGCGCCGCCACGAGCACGCCCGCCACGCTGCCCGCCTTGTGCCACAGGCCCTCGCGGGCGGCGCGGCTGCTCCACGTTCCGGCGCGCAGGGCGGCGGCGCTGCCGGTGGCATAGTCGAGCAGCATGGCCAGAAACCATGCCGCCGCCAGCCAGCCCGTCCAGCCCCAGAAGGCCGTCAGCGCTGCGGCCGCCGTGCAGGCGGCCGCTTTGATCGTTGTGAGTCGGTCCATTTATGTCTCCTTTGCCTGATCGACCATCCGCTGGCACACGATCAGCGTGCGCAGCATGTCCAGCGAGAGATCCAGCTCGCCGCGTTCATTGCCCCGCAGTGCGCCGCGGTCGATGAGCCGCTGCGCATCGCTGCGCGCCCACGCGGGTATGTCGTCGATTTTGTTGTATCGTGTCATGGGTTCTTCCTCCTCTTCGTTCGGGTGTTCCGGCGTCAGCATGGCCAGAAATGCCGTCCACTGCGCCGGGTCATTCACCCACGGCATGGGGCAGCGCTTGCCCGTCACGTCGTAGTGCCGCAGCACGTGGTCGGTGTCGATGCCATAGCGCTGCATGATCTCCCGCGCCAGCGCCGCGGCGTTGGCCACGGTCTCCGGCAGGATGTAGTAGCTGCCGTCGGCGCGCTTGCGGCTGCACATCTCGATGCCGATGCTGTTGCCGTTGCGGCACTCGGGGTGCCAGTAGCGCTGCCCGGCTTCTGCGCCGCAGTGCCACGCCGTGTCGCACTCGCGCACGGACTGCATCGCGCCGTGCTCGTCGCAAAAATAGTGCGCGCTGGCCTGCAGGCCGCCCACACGGTGGTAGTAGTCGCAGTTGTTTTTTGCCGTGTCGCCGTTGTTTGCCGTGTAGT
>ERZ1673744.497-NODE-497-length-50569-cov-5.758918_pt1 | contig 50569 bp, 42 predicted proteins | sample MGYA00580207_ERZ1673744 | MGnify/ENA primary metagenome ERZ1673744 (study PRJEB41218, sample SAMN15661751) | gut metagenome | host: Homo sapiens | place: Canada: London | collected 2015-08-20/2019-03-30 | study: EMG produced TPA metagenomics assembly of... | reverse complement strand
AGATTAAGTAAAAAAGCTGCTACGTTAGTTGGAGAAACTTTAACAAAGCTCCAATATGACGTGTCAAGTGGCTATGCTTGCGGGGGGGGGGCAGACTTTTAAGCTCCGTTCGTGTATTTTTAGAGGGTTGTAATGAGAATAAAACCTGTTATAATAGTGATATATCGCATCACAATTATAATGGAGTTAATATGAAAACAATTAGTGCTTTTACCCTTGCAGAGGTTTTAATTACTTTAGGAATAATAGGTGTTGTTGCTGCTTTAACCATGCCTGCCTTAATAGGTCATTATAAAAAAGAAGAAACAATTTCAAAATTGAAAAAGGCTTACACTATTTTAAATCAGGCTATGAAAATGTCAGAAGTTGATAATGGCGCATACGAACATTGGGGAAGTGCTTTTGATATGGGACCGGAAGAATATATTAATAAATATTGGGTTCCTTATTTTAATGTTACATCTGTCTGTAAAACATTTGGTGAATGCGGATATAAAACAAATACTCCTTTTAAAAAGTTGGATGGAACAAACGATACAACGGTTGTTGCACATACAAATTTAAGAATCCCTTTTATGACAGCCGACGGAATTATGTATTCAATATCAGCATCATCAGGAGATGCATCAGTAGAAGATAATTCAATATTCATTGACATCAATGGCGGTAAAGGTCCTAATGTTCACGGGAAAGATGTCTTTATGTTTACAAGAGATAAAAATAAGGGTGTCTTGCCTTTATGTTATACCAATACAGAGGAAAGTATTGATAACAGCTGTTCTAAAAACGGATATGGTTACTGCTGTGCTCAAAAAATAATGCAAGACGGCTGGAAAATAAATTATCCTTTTTAGTTTACTACTACTTTCTTAATATTTTTAAACATAATAATTGCATTTTTGACGTGTTAGACGTAGTATGAAAAAAGCACGTTATGAGTGAGTATGTCTTTACGCGTGCAAATGAGTGTAAATAGTACAATATTGGAAAAGGTTATGGCTTTAAACTTTCAAGAACTGGTTTTTAATTTACAAAAATTTTGGTCTGATTACGGATGTATTATCCAGCAGCCCTATGATATAGAAAAAGGTGCTTCTACTATGAACCCTGCAACATTCTTGCGTTCATTAGGTCCTGAACCCTGGAATACTGCAATGATTGAACCTTGCAGACGTCCGACTGATGCCAGATATGGTGAAAACCCCAACAGATTGGGACATTACTATCAGTTTCAGGTTATTTTAAAACCTTCTCCCGACAATGCTCAGGAACTTTATTTAAAAAGCTTGGAAGCTATGGGAATTGATTTAAAAGAACATGACGTAAGATTTGTTGAAGATAACTGGGAATCTCCGACACTCGGTGCAGCAGGTGTAGGCTGGGAAGTTTGGCTTGACGGTATGGAAATTACTCAGTTTACTTATTTTCAGCAGGTCGGCGGTGTAGAAGTTAAACCGGTTGCGTTGGAATTAACATACGGTCTTGAACGTATAGCAATGTATTTGCAAAATAAAGAATCCGTATACGATATTATGTGGAATGACAAACTTAAATACGGTGAAATATTCTTACAAAATGAAATTGAACAGTCTAAATATAACTTTGAAGTAAGTGATGCAAAAGCATTGTTTACAATGTTTGATTTGTACCAAAAAGAAGTTGATAATTGTATTAATGCAAAATTAGTTTTGCCTGCTTATGATTATGTATTGAAATGCTCTCATACATTTAACCTGTTAGATGCAAGAGGGGTAATAAGTAAAGATGAAAGAATTAATTTCATTAACAGAGTCAGAACAATGGCATCTGCCGTTGCAAGATTATATGTAGCTCAAAGAGAAGAATTAGGATTCCCTCTTTGTAAATAATAAATAATAAGGAAACTAAATGGCTGAAAAATTTAACCGCGCGACTTTAACACGCAATTTTTTGAAGACGATTACCAAGATTAAAAACCCTGATGAAATGCTTGCTGAAGCTAAAGCAGAAGGTTTGGAAAAAACTCTCGGAGTTGTAGATTTAATTATTCTTGGTGTAGGTGCTATTATCGGTTCAGGTATATTCGCTGTTGTCGGCATTGCTGCAGCAGGAAATGCTGACGGCTCAATTATTGGTGCAGGGCCGGCTTTGATTATATCAATGATAGTTGCTGCGATTGCCTGTGTGTTTTCAGCTTTATGTTACAGTGAATTTGCAACAATGATACCTGTGGCTGGCGGTGCTTATACTTATACATTTGCTACTTTAGGTGAATTTGCTGCCTGGATGGTAGGCTGGGTTTTGATGCTTGAATATGCAATAGGTTTTATTGCTGTTGCTTGTGCGTGGTCAAATCACTTCGTACAATTTTTAAGCGGTTTTGAAAAAGTTTTGCCTGCTTGGCTTGCGCACCCTCCTGTGTGGCTTGTTAATGATGCATTCAGTGCAGGAAAAATTGTTGCTGATAATCATGATGTATTTGTTCCTCATATTTTTGGAATGCCCGTATGTATTAACCTTCCTGCAATTGTAATAGTACTTTTAATTACCATGATTCTTGTTAGAGGTACTAAGGATTCAACAAAAATGGCAGGAATAATGGTATTTGTAAAATTGGCTGTTATTGCATTATTTGTTTTGGCAGGCGCATTTTTTGTAAGACCTGAAAACTGGACTCCTTTTGCTCCAAACGGTGCTGAAGGTATATTTGCAGGTGCATTTTTAATATTCTTTGCATATATCGGATTTGATGCTCTTGCAACTGCCGCAGAAGAATGTAAAAATCCTCAAAAAGATTTGCCGATAGGAATTATCGGTTCACTAATAATTACAACTATTGTATATGTATCTGTTGCTTTAGTACTAACAGGTATTCAAGACACCAGTGCTGCTGTTCCTCTTGAATTTTTAAAAGCACCGATGGCTTATTGTATGTCATTACATAAAATGAATTGGGCTGCAGGCTTAATTTCAATCGGTTCACTTGCAGGATTAACATCAGTTCTTTTAGTATTGGAAATGGCAGCAACAAGAATTTTGTATGCAATGAGCAGAGATCATTTTATCTCTCAAAGATTCCAAAAGCTGCACCCTAAATTTAAGACACCGGCGTTATTAACATGGACTGTTGGTATTCTTGCTATTGTAGGAATCTTGACTTTAAATTTAGATGTAGCAGCAGAACTTTGTAATTACGGCACATTTACTTCTTTCATAATCGTTTGTGTTGCAGTATTGATTTTAAGAAAGACAGATCCTGAAAGACCTCGTCCTTTCAGAGTTCCTTTCTCTCCGGTAGTTCCTTCTTTAGGAATTTTATGCTGCGGCGGCTTGATGATATACAAATCTATGCAGCCATCAGGTTCGGCTTTATTGTTCCCTGTTTGGCTGGGTATCGGCGCAATAATTTATTTACTTTACGGTTTTGTTAAAAACAGAATCAATGAAAATAAACTTCATAACCAAAAAATAGAACTTAAAAAACAAGAAATGATAAAATAATGGAATTAAAATCTATAATCAACAATGCTTTAAAGAAAAAAAGCCCCGATGAATTAATAGCAATAAGTAAAAAATCAGAGTTGAAAAAAACTTTGAACGTATTTGATTTGATTGTACTCGGAATTGGTGCGGTAGTCGGAACAGGAATATTTACTATTATCGGTACGGCTATTCAGGGCGGTCCTGAAAGCGCAGGTGCAGGTCCTGCCATTGTAATTTCAATGGTATTGGCTGCTGTTGCTTGTGTGTTTTCAGCTTTATGTTACAGTGAAATCGCAGCTATGATTCCTGTTGCAGGAAGTGCTTATACTTACACTTATGCAACTATGGGTGAGTTTATGGCTTGGATGGTAGGCTGGATTTTAATGCTTGAATATGCAATAGGAAATATTACTGTTGCCTGTGCCTGGACAGGTTATTTTGTTCAGTTTTTAAAAGGGTTTAAGCATATATTACCTGATTTTGTGGTAAATTTCCCTATGTGGCTGAGAAATGATTATCGTTTTATGTTTTCATATTGTGATAAGTTCGGATTAGATCCTCATTCTCAAATGCCGTTTATTTTTGATAAAATACCTTTTGCAATTAATTTGCCTGCAATGGTTATTGTTTTGCTTTTGACAATACTTCTAATTAAAGGTGTAAAAGAATCTACAAGATTTGCCAGCATAATGGTAGGAGTAAATATGTTCATGATTATCTCCTTTATAATTGTAGGGGCATTTTATGTTAAGCCTGAAAACTGGGTGCCTTTTGCTCCTAACGGATTTGAGGGAGTATTTATGGGTGCATTCTTAATCTTTTTTGCATATATTGGATTTGATGCTATTTCAACAACAGCAGAAGAAACAGAAAATCCGCAAAGAGATTTACCTATCGCAATTTTAGGAACATTGGTTATATGTACGATTTTATATGTATGTGTGGCTCTTGTTTTAACGGGAACTGTCCCTTTAGGCGCAATTGATATTCAAGCTCCTATTGCTCATGCTATGCGCGCAATAGGTATGGATTGGTTTGCTGGTTTAATTTCAATTGGAGCTCTTTGCGCATTGACCTCTGTTTTATTAATTTATCAATTAGGAACAACAAGAATTTTGTATGCAATGAGCAGAGATAGGTTTCTTCCGAAATCACTAAGATTAATTCATAAAAAATACAGAACTCCGCATGTTTTAACCTGGATTTCAGGTATTGTTGTAGTTCTTTGTGCATTTTTTATGGATTTGAATATTTCTGCTGAACTTTGTAACTTCGGAACATTCACATCATTTATAATAATATGTATAGCAGTATTGATTTTGAGAAAAACAGATCCTGACAGACCTCGTCCTTTTAAAGTTCCATTCTCGCCTGTTTTTCCTGTTTTGGGTATTTTAACCTGCGGCGGATTAATGATTTATTCAATGAAGTTTTTAACTACTTCTTCATTATACTTCCCCTTGTGGTTGTTTATGGGAGTTTTAATTTATGCGGCATACGGTTATAAACAAAAACGACTGGAAGAAAAGCAAAAACAAATTAGAAACCCAAAAGTAAAAGTTAAAGCTTAATATATTTTAATATATGCCTTTATAAACGCAACTTTTTGCTTTTTTATGTTTATAAATATATAAGGAAAAATTGTAGGAGAAAATTAGTGATTGAAGCAATTAGTTCTGTAAAACAGGCTCGTGTACCATTTTATGGTGGTGGAACAATCAGTGATAAACCTCAATTAACAGAAGGTTCAGACACATTTGAAACATCTGTAAAAGATAAAGAAGATAAAAAACAAAGAAATAAAGTTTTATTGGCGGCGGCAGCAGTTTTAGCCGCTATTGGTCTTGGAGTTGCAATTTATAAAGGAAAAGGCTCAAAAGTTGTTGATGCTGCTGAAAATGGTGTGGACAGTCTTGCTAAAAAGGGACAGGAAGTAATTTCGCATCCAAAATCCGGTGAAGTTCCGACGGCAAAACCGCTTGAACAACCGCATGCGCCCGAAAAACCGGTTAAAAAGCCAAAAACCAAAGAAGATGTTAATCCGGAAGCAGGCATGGTTGATGATTTAGAAAAATTAAAGATTGCTAAACTTAAAAAAGATTATTCTTCAGTCCTTAATAAATACGGTATAGATGCGAAAATCGATGATGAGGTTTTTGAAATTATTAATAAAAGATGTGAAGGGAATGTCTTGGGTAAAGACTTCCAATTGGAGCGTGATTTAATATATGAGCCTTCTTGTATCTCTGACGATTTATTAAGTGCTGCCAATGAAGTATCGGACCCTCTTAAAAAAGAAGAACTCCTTGTTAAATCATTCAATTTTCTTCCGAAAAAAGGTGTCCAAACTTATTGGAAAGAAAATACAGAACCTGAAAAAATTGAAACTTTATATCTTGAATTTAGAAATTTATACAAAGGAAATGGTGATTTTAAATCAAAACAACTGTTTGAAGATAAAATTCTGCCGAAATTCTTAAATGTTTTTGAAAATAAAAAATCCATAAAGGTGCTAAATGAAATATTAGGCTCAAAATGTGATTATGATTTGTACGAACAATTAGCAGAGAAAAGTAAGACTTACAAAGATGTTTTTGGTAATAAATCAGATCCGATGTCAGAATTTACTCTTGAATGGGCAAAAAATGATGAAAGAGAAAAAAGGTCTATAGCATTCTTTTTAAATGATACATTCCCTGCTTTAATTAAAGCAGAAGCAAATCCTCTTAAGAAAGAAGATATGCTTATGAAATATTTGAATACAACAATTATCGGGGCAAATAATCAAAAAAATATCGTAGAGGCTTATGATATTTTACGTCAGTTGGAAGCTTTACAGGCAAAGGACGGTGCAAAATTTGTTCATAAAGATACAGTTTCAAAACGACTGAATGAAATGATTGATGCATATTTTGCAAAATTTAAGCTTCCTTTGACATCAGAAAAAGACAAACGTGTTCTTGCCGACATTGTTATAAGTAACACAAATCGCAGGTTTTTCCTCTTTACACCTGATGATGTAAAATATTCCCATATCATTGACGGTTTGACAATTGCAGGCAAAAGAAGCGGTGATGAAAAATACTACAGAGCAGCTGTTGATTTTGCAATTCAGCAGAATGCGAGAGGAAATGCGGTCAATGTTATTGAAAAAATTAAAACCAATGATAAACTCAGCAAGCCTTTTAAAGATGAAATGATAACAGTTCAGAACAAGTTGAAATCAGAATTGAAACAGATGGCTGATGAAACAGCAAAAATGTTAAATGCAAAACCTTTGAATGAGGCGTTTGAAACATTAGCCGCTATTTCTGTAGTTAAAAAAGGAATTGCAGAAGCAGGAACAAGATATACCCTTTCATCTGTAGATGTAATTAACAAGATGAAAGAAGGCGATGGAAATATTATCAGATTTGTTATGAAAGAATCCATAAGAGAATATGAAAATGGTGGTTATAAAAAAGTTAAATCAGCTTTTTGGGATGAGGCAATACAATATTTGTCGAAGGTTGATGAAGTTGTAAAAGACCCGAAAGAACTGGAATTTTTGAAAAATATCAGACTTCGTGCATTCGGGGCAAAGATTTTGTCCGTAAGAAATACCGCACCTGAACAAAAAATGATTTATCATAACATTTTAAAATCAGAAATTATTGATATGTTATATGGAAAAGGTCATGGTAAAGATATTGCAGAAAAAATTAAAATTGATGATGTAGCTATTGAAGATATTGCAAGAAGAATTGGTGATATTGTTTGGGATTTAGAGCCTGAAACTACACTTTATAAAGCTATAAAATATAATTTGGAAGAGTATCCTCACGGCTATTCTAATGAAACAAAAAAAATATTTGTTGATAAATTAAAAGAGATGCAAGAAAGACTGGGAATAAGGTCAGATGAAGATTTTTACGAAGAATTCAAACGACGTTTCTTCGGTGGCGGCAAAGCTCCTTCTTCAAAACTTTCAAAGGACAGTGCAAAGGAAATTTTAAATAAATATCTTCCAAAAGAACAACAATTAGGAGATAATTTAAAACTTTCTGATGTAAAAGCAGCATACAGGCAGTTGGCAGTGAAATATCATCCGGACAAAGCCTCAAATGCTGAAGAAGCTAAAAAGTTTGAAGAAATATTTAAAGAAGTTTCAGAAGCATACGGAGTTTTAAAATAGTAAAAAAAAAGAGCCTGAACAGGCTCTTTTTACGGTAAATAATTATTAAATATTTCACCCGCATAGCCTTGTATTCAAATCTTTACGCGATATAATAAGTGTATAATTTGAGAGAGAAAGGTTATTTTAGAGGGGTAAACATGATTAAATTTAACTATCAAAACACTGACGAAAAGGTAATTGGCAATGAGAACGGTTTAAATATTCAAGCTGAATTTGATAGTTATAAAGACAGAATAGCAGGAATTATAGCAGATTTAAACAAAAGAAAAGATAAACCGGGGCAGTGGCTTCAATGGATGAATTTGGGCTATAACGAAGAAACCCTTTGGTATGTAAAAGAATATGCATCTATGGTTCAGGGAAGATTTGAAAATATATTGGTTTTGGGTATAGGCGGTTCTGCTTTGGGAGGTCAGGCTGTAACAGAAGCTCTGTTAAAACCGTTTTGGAATTTGCTTACTCCTGAACAGCGCGATGGATTACCTCGTATTTTCTTTCTTGATAATATTGATCCTGATACAATCAGCGGCTTGTTAAATGTTATTGATTTAAAAAAGACACTTGTAAATGTAATTACTAAGTCAGGTTCAACTGCTGAAACTATGTCACAATTTATGATTGTAAAAAATATTCTTGAACAGGAATTAGGAGCAGATTATAGAAAAAATATAGTTGCAACTACTGATAAAAAAACAGGAATTCTAAGACAAATTGCAGAGCAGGAAGGATATAAAACTTTTGTTGTTCCCGATGATGTCGGCGGAAGATTTTCTGTTTTCTCTGCTGTGGGTCTATTGCCTTTTGCATTGGTCGGAATTGATATTGACGAAATTGTAAACGGTATCAAAGACATGGATTTGGCATTAAAAAATACTGATATAAATGAAAATATTGCTGCACAAAATGCTTTAATTCATTACTTAATGGATACTAAAAAAGGCAAGAATTTATCAGTAATGATGCCTTATTCAAGCAGATTGAAATATGTTTCTGATTGGTATGTTCAGCTCTGGGCAGAATCTTTAGGAAAAAATAAAGATAATAATGGCAACGACGTAAACGTAGGTCCGACTCCTATTAAAGCTTTAGGCGCAACTGACCAGCATTCACAAATTCAGCTTTATAATGAAGGTCCTAATAACAAAATCATTAATTTTATAAGAGTAGAAGAATTTGACAATACTTTAGAAATACCAAATATTTTTGAATACACCGGAATAGGGTACTTGGGCGGAAAAACAATTAACCAATTGATTAATGCGGAAGCTGATTCAACAAGAGTTGCTCTTTCAGATTATTGCAGACCGACTGTGACGATTACTTTGCCGAAAGTAAACGGATATTATATCGGACAACTGCTTTATATGTTTGAAGTTCAGACTGCAATTGCAGGAGAATTATACAATATTAATACATTTAATCAGCCAGGTGTTGAACAAGCTAAAAACTATACTTATGCTTTAATGGGCAGAGCGGGTTACGAAGAATCAGCTCAAGCTTTACAAGAAAAAATGGCAATTGTATAAAATATAATTAAGTATCAGTTATGAAATTTATAAAGCATATATTATTAATATTTGTACTTTTATTCGGGTTAAACGTTACGGCAGAAACTTTATCGGCAGGAGTTTCTAAAGTTGAAATGGTTCCGAATTCATTTTACGGAAGCTGGCGTGTAACTGCAAAAATTGATAAACAATCTTCAAACGGTGTTTATTTTAAACCGCAGACTGTTGATTTGTGGAACTTATCACGTGAAGGCAGCGTCATAAATTTAAATAACCCGTTTACAGGAGCGAGTGCTTCTGTTACAGTAGATTATGTTGATGGTAATATAATCAGATTTACCAAAACAGGAGAGTATGATAATAAAAAGTTAACCGATACGGTTGATTTGAAACTTAACGGTGACACTTTCACAGGTATTAATTCTCTGACTCTTGAAACTTTTTCTAATGTTGATAAGTCTTTAATAAAGAAAGATACTGCAATGTATGTTTTAAGAGGTGAGAAAATATCCGGTTCGAGTATTACCGGAAAATGAGGAAAAAGATGGCGCAATTAGAATTTGACACAGTTATATTAGGTGGTGGTCCGGCAGGACTTTCAGCAGGAATTTATGCATCACGTGGTGCAGTTTCAACAGCTATTGTTGATATGAACATGTTTGGCGGACAGCCTTCAAATTATTTGGAATTGGAAAATTATCCGGGTTTTCAGGTTGTGGGCGGTTACGATTTAATGGAAAAGTTTGAAGAACATGCCGATAAGTTCGGAGTTAAAAAATTCCCGATGCAGGAAATTCAAAACATTGATTTGAATTCTAAAAGAATTATAACAAGCGAAAATGAATTTAGTGCAAAGACTATTATCATTGCAACAGGCGCGCAGCCTATGAAGTTAGGTGTGCCGGGAGAAAAAGAGTTTGTAGGAAGGGGTGTAAGCTACTGTGCAGTATGCGACGGAGCTTTCTACCGAAATAAAGTTGTTGCAGTAGTCGGCGGTGGAAATGCAGCTGTTGAAGAAGCAATGTATTTAACAAAATTTGCTGATAAAGTTTATCTTGTTCACAGACGTGATGAACTCAGAGCTGATAAAATAGTTCAGGAAAGAGCATTTAAAAATGAGAAAATAGAATTTGTATGGAATTCTATTGTAACAGAGATTAAAGGTGAAAACTTGGTAGACACTGTTGTATTAGAAAACGTAAAAACTCATGAAGTTTCTAATTTATCTGTTAACGGTGTTTTTCCATATATCGGAATTGTTCCTAATGTTGAAAATATTTCAGGACAGCTTTTACAGGATGCAGGCGGTTTTATCATTACTGATGAAACAATGGCAACTTCAGTAGAAGGTGTATTTGCTGTTGGTGATGTAAGAAAAACTCCGCTTCGCCAGGTCATTACGGCAGCTTCTGACGGTGCTGTCGGTGCAGTTTATGCAGTGAAATATATAGAGGCTCATAAAGAAACAGTACCTTCTGTTTAAAGTGTAAATTTTTGTAACAAAACCTGGGGGGGGGGCAAAATTTTTAAGCTTCTCAAGGTTTGTATTACACGTAACAGCTAAAAGGAGATTAAACATGCAAATCGGTTCAAATTTAAATTCTTATCATGCACAACCAATTAATAAACGTGCAAATAGCCCTTCATTTGAGAAAAAATATCCGTTTGAAGATGTTATGACTATTATGAGCGGAGCTTTTGCTCATAATATGGAATCATCATCAAAGACTACTGCTTCAATACTTAAAACAAATGTTGGTGATATTACTAAACAGACTGCAGATTATTTTAGAGCTAAAACATTATTAAATAAAAAATATCCGGAATTAGTTCCTTATGCAGAAAGTTTTGTAAAGGCGTTGGATTCAATTAATCCTAATCACTTTGGAATTTCTAAAGAGCAGGCTGCAAAAGTTGTTGACAGTGAAGCTCAAAAATACGGAAGCAAATTTATTGATATTGAAGTATAACTTATTTATATTTTTATAAAAAGAGGAATTATTTAATTTCCTCTTTTATTTTGTAAAAAAAAAGTTGCCTTAATAGAGGCAACATTAAATAAACACGAGGATATTAAGAGAGAGAGTATAAAAACTTTTTTTCTTTAATCTCGTTCAAAACTGATGATGAACTTGATTAGTATTTAATATCCGATTATTGATTTTTCCAACTGTAATTTTGAATTTCCCTTACTCTTATATAAAGTAATTTTGTTTGGGAAAATTTACTTTTTTGTTTTTATTGTTACGTTTTTGTTACATTAAATATATTATTGTCAACGGCTTAAAAAGATGCTATAATCTCTCTAATGAGAGGTAGATTATGGCAGAAAATTATTCAAACAACAAATTTAATATAATAGCTTTTCTTAAAAAAGCAGTAGCGGTTGGCGCATCCGATGTGCATTTACAGGTGGATGAACACCCTGCAATCAGAATAGACGGTAAAATTACTAAAGTAGACATGCCTGTCTTGACTGAAGATGATATTTCTATTGCTTACGATATTCTGCTGCCTACTCACTTCAAAGGTAAAGTAAATGCTGTATTCGACCTTGATTTTGCTTATGAAATTCACGGTGTATCACGTTTCAGGGTTAACTTGAGCCGTCAGCTCGGTAAGAGTGCTCTTGTTATCAGAACAATTCCATACAGCATTAAAAGAGTTACGGAATTGACTCTTCCGGAATCTATTGAACAGTTTGCAACCTTAAATAACGGTTTGGTTTTAATTACCGGTCCTACCGGTTCCGGTAAATCAACTACCATTGCTTCTTTGATTGATTATATCAATATCAATTATCCTAAACATATTATTACAATCGAAGATCCTGTTGAATTTATTTTTACAAATAAAAAATCAATTGTATCTCAAAGACAGGTTTTAATTGATACACCGACATTCCCTGATGGTATTAAATATGCTTTAAGGCAGGATCCTGATGTTATATTCATCGGTGAAATAAGAGATAAAGAAACAGTAGTGGCTGCATTGAAAGCTGCTGAAACAGGTCACCTTGTTTTTGCAACAATTCACACAAACGATGCTATTCAAACAGTAAACAGAATTGTAAACATGTACGAACCTTCTGACAGAGATTTTGTTCGTTCTCAATTAGCTGCTGTTCTTAGAGGTACTGTTTCTCAAAAACTTATTCCTATATCAAACGGTACAGGAAGACGTCCTGCTTGTGAAGTTCTTGTTGTTACACCGACTGTTAAAGACTTTATCGAAAAAGATAAACTTGGTGAAATCTATGAATTAGTTAAGAAAGGTTCGTTCAACAATATGATTACTATGAATACATCATTGTACAGATTGTTTGAACAAGATTTGATTACTGAAGATATTGCAATGTCTTATTCAGACAATAAAAACGAATTGCAGCAAATGTTCAGAGGGGTATTCCACGGAACATTCGGACCTTCAGGAAAATAAACTTAAATAAAAAATAAAATATATTGAGATAGTTGTATGAACAATTTTGTTACAGACGCAATTAATCTTAAGTCTTACAATTTGAGTGAAGCTGATAAAATTATTGTTATGTATTCAAAAGAAAAAGGACTTATAAGAGGAGTTGCAAAGGGAGTAAAAAAGCCAAAGAGTAAGCTGGGTGCAAGAATGGATTTGCTTGTTGCCAATAAGCTTATGCTCTACAAAGGGAAGAATCTTGACAGAATTTGTCAGGCGGAAGCTTTAAATACTTTCCACAAAACACGTCAAAATATGGATAAAATTTTCTATTCTCTTTATATAACAGAAATTGTTAATAATTTTGGCGTCGAGGATGATCCTTGTTCGACAGAAATTTATGACTTGCTTTATACTGCCTTAGATAAAATTTCAAATTCGTCTGATACGGTTGAAATCCTTATCGCTGTTATAAAATTTCAGTTAAAGATGATGCAGATTTCAGGTTTTGGCATTGAATTGGAATCCTGCCTGTGCTGTCGTGAAACAATAAAAGACAAGAATATGTATTTTTCTCCGCAAATGGGCGGGGTGATTTGCGATGAATGTAATGAAACATTCAAATTGCGCACGGTTATGCACCATAAATTGAGGGACTTTTTAAATGCCTGTCTTCAGTTTGATTTTAATTACAAATCCGAATATGAGGACAAAGCAACTGAAAAAGTTTGTATGGTATGCTTTGAACTTTTAAAGGAGTATATAAACATACACTCCTCTAAGAAATTTAATTCAACTAATATTCTTCAAGAAATAAAATAAGAATTTATTTGCATTTCGTTTTACCGTTCCAGCTGCTACGCAGGTAGCCATGTGGCAGAATAATCTTACCTACATTTTGTTTTACCGTTCCAGCTTAAGTCATTACATTTTAAATAATCCATGTTTTCATTATAAATAACCCAAGCAGCACAGCCATAGCCGTTCATGGTGCCTGTTTTTTCAAGATTGCATCTGTTATCAAAAGTACTGCTTCCTGTTGCTTCGGCTAATCCGCCGGGAACAAGTCCATATTTTGTAAGTACAAACCAAAATACGTCTTTTCCTGTTGCATTTGGAGGCTTAGTGCCGTTAACATCGTAAAAAACTTCACCACAGCTGTTTTTTAGAGCAATAGTATTCCCAAAATTTCCATTGCATTCAGGTCGTGTTATCCAAAAAGCATTTATAGTACTTCCGTCTGCAAGAAGCATTATTGGAGTCCAATTGTTAAAAGGGGTCCCGTCTAGAGAACTTCTCTTGGTGGTACCCATACAAGCAATCCCTGCCTCACATTTTTTTACTACTTGCAACTGTGAACCTAGCTTTTCTGCAAGAATATTCATTCCCTCTCTTGAATTAACAAGCTCGTCATCAGAACCGCTTGATGTGGATGTTTTTAATCCCCAATCCGAAATTTCACCATGTTCTTGAACAGCCATAATAAGTGCCTGGTTCATAACGCTGTTAAATTTTTTTAATTTTGTAACAGTTTCTTTTGTCTTATGCTCTGCAATCAAAGACGGCATAGTCATTGCTGCAACCACGCCGATAATTCCGAGAGTAATCAAAACCTCTGCAAGCGTAAATCCGAATAATTTATCTTTAGTGTAGTGATGCATAACATCACTAGTATAGCACCCTTTGTTATAAAAGTAAAGTATTTTACTTAAAATGTAGTCAGAACCTGCCTTCTCGGGGGGGGGGCAAGTCTCAAAGCTTCTTTTCCCAACATTCTTGACCTCCTTATTTCTTACATTATTTAATATTTTTGGACTTTTGTCAATACTTTTCTAAAACGGATAATCTTTTTTAAATTCCCAATCATCCAATAGCAAAAGAGTTGAACAATATGGAGGATTGTTTTTACAAACATTTTTTGTGTATTCTCTGCCATGCGAAATTGTTGTATCTTGTACATAAGTTCCAAAATATTTATTTTTTCCAATATAGCGTTCATTATAATCATTTGTGCAAAATAGAAATCGAAATCGGTCTTTGCCTTCTGCGTTAGGCTTTTTATTTCCGTTAGTATCGAACAACAAATCTAAGCAGTTGCCAAAAGTAAAATAAACGACAGAACCGTCTGCAAAAGTTGCAAATGCTCTATCTGAACCTGTTTTGTCAATTGATAAAACTTTTATATATGGAGCAAAATATTTTTTGAAAAAGCTTATAGAGTTATCGGGAGTATCAATTAAAACTCCATCTTCATCTCTTTCAGCAGTGCCTTTTTCCCAATCGCCTGCAGGACCGTTGTATTGTTCTGAGAGGATAACAGCTTGTGACATTGCACTGTAAAACTTTTTTAAACGAGCAGTCTTTTCTCTGTTTTGCATGTCATTAATTAATGAGGGCATAGTCATCGCTGCAACAACCCCGATAATCCCGAGAGTTACCAAAACCTCCGCTAACGTAAATCCTTTAAAACCCTTTATATGTATATGTCTTGCGGGGGGGGGGCAATCCTTAATGCTTTAATATTCATAATTTCAGCCTCCTTTTTGCTATATTTATTATTTACGATTTAATTACCTTTGTCAAGTTGATAAGAATAAATAATTAATTAAAAATTAATTTCAATGACTTTTAACAAATTAACGTTAAAATAAAAATATAAATTATGTTGTAAAAGGAGTTGATTTGTATGCCAGATTTTGAAAAATTCACTAATTATTCGCAAGAAATATTAAATTCAGCAGGTGCTATTATGCAGGCTCACAAAAACTCGGAGATGCAGCCTGCGCATATTATGCTTGCGATGATTAAAGATAATGGTATTATAAAAGATTATTTAACAGAACTGAAACTTTTAAATCAGGGATTTATAGACAAAGTTGTGGGTGTTGTTAATTCTTTTCCTACAATTTCAGGACCGCCTTCGGGACAGGTCTTTTTATCTTCTCAAACTTATCAGCTTCTGAACCTTGCAGGTCAGCAGGCAGAAGAATTTAAAGATGAATATATTGGAATCGAATGTATTCTTCTTGCAATGACTAAACTTGAAAACAGCGAAATTCAACTGCTTTTAAGAAATTATAATGTAAATACAAATACAGTTTTAAATGTAATGAAAAAAATTAGAGGTAATAAAAAAGTGGATAATAAAAATGCAGAAGAAAATATGAAAGCGCTTGAAAAATATTCAACTGATTTGACTGCGCTTGCAAGAAAGGGAAAACTGGACCCTGTTATAGGTCGTGACGAAGAAGTCAGACGTATAATTCAGGTTTTAAACAGACGTACAAAAAACAACCCTGTTCTTATCGGTGAACCGGGCGTAGGTAAGACTGCCATTGTAGAAGGTCTTGCTCAACGTATAGTTCGGGGAGATGTGCCGGAAAGCTTGAAAGATGTTAAATTAATTTCCCTTGATTTGGGTGCTCTTGTTGCAGGTGCTAAATTCAGAGGTGAATTTGAAGAACGTTTGAAAGCTGTTTTAAAAGAAGTTGAAGAATCAAACGGCGAAATTGTAATGTTTATTGATGAATTACATACAGTCGTCGGTGCAGGTGCAACAGAAGGCTCAATGGATGCAGGCAACCTTTTAAAACCAATGCTTGCGCGTGGTGTTTTAAGGACAATAGGTGCAACTACCATAAATGAATACAGAAAATACATTGAAAAAGACCCGGCTTTGGAAAGACGTTTTCAACCTGTACTTGTAGGTGAACCTTCTGTTGAAGACACAATAAGTATCTTAAGAGGTTTGAAAGAAAAGTATGAAGTGCATCACGGTATTCGTATCTTAGACAGTGCGCTTATTCAAGCTGCAAAACTTTCAGACAGATACATTACAGACAGATTTTTACCTGATAAAGCTATTGATTTGATTGATGAAGCGGCTTCTTCTTTGCGTATTGAAATAGATTCTATGCCTGAAGAAATAGATAAAATGATGCGTCAAAAAATTCAACTTGAAATTGAAAGAGAGGCTTTGAAAAAAGAAGACGATGATGAAGCACGCGCTAAAGTCGCTGATATCTCAAACCAAATAGTTGAACTTGATGACAAAATATCAAAAATGAAAACTCAATGGGAACAAGAAAAAGCTTCTATTGTAGGTGAAGCAGGTATAAAAGAAGAAATTGATAAAGTAAGAAATAAAATTGAAGAAGCAGAACGTAATGTTGATTTGCAAACAGCTGCTGAACTTAAATACGGAAAGCTTATGGAACTTGAAAAACAGTTAAAAGCTATACAAAATAAAGAAAAAACTTCAAATCAGCTCTTGAAAGAAGAAATTGATGATGATGATATTGCAAATGTTGTAAGCAAATGGACAGGAATTCCTGTTAACAAGCTTGTTGAAAGTGAAAAACAAAAACTTATCAGCATGGAAGATATTCTTCATAAACGTCTTATCGGTCAGGAAGAAGCAGTAGAAGTCGTTGCCGATTCAATTCGCCGTGCTCGTTCTGGTTTGAAAGACCCGAAACGTCCGATAGGTACTTTCTTATTCTTAGGACCGACAGGTGTTGGTAAAACAGAACTTGCAAAATCACTTGCGGAATTTATGTTTAACGATGAAGACGCTTTAATCCGTATTGATATGTCAGAATATATGGAAAAGCACAACGTATCAAGATTAGTTGGAGCTCCTCCGGGATATGTGGGATATGATGAAGGCGGTCAATTGACTGAAGCTGTCAGAAGAAAACCATATTCTGTTGTGCTTTTTGATGAAATTGAAAAAGCTCACCCTGACGTATTTAATATTATGCTTCAAATTTTTGATGACGGTCGTTTGACTGATTCAAAAGGCAGAACTGTTGATTTTAAAAATACACTTATTATTATGACAAGTAATATCGGAAGTGATATTATTCTTGAAAATACACTAAATAGTCTTGTTTCTAAAACTGATTTTGAAGAAACTAAAAATAAAGTAATGGAGGTTTTAAGAAGCAGATTTAAACCTGAATTCTTAAACAGAATAGATGAAACAATCTTCTTTAAAGCTCTCAATTTACAAGAATTATCACAAATCGTGGATATTCAAATGGATTACTTGAGAAAACTTTTGAAAGATCAGGAAATCGATATTGAAATTACTCCTGAAGCTAAAGAGTTTTTGGCTACCAGAGGTTTCAACCCTGTATATGGAGCAAGACCGTTAAAACGTGTAATAAGACAGTTGATTGAAAACCCGTTATCAAAACAAATTCTTTCACAAAAATTCTTACGCGGTGATAAGATAATTATTGATGTAGATAATGATGAAATCGTATTCAAAAAAGAAGATTAATAAATAAAAAAGGAACGGTATAACCGTTCCTTTTTTTTTGTTATTTTAACCATACATTAAATTGCATATTATCTTGTTCCGGAATTATTTCAACCTCTTTTCCCCTGAATGCAACTCCGCAATAGTTAAAGAATTGTGCGGCTCTTTTGCCTTTATATTTTAAGATTTCAAAGCCGTTGATTGAAACAGGGCTTGAAATCTTAATGACTTTACCTTCAATATTTTTAGCCCTAAATTCTTTAAAATCTATTTGTGCGTTATCATAAGCCCATCCGTTTTCGTTTACATAGTCAACAATTCCATATACCGGAGTGCCTTTTTTAATGTATAATTTGCCGTTTTTGTATACATCTTTTACAACAGCAAAACGAATTTTATCTCCATATTCAATTTCATCATAGCAGGTAGAAATTTTTTGAGCAGGCTTTATTTTTACAGGCGTTTCTTCGGAGTTTATATAATCGCTGAAAAACACAATAAGCTTTGTTTTTTCAGGTTTAAGTACAACCTCTCCGCCCCTGATATATTCTGTGGTTAAACCAAGTCCGCTGTTATTTGCAAATTCCTGATGTTTTTTATGATCGCTGCCTTTAATATAAATATTTCCGTTTAAAGTTTTATCCGAATTTTTGTATTTAAAAGTATCAATCAACAAAGAAGCCTGCTGACCCTCAAAGCCGTTTGGCGTAAGTTCTTTTATAACACCTGTTATAACTTCTCCTGATTTGACATCTTTAAATTCAACAGTGTTTCCTTCCTGAAGTTTTTTATCAGCTGTTGTTATTTTAATCAGTGGTGTAATCGTAACAGGCACTTCTTCTGCAAAAGAAGAAAGTCCTGTTAATAAAATACAAGTAACAATTATTCTTTTAATCATTATATATTTTCCTGTTGTTTAAGTTGACGTCTTTTTTGTTTTTGCTGAAATTCTCTGATTTCTTTTGCCATACTATATTCAAAGTTTTTGTATGACGGTGACTTTGTAAGCGGAGAATTCAGATAATGAGGATATTTAACATAAATGTATTTATACATATCCATAAGTCTTTTTGAACCTTTCGGATGAGTAGATGTAAATCCCCAATCACAGACAGGTTCTGCGAAAATTTTGTTTCCCATCGTAATAGCAGCAATAGGGTCATATCCTGCTTTTACCATATAATCTATTCCATTGAGGTCAGCTTTTTGCTCGTATTTTTTTGAATTTGCATTAACTGCCATATACTTCATCATGCCGCCATATGCCTCAACCGAGTGTGCAATTTCATGGGATAGAACATATGCAAGTTCGTCATCATTATCTATATAGAAAAACATTCCTTCATGTATTATGACTATCTTGTCATAGGTTCTTGAATATGCGTTTATAGTTTTTTTATTGTCTACCCATATTGGTACACGCTTTGCTATTTTGTTGTCAAGCATAATTTTTTGACCGACAAGAATAACTTTCTGCTCATCAATACCTTTCTTTTTCCAAAAATTGTCCATATTTACTCCGCGAATTACAACAATTTCTTCCGCAAATGTGCATGAACCAATTAATAGTACCCCGAGCAGCAACAAAATCTTTTTCATAATATTTCCTCTTATTTTTATGTACGTGATAATGTTACTATATTTTTTTCAAATTTGCAAGTACAATGTAAAACTTTTATAAGGATATTTTAATTTGAATTTTTAAATGTTATAATGTCCCTACACAGATAAGATTTATGGGAGAGAAAATAAATGTGCGGAATAGTAGGATATGTCGGTAAAAGACCGGTAGTTGATATTTTGGTTGACGGCCTTGAACAGCTGGAATACAGAGGATATGATTCTTCAGGTGTTGCAGTTATGTGCGACAGTGATATAAAGGTATATAAAGCTATCGGCAAGTTGCAGAATTTGCGGGATAAATTAAAAGATCATGTAAGTGAATATTCGCAATCAACAATTGGCATCGGACATATAAGATGGGCAACTCACGGAGCTCCAACTTTGTTAAACGCCCACCCGCATACATGCACATGCGGAAATCTTGTTGTTGTGCATAATGGTATCATTGAAAATTACAAAGAATTAAGGGATGAACTCTCTAAAGACGGCTGTGTTTTCCGTTCTCAAACCGATACTGAAGCTATTGCCCACCTTGTTGCAAGAAAATATTCTGAATGCAGAGATTTAACTGAAGCTGTAAGACTAGCATCAGAAGAAATTGAAGGTGCTTATGCACTTTGTGTTATGCATTTTGACTGCAAAGATAAGCTTGTAATAACTAAACGTAATGCCCCGCTTCTTGTTGGTGCTGGTGAAGGCGAATATTTTGCTGCATCTGATGTACCTGCAATTATTAAACATACCAAAAAGGCAGTATATTTAAATGATAATCAAATCGCTACTTTAACTCCTGAAAGTTTAGATATTATTGACATAGAAGGAAATAAAATTACTCCTAAAGTGGAACTTCTTCCATGGGAACCTGTTGCTTTGAGCAAAATGGGTTACAAGCATTTTATGCTTAAAGAAATTCATGAACAGCCGGATGTTATAAGAAATATTTTAGTAGGCAGACTTCATGCTCCTGATGAAAATATTATTTTAAACGAAGTAAAATTGAATAAAGATACCTTGAAAAAGTTAAACAGAATTCAGATTATTGCCTGCGGAACTTCATTACACGCTGCAATGATAGGTAAATATTTGATTGAAAGTTTTTGCGGTATTGCAGTAGATGTTGAAGCTTCAAGCGAATACATTTACAGAAAAACAGTTACAGATGAGCATACTCTTGTAATCGGAGTTTCTCAATCAGGTGAAACTGCAGATACTTTAACAGCCATTAAGCAGGCAAAAGCAAAGGGTTCTCATATCCTTATCATTACAAACAGACCTGACAGTGCTATGGCTCGTGAAGCTGACAGCTTAGTCCCTGTTAATGCAGGTATTGAAGTTTCTGTTGCAGCTACAAAATCATATATTGCACAATTAATGGCGTTTTATTTATTGTCACTTTATATGGCTGAAATTAAAGACAGCATTGCATCTTCAACTTTAACTTCTTTAAAATCAGAATTGATGATTTTACCGCAAAAAATTGAACAGATATTGGCGCACAAAGAAAATATTCAGGAAGTTGCAAAGGCTTACGCTAATACTAAAGATTTTATTTATATAGCAAGAGGTATTAATTTTGCCACTGCACTTGAAGGAGCTTTGAAGCTGAAAGAAATCAGTTATATTAACGCAACTGGCTATCCGGCAGGTGAATTAAAACACGGCCCTATTGCTATGCTTGATGAAACAATGCCTGTATTATCAATTTTGATGAACGGTTCTGTTTACGAAAAACTTCTTTCAAACAGTGAAGAAGCAAAAGCGAGAAATGCAAGAATGATAGCATTGACAAATTCAAAAGACGAAAAACTTAATGATTTATTTGAACATATTATCAGAGTTCCTGACGTACAGGAATTGTTCTCGCCGATTATCTCAACTATTCCTTTGCAGTTAATAGCATATTATATTGCAGAATTTTTAGGCAAAGACGTTGATCAGCCAAGAAACCTTGCAAAATCAGTTACGGTTGAATAACAAAAAGAGCCTTTAAAAAGGCTCTTTTTATTTACATTTAGTTTTTGTATCCCAGTTTAAATCATCACAGTGCAGATAATCCATGTTTTCGTTATAAATTACCCAAGCAGCACAGCTTCTGCCGTTCGCATCTCTTGCGGATGTCCTGTTACAAAAATTATTAAAAGGATAAGTCGTATCATTTTGAGCTCCGGCAGGATATATTCCGTTTGGTAAAATATTAAAAATAAAAAAGTCCTTGCCCATTGTATAGCTGCCTCTGCTTCCGTCAATATCAACTTTTATGTTGCCGCATCCTACATCTCCGCGACAAACTGGATTAGAAAGCATTATTACAACTTGTGTCCCGTCAGCTAGTACAAAACGATATTCTTGCAGGTTTAGATTATAATCGCCATACTTTCTGCCGTCAAGAGTTTTTACGCTTCCCGGTGTTAAGCATCCCCCTTCTCTACCGCATTCTTTAGCAATATTTAAATATGGTTTTAAATTATTAAAAAATATTTCCGAGTTTTTTAGTGTTGAATAATCTTCAAACCAGTTAAGTACATCTGTATGTTCATTACGTGCAAGCATGTATGCATTGTCTAATGTTGAATAAACCTTTTTTAGACGTGTAACAGCTTCCTTTTCCTTATGATTTGCTATTAAAGACGGCATAGTCATAGCAGCAACAACGCCAATAATTCCGAGTGTTATCAAAACCTCTGCCAGTGTAAATCCGAAAAGACTTTTCTTATAGTTGTGATACATGACATCACTATAACACTTTTTATGATAAAAGTAAATAGATTTGTTTAATATATGGTTAGAGCTTGCTTTTTCGGGGGGGGGGCAAGTCTCAAAGCTTCCTGATTTTGAATAAACATTGTTCCACCTCCAATTGTTATCAATTATTTACTATTTAATTATTTTTGTCAAGTTATTGTATAATGTGATTATGATTAAATCCGAAATTGTAAAAATTAATAAAATAGAAAATTTTGATAATATATATATTGAAAAGGAACTATCTGAATTAGGCAAAGAGCCTTTACGCTGGGCTGTCATAGGTGTAAAGAATGATTACTTGGTAATAAGTGTATCATATATTTCTAACTGATTAATATATATTAATACATAATTTGATTTTATTAAGTATCTGATGTACACTTTTTACTAATGATGTTGCCGGGTTGGAATTAAAAAACTTACCGGCAGGTACAAAAACAAATTAAGGAGAATTGGAAATGACACCAAGAAACTTTTTATTCACTTCTGAATCAGTTACAGAAGGTCACCCCGACAAAGTTTGCGATCAGATTTCTGATGCTATTTTGGACGAATTTTTGACAAAATACCCGCAATCACGTGTTGCAGCTGAAACTACCGTAACAACAGGTATGGCTCTTGTATGCGGTGAAATTACTGCTGATTGTTATGTTGATATCCCGTCTGTTGTACGTAATACAATCAAGAATATCGGATATATCGGCAGAGAAGGCGGAGGTTTTGATTACAAAACTTGTGCTGTATTAACAAGTATTGATGAACAATCTTGTGATATTGCAGGCGGCGTAAACAAAGCTTTGGAATCTCGTTCTGATAATGCTGATACAGCTTCTAATGAAACTGAAAATATAGGAGCGGGCGATCAAGGTATAATGTTTGGTTATGCTTGTAACGAAACTCCGGAATTAATGCCTTTACCTATCAGCTTAGCTCACAAATTATCTTACAGATTGGCTCAGGTTAGAAAACAAGGTCTTGTGAATTACTTAAGACCTGACGGTAAATCTCAAGTTACTGTTGAATACGTTGACGGAAAACCTTCAAGAATTCATACTGTTTTGATTTCTACTCAACATGATCCTGAAATTAACGGAGAGTGCGACAATCAAAAAGTCCAAGAATTAATTAAAAATGATATTAAAAAATACGTAATTGATTATGTATTTGAAAATGAAACAATTAAACTTGACAGCGAAACTAAAATTTTAGTTAATCCGTCAGGTCGTTTTGTAGTAGGCGGTCCTCAAGGTGATGCAGGATTAACAGGACGTAAGATTATTGTTGATACATACGGCGGTTATTCTCGTCACGGCGGCGGAGCTTTTTCCGGAAAAGATCCTACAAAAGTTGACCGTTCAGCTGCTTATGCATCACGTTATGTAGCAAAAAATATTGTAGCTGCAGGTTTGGCTGAAAAATGCGAAATCGAATTGGCTTACGCCATCGGTGTTGCAGAACCTATTTCAATCATGGTTGATACATTCGGAACAGGTAAAATTTCTGATGACAAAATTTCTGAATTGGTTTCAGAAAACTTTGACTTAAGACCTGCTTCAATTATTAATCAGTTTGACTTACGCGGATTGCCTGCTAAAAATAACGGTAAATTTTATCAATTGTTAGCTGCTTATGGTCACATGGGCAGAACTGATATTGATGTACCTTGGGAAAGAACAGATAAAGCTGATGCTTTAAAATCTCAAGCTTGTTCTTGCGGATGCTGTTCTTGTACTAAGTAACAGATAAAGGTAACAAGATATAAAAAGGAGAACCCAAAGTTCTCCTTTTTAATTTAAAAGTGAGATTAAATTAAATGATTAATAATATTAAAAGCAGTCAATTGTTTACCTCAAAGGTATTTTTTATAGATAATGGTGATGCTTATTCAAAGTTGAGCAACCCCGTTACTCATCCAGATGTAGACTTGCAAGGGCTGCAAAGAGCTGTTACTTGGCTTGAAAATAATGACAAAAATGACATTGTTACTATTAAAGTTTTTGATAATAACAATTTTCAATTGCAGGTAAAACAAATGATTGGCAGCACTGCATTTATAGGAAATGCAAAACTAAATAAGATTAATGCAAAATCGGCTGCTGCAGCTTATTTCGAAGCAAACAAAAATATGTATCCCCTGTCAAGGGCTAAACTTGCTGAATATATTATATAAATTTATTTTTTAGGTTTATCAAATTTAAATTCTAATTTTTCATTTTGTCTTTTTATTAAAATAGCTGCAATAATTGCAGTTGCAGGCACACAGACCAGAATGGCTATACTTCCTGTAATTGCAGAAAGTATTTCTGTTGCAACCTGATTAAGATTAAAGAATTTGTTCATATCGATGTTGCTTGATAATAACACTAGAGGCAATGAGCTTCCTAAATAGACAAGTATTAATGTGTTAGACATCGTTCCTATGATATCTCGTCCTACATTCATTCCTGATTTGAACAACTGTTTAATTGACAAAGTTTTATCAGTTTCGTAAATTTCATTTACTGTACTTGCGATAGAAACGGCTGTATCCATTAGTGCGCCGAGTGCTGCTATAATCATTGATGCAGAGAGAATTCCCGTGAAGCTTAAATCAGGTCTTGCAGTATATAGAAACATATTTTCTTCACCTGCAAATCCTGTAAGATGTGCAAAGTAAATAGCTAGCATTGATAAGGCACCTGCAAACACTAAACTTATGCTTGTTCCGATAATAGCAGAAGAGCTTTTGGAATTAAATCCGCCGACCAAATAGATTGTAATAACTGTTGAAATTATTCCTGTCAAAACAGCTGATGCAATAGGACAAAAACCGTTTAAAATCATAGGCATCAGCATAAAAAATATTAATGCGAGTGTAGATAGTATTGAAATTATGCTTGTTAAGCCTTTTTTGCGTCCTATAATAAGCAGCAATATACAAAATATTCCCGTAAAAATATATATTTCGGTATTTCTTTGAATATCTGCTATAAATATATCAACATCTTCGGGGGTGGTTACTGTATCAGATACCGGTTCCATGTGTAATATTACTTTGTCACCTTTTGATAAAGGTATGTCGTATGCGGGGTTTCCTGTAAGCATATTATCAATAATTCTTTCAGAACCTTTAAAATCGCCTGTTAGAACTCTTACGGTCACTTCTTGTTTTGTTGTCTGCTCACCTTGATTTATGCTTTCTGCATCCTCGTACTTAACATTTTCCACAACCCCTGTTTCTGATTTTAGAATTATTTTGTCATCGGCTTGTGCAGGCAAGCATATTCCTATAATCAAAAATAGTATAAGCAGTAATTTTTTCATGTTTTTCTCCCTTAATCAACCTTAGGTTAGCATAAAAATAACCTTGAAGAAATTAGCAAATAATGTTATAATAATAAAAGAAAAACGAAAGGAGCAATTATGAGAAAATTTAGTAAAAAAGCTGCTACGTTAAGTGGAGAAATTCAGACAGAGCTCCAATGTGACTACGCACGTAGTGTCGGGGGGGGGGCAACCGTTTAAGCTCCAACCGTAAAGGATTTACTCTCGCAGAAGGTGCTACGCACGTAGCCATGATAGCAGATGTTCGTCGTTATGCATTCACATTGGCTGAGGTTTTGGTCACACTCGGTATTATTGGTGTTGTTTCAGCAATGACAGTACCGTCTTTGATGCAGAACTATCAGCGTCAAAGCTATGTAACTCAGTTGCATAAGGTTTATAATGAGATGCAGCAGGCATTTGAACGTTATAAATCCGATAACAATGCTATAAATTTACGAGAAGCCGGCATGAATGATCAGACTTCTGTAAATAATTTTGTTAATACTTATTTTAAAGTTGTTAATAGCTGTTTAGATCCTAATGATATAAAACCTTGTTTTGATAATCCGGAAAATTACAGAAAAATATCAGGTGAATCTGCAGATGCTTTTGATAATAATAACGTAGATGAAGGTACAGGTATGAGCTTTACATTGGCAAGCGGAGCATCTATTCGGCCCTGGAAACCCAATAACCGTTCAGATTTAACTTTTATTGTTGCAGTTGTTGATGTAAACGGTCCAAAACCACCCAATATATACGGAAGAGATTTTTTTGAAATGTGTATTGATGTTGATGGAAATATAGACGGATGCTTTAAAAGCGGTGGAGATGCAGCAATGTCTTTACCATTGACGACAGAACAACGTGAAGATTTATTTAATTCCTATTGCTTAGGCGGTGGAAATTCTCTCGTAGGATGTTTTGGTAAAATTCTAAATGATAATTGGCAGATGACTTATTAAAATAAATTTTGCTGTTCTGATATTTTGATATCTTTATAGCCAAGATGTCTGTATGTCGCGGGGGAAACTTTTCTTCCTCGCGGTGTACGCTGTAACAGACCTGCCTGCAATAAAAACGGTTCGCAGACATCCTCAATCGTTCTGACATCTTCTCCGATAGCAGCTGCAATCGTTTCAATTCCGACAGGACCGCCGTCGTATTTTTCGATAATAAGCTTTAGAAGGCTTCTGTCAGTGTTATCAAGTCCGTAGTTATCAATTTTTAGAATATCCAGTGATTTATTTGCTATGTCTTCTGTAATTTTGCCGTCATGTTTTACAAGCGCATAATCAGAAACTCGTTTTACAAGACGGTTTGCAATACGCGGAGTCCCTCTGGAACGTTTTGCAATAGCATAAGCTCCGTCTTCTGTGATTTCAATATTCAAAATTCCTGCTGTTCTTGTAATTACTTGCGAAAGTTCATCTTCTGTGTAAAATTCCAGTCTGTGAATAATTCCGAAGCGGTCGCGAAGCGGTCCTGACAATTCTCCGGCTTTAGTAGTTGCGCCGATTAGAGTGAATTTAGGAAGCGGCACGCGTAAAGTTTTTACGGTTTGGCTTTTCCCTGTTGTCATGTCAAGGAAAAAATCTTCCATTGCAGGGTAAAGAATTTCTTCCGCAACTTTGTTTAATCTGTGAATTTCATCAATGAATAAAATTTCTCCGCCTTTTAGCGACATCAAAATCCCGATAATATCACGCGGGCGCTCTAAGGCGGGAGCTGATGTGATTTTAATATCAACGCCCATTTGCTCGGCTATAACACCTGCAAGAGTAGTTTTTCCAAGTCCCGGAGGACCGTAAAAAAGCAGGTGGTCCAACGGCATTTCTCTTTTTTTTGCTGCTGCAATTGATATTTTCAAAGTTTCTTTAAGTGATGACTGACCGATATATGTATCAAAAGATTTTGGTCGGATGCAGTTTTCAAAGTTTTTATCAAATTCTATGCTCTCCGCTTTTACAACAGGATTTTTTTTGAACCCGTCATTATGCTCTTTTGGCTTTTGAATATCGTTGTCGTCAGAAATTATGCTCATTGTTTTTCCTTTAATTTTATGATAGCATAAAGTTAAGTTTAGAGAAAATTATTAAGAAAAGGGAGTATAAACATGAAAGTATCAGAACGTTTAGAAAAAATACCTCCGTATCTTTTTGCGGAAATTGACAGAAAAATAGATGAAGCAAAAGCAAGAGGTATAGATATTATAAGTTTAGGTATCGGTGATCCTGATACACCTACATTGCAGCCTGTAATTGATGAAATGCACAAGGCTATTGATAATCCTAAAAACCATGATTATCCGCCTTATAACGGTACAGCTTCATTTAGAAAAGCTGCTTCTGATTGGATGAAAAAACGTTTTGGTGTTGAAGTTGATGCTGATAAAGAAGTTTTGGCAAATATTGGTTCAAAAGAAGCTATTGCTCACGTTTTCTTTGCTTTTGTAGATAAAGGTGATTATACTCTTGTTCCTGATCCGGGATATCCCGTTTACAAAAATGCTACTATTTTTGCAGGCGGAACTCCTTATCAAATGCCTTTGTTGGAAGAAAACGGATTTTTGCCGGATTTTGACAGAATACCTGAAGATGTTGCAAAAAAAGCAAAACTTATGTTTTTAAACTATCCGAATAATCCTACAAGTGCGGTTGCAGATTTGGATTTCTTCAAAAAAGCAGTAGATTTTTGTAAAAAATATGATATTTTGTTATGTCATGACATGGCTTATTGCGAAATGACATTTGACGATTACAAAGCTCCGTCTGTTTTGGAAGTTGAGGGTGCAAAAGATGTTGCAATCGAGTTTTACTCTCACTCTAAATCATACAATATGACCGGATGGAGGGTTGGTTTTGTTGCAGGTAATGCAGATGCAATCAAAGCTTTGGGAACTATCAAAAACAATATTGATTCCGGTACGTTCAAAGCTATTCAGGATGCTGCCGTTGCTGCATTTAATGTTGAGCAGTCATGCATTGATAACTTAAATAAAATGTATCAGGAAAGACGTGATGCTGCTGAAGAAGGTTTTAGAGAATTAGGCTGGGATATTAAGCCGTCTAAAGCAACTTTCTATTTGTGGCTTCCTGTTCCAAAAGGTATGACATCTGAAGAATTTGTTACAGTGATGCTTGAAAAAGCTCATGTTGTTGTGCCGCCGGGAAACGGATACGGTAAATACGGAGAGGGCTATTTCCGTGTTGCTTTAACAAAAGATGTTGAAACAATTAAAGAATGCATCAGAAGAATGAAAGAAGCAGGAATTAGATACAATTAATATACTCTGTTTGTATGAGTTTATTTCCTTGTTTCAAATCAGCTTGCGTGGTATAATTTTCTTATGGAATGTCCAAAATGCGGTTTAGAAATTGATGACAAAGCAATGGTTTGCCCTAATTGCAAAAAGGTGCTTAAACTTGCATGCCCGATTTGTAAGACGATTAATACAAGTAACACTTGCAGAAAATGCGGTTATGTAATTATCACCAAATGCAACAACTGCGGAAAAATCAACCAAACCATTACTAAAAAATGTAAAAAATGCGGATTTGATACCGAAAAAAGTGTTGTTATGAATGAATCCAATTCGGATGATTTTGTAATGCTTACTATTGATTTCCCGAATATGGATGAAATGAAAACGCATTTGGGCTCTGCCAAGCTTCTTAATAAATTTAAAGTAAATCTTGATAAGATTATTTTGGACTACACAAAATCAATAGGGCTAAGAAGACAGCTTATCGGAAAAACTTACGTTATAAGATGTGATAAAGATTACACTTTTAACAGCTCGGCAGCTACTGCAGTTAAAACAGCTATTGAACTTTTAAACCGTATTACTGCAATGAACTGTAAGCTGACTCAAAAGAAAAATGCATCAATCAGGTGCAATATGTTTTTATTGAAAAGAAGTATTGATTCCGATCCAAATGATTATCAATCAGGATTTAATATCAGTCTTTTAAACCAAAATGCAAAAACAAAAGAAACTAAAATTTTGAACACATTCCAGGTGCTTACAGATGATGAAGTCAGTGATGCTTTAGATGCCGAATATAAAGTTTCACCTCTTAACTCTGTAATGATTAATGATGAAATGGTCATGTTCTATGAGGTTGATTTAAGAGAGTTTGTTAAAGTTGAATATCCTGAGGAAGAAGAAGAACAGGAAATAGAAATTCCTAACTTTGTGCAAAATATGCTTGTAGAACAAGATAAACTCGATGGTCAGGCTTTAAATAATCTTGATTCACCCGGTGATCCTGATGCAATTTACGATATAGAAACAATTAATTTTGATGAGATTAATTGTGAATTTATGAGAACAGAAAATATTGATGTTCTTTTCCACATTCTGAACAAATTCCAAACTATTCCTAAGGGTATCCTTGCAATTAAGACAGCAGAACTGTACAAGCCGTATTCTCTGAAGGTTTTAAATGCAGCTGCGGATACAGGCAAATTTAATAACATAATCTCTTTAACCTGTTACGATGAAATGAAATATTCGCCATATTCTTTCTTTAGAGATTTGGTTTCTGCAATTTTTGAATATACTGTTTCTCAAAAATTGTTTTTCCAAAATGATTTTTCCATGTTTGCATCGGTTGATCCTGACGGGTTAATCAGAGATTTGATTACATTGCAGCAAAGAGGCACTGATAATACGGAAGATACAAGATATGTTTATTTTGATATTTTCCTTACGCTTTTGCAGATTATTCCTAAAACTTTAATTTTTATTGAAGATTTTGATAAAATAGATGCAAGTTCTTATGATGTTTTGAAATTCTTGTTTGAAGCTTTTGAACAACTGGATATAAGCTTCTTGTTAACTTATAATAAAGATTTTTCATTGCATAAAGATTGCCATTTCTTGTTGAGCAAACCATATTACACTGAAATTTCTTTAAAGCCTACTCCGTTTGAGAAGATGATTGAGGAAAACAAGATTTATTACAGAAATATCTTGAGTAATTTCTATTTTCAAAGGATTGCTAAATACTCTTGCGGCAGCATTCTGTTCATAGATATTGCAATTCAGTATCTGATTGAATCAGGTGTTTATGCGGCTGATGATGACAGTATTGAAATGATTAATCCTAAAACCATTATCATTCCTTCAAACTTGGACAGACTTGTTGCCAGACGTTTAAATCTTTTGCAGGATGATGCTGATGCTATGAAGTTCTTAACTTCTGTTGTTCTTTTGGGAACAAGAATTGATATGGGAACTATTGAAAGCTTAGGTTATGAAAATGTTAATGAAATAATTGAAAAACTTACTAATATGGGATATATGTATCAGTATAATAACTGTATTTATTTCCCTAATTATAATCTTTTAAGAGATAATCTGCTTACAACAATCAGCAAAATATATTTGAAAGAAGTCGCAGAAGAATTATTTGAAAAAATATTTAATCCTGATATGCCAAGCCCTGTTAAAGCTTATTTATACGGTTTGTTAGAGGACTATGATAACGAACGTTTGCAATGGGAACAGCTGGCGCAGGTAAACTTGTCTTTAGGTGATTTCAGCTCTTACTTGAATTGTACAAACAAGATTTTGCAAATTCTTGATAAAAATAACGATCCTGAACGTCAGGAAGAAATTGATACATATAAATTGCAGTTATATGAAAATATTTCTAATAACTTATACGAATACGTTCCTGACAAAACAGCGGAAATTGCAGAAGTTACATTGAAAAATATGGAGAAATCAACTGATATAGATAAAATCATTGTGCTTTGTAATAAAATGATTAACGGTTCTTTGTATGCCGGCAATTACACACATGCTCTTGAACTTACCCATAAAGTATTGTCATTGCTGCCGCCGTCATCATTAAATCCGAATGATGAAAATTTCAACAGTTATTTTTTCCTTATGTCAATGATTCATATTCAAATTCTTTTTAATATCGGGGCTCTGGTTGATGCTTTGGATGTAGGATACAAAGTTTTAAATATAATTAACAGAGATACTATTGATAAGTTAAAACCTGAGTACATGTCAAAAGAGGACTTTATCGGTTTTGTAACTGATTCTGTCGGATATGTGGCGTTGGCAAATGTTTTATTGCTTGTCGGCAATGTTCAGGAATTTTTGAAAATTGTACGCTCTGATTTGGATTTTATACCGAAATCTTATGATATATTTATTACGCTTCAAGATTTGCTTCACGGAGTAAAGACTAATCCGACAGTTCAGCAGATTGATGCAAATGACAGATTTGGCGGTGTAATTCTGCATACAATAAACGCTTTTGTTAACTTTACGGGTGATTATAAATTGTTTGCAGAAGATATTTACAGAGCAAAAGTAATAGCAAAAGATAACAGGCTTCATCAGCTGGAATTATTCTGTGATTTGCTTATCGGATATGCTTATTTACAGCTGGAATCTTATAAGAAAGCTGATGCTATTATTTATCAAATTATTAAGGCTGCAAATGAAAAGGGTATGACTACACTGCTTTATATTGCATGGTATGTTATGAGCGAACTTCATTTACGCCAGCACAAATATGATGTAGCGTTCGGAATTGTTAACAATTCTTTAATTCAGCTTGAAAAGAATAATACAACAAGCGAATATTTGTTAATGCTGTTTAAATATAATATGTTCAAGATACTTATGTTTAAGAAACAGCCTGATAAAGCTGAGATTTGTATGGGACATGCTCAATATATTGCCCAAAAGTATGGTGTTAATTTTATTTTTGATACTGATGCTTCGCATTACATTCCTATTGAGGAAGACAATGTTGAAGAAGCATTCACTGAACCTGTATCTGATACTGCAACTATTGATGATTTGCTGTAAGTTAAATAAATTATTACTTCCTTGATTAAATCATATCCGCTTGTTATAATAACAATGAAGTAAGGGAGGGTTTATGAAAGTTTTATTTGCAGCAGCAGAAGTGGCACCTTTTTCTAAAGCGGGCGGTCTTGCCGATGTTGTAGGAAGCTTGCCAAAATATTTGGAAAATGATGCTGAAATTGCTATATTTACGCCGTTACACGGGCTTATTGATATTAATAAATATGAAATAAAAGAACTTGAAAACTCTGCTTTATGGCTGACTTTCAATGGAAAAGGACACAAGTTCCGTTTGTTTATGTGTAAACTTCCGGGAACCGATATTAATGTGTTTTTTGTGCATAACGACTGGTATTTCAGCTGTTTTAAAGATGTTTATCCGAAATGGCTTGATCCTGAATATGAACACGAAAGGTATATAGCTTTTTCCCTTGCCGTTATGGAATATGCAAAACTGTTAAACTTTAAAGCCGATATAATCCATGCAAATGACTGGCATACTGCAATGATTCCTGTATATTTGCACAGTAATTACAGATACGATGAATTTTGGAAAAATACAAAAACAGTTTTTGAAATTCATAACCTTGCTTATCAGGGAGTTTGGTTTGAAAGCGTGCTCGATTTTGCCAATATGCGCAAAGATATCGTATATAATGAATGGGGTGTGGAGCATTATGGCAAAGTTAATTGGATGAAAGGTGCAATAAATTATTCTGATAAAGTTATTGCAGTTTCTCCAAACTATGCACGTGAAATAGTAACCGGCGAATACGGCGAGGGAATGGACTATACTCTTCGTATGAACCAACATAAAATTGTAGGTATTCTAAATGGTATAGACTACGATGTATTTAATCCGAAAACTGATAAAACTATTGTTAAAAAATATGATTATAAATCTTTAAAACATAAAGAAGAAAACAAGAAAAAGCTTTGTGAAGAATTCGGACTAAAATATAATCCTGAAAGACCTTTGTACGCAATGGTTTCTCGTTTGGTTGAGCAAAAAGGTATTGATTTAATCAAACAGGCTGAAAACGATTTAAAAGGTTTAAATGCAGATTTTGTATTTTTAGGAAGCGGTAATTCTGATTACGAAAACCTTTTAATATGGCTTTCAAATAATACTTCCAACATCCGTTCTTACATTGGTTACAGAGCCGATTTAGCAAACCTGATATATGCAGGCAGTGACTTTTATCTTATGCCTTCAAAATTTGAACCTTGCGGATTAAGCCAATTAATTGCAATGAAATACGGTTCACTTCCTGTTGTTAGAGCTACGGGCGGGCTTCAAGATACTGTTACTGGCTATCCTTTAGCTGATTCTACCGGATTTAAGTTCTGGGGATATTCAGGTTGGGATATGATGCAGGCAATATATTGCTCAATGGGTGTTTACCAGGATAAGTTTACTCTTGATGCCATGAGAAAAACTGCTATGCAGTCAGATTTTTCATGGAGAAGAAGTTCTCAACAATACTTAAATTTATATCGCGAATTAATTTGACATATTTTCAAATAAAGTTCAAAATATTGGTATGCAAAACGGTAAATTTGATTATTTAAAATTGCATATTTCAGTTCTTTTGGCAGGTTTTACAGGTATGTTTGCCAAACTTATTTCGCTGAATGAAGTCTTAATTGTTTGGTACAGAATGTTTTTTGCACTTATTTTATTTGTCGTTATGCTTATTATAATGAAAAAAAGACCTGTTGAAACTCTTTCGGGAGCGTTAAAAATAGGGGGCTTGGGTGCACTTTTGGCAATCCATTTGATGTTCTTTTTCGGCAGTATTAAGTATTCAAATGTGTCAATAGGTGTTGTTTGTTATTCTTTAGTCGGATTTTTTACAGTGCTTTTTGAACCTCTGATACAAAAAACAAAATTCTCTTTTGTAGAACTTTTTTACAGTCTGATTGCTGTTGCGGGAATATGGCTGATATTCAGTTTTGATGCTAGCTTCAGGTTTGGTATTATTCTGGGTGTAATTTCTGCTGCTCTGTTTGCACTTTATACGCTGTATAATAAAATCCTTGAAGTTGGGAAATCAACAAGGTGCATGCTGTTTTATGAGCTTCTGGGCGGGGCTTTGTTTATGACGGTATTTTCACCTGTATATCTTTATTTTTCACCTGTTTCAACTATTTTACCTGTGGGATTTGACTGGTATTGGCTTGTTATCTTGGCATTCTTCTGTACGGTTCTGCTTTATTTGATTCATATTTCCGTACTTAAAACTCTTTCAGCTTTTACAGTAAGCTTGACAGGAAACCTTGAACCTATTTATGGAATTTTATTTGCTATTTTATTTTTTGGAGAAGCCCATGAGCTTTCATTTTCGTTTTATATAGGAATGATATTAATTCTGCTTTCTGTATTCTTGCAGTCTTTTATGAAAAACAAATCACTAAATTTCAAATTGACAAACGTTGATAAAGCTTGAAGAATTTGTTATAATTATAATGTTAATAACGAAAGGAGCAATTAATGAGAAAATTTAGTAAAAAAGCTGCTACGTTATTTGGAGAAAATATGACAAAGCTCCAATGTAACGGGTCAAGCGGCTACGGTTGCGGGGGGGGGGCACTCTAAAAGCTCCTGCATTTACTCTCGCCGAAGGTGCTACGCACGTAGCCATGTTAGCAAATGTTCGTCGTTATGCATTCACATTGGCTGAGGTCTTGCTCACACTCGGCATTATTGGAGTAGTTGCCGCAATGACTATGCCTGCATTAATAGCTAACCACAGAAAAAATGTTGTTGAAACCAGATTAAAACATTTTTATTCAACCATAAATCAGGCTATTACTCTTTCAGAAGTCGAACATGGCGACAAAAATAGCTGGCAGCCTAAAGATACTGAAGATTTTTGGAACAATTACATAAGACCTTATATAAAATACCTTAAAGCCGAAAATTCTGACAGTGGTCAGTATAAAGTTGTTTATTTACCTAACGGAAGTTTGTTCGCTGTTGATGTTTATTCTTCAAAGAACTCTGACGGTTCTATAAGTTATCAATCTTATGGGGGTCATTTTATTTTCTATCCGGAAGCTAAAAATTACAAATCTGAATCATTTTCACCTTTTGGAAGTAAAAATTTTCGTTTTGCATTTTGGCCAAATGAAGTTTCCGGCACTTTTAAATATCATAAAAACAAAGGCGTCGAACCATATCTTGCAAACTGGAATGGTGATGAGGATGCTCTATACACAAATGCAACCTACGGCTGTAATAAAACAGGAAACGGTTCCTGGTGCACAGCAGTTATAATGCGTAATGGCTGGAAAATCCCTGATGATTATCCGCTGAGATATTAAAAATAAAACGACCGCTCATTAAGCGGTCGTTTTAATATTAGTTATATATTTTTTTGTTTAAATCAGCTTTTCTGATTCTGACATTTTCAGGTGTAATTTCAACCAGTTCATCTTCTGCAATGTATTCCATACATTCTTCCAATGACATTTCTTTATGTGCCTGCAGAGTTACCATAACATCGGCTGTTGCGCTTCTCATATTAGTTAATTTTTTAGTTTTACATATATTAACTACAATGTCTTGCGGTTTGTTGCATTCACCAATAATCATTCCTCTGTAAACCTTTGTTTTCGGAGTTACAAAGAAAGTACCTCTGTCTTCATATTGAGCCAAAGCATAAGGAATTGCTTCTCCTTGTTCGTGAGCTATAATAGAACCGTTTCTTTGACGCGGAATATCACCTGCAAACGGTCTGTAATGCAAGAAAGTGTGATACATTATACCTTCGCCGCGTGTCATTCTGATAAATTCGCTTCTGAAACCGATAAGTCCTCTGGCAGGAATATGGAATGTAAGATTAGTTCTACCGTTAGAAGTCATCATATCTTTCATTTCGGCTTTGCGACCCGCTAAGCGCTCAATTGTGCTTCCTGCGTAAACTTCAGGAACATCAACAATTAAATTTTCATAAGGTTCACAATTTTCACCGTTAATTGTTTTGAAAATTACTTCAGGTTTGGAAACCTGAAATTCGTATCCTTCACGGCGCATGGTTTCGATTAAGATTCCCAAATGTAATTCGCCTCTGCCTGAAACTCTGAAAACATCGGTGCTTTGAGTATCTTCAACACGTAAACTTACGTTCTTTTCAAGTTCATCATACAATCTTTTTCTGATTTGACGTGATGTAACAAATTTACCTTCTGTACCTGCAAACGGACTGTCGTTTACAGAGAAATTCATCTGTAAGGTAGGTTCGTCAACTTTGATTAACGGTAATGGCTGAGGATTGTTTAAAGAACAAATACTTTCACCTATTTGAATATCTGAAAAACCTGCAATGCCGACAATGTCGCCTGCAAAAGCTTCTTCTATTTCTACACGTCCCAAATCGTGGAAACCGTATAACTTTGTAATCTTACCGCGTTCTTGAGAACCGTCTGCATGAACAACGCATACTTGTTCCTGTGATTTAACAGAACCGTTTTCTATACGTCCGATAACAATTCTTCCTACATATTCGTTGTAGTCAAGAGTTGTTGCTCTGAATTGGAATGATTTAGATGCATCACCTGTCGGGGGTTGAATATTATCTAAAATACAATCCAAAAGCGGTGTCATATCTTTTCTTTCATCATCCAAATCTTTAATAGCAAAACCGTTTAAGCTGCTTGAGAAAATAAAAGGAAAGTCAATCAAATCTTCTCTGTCAGTTAATTCCGTAAATAAATCAAAAACTTTGTCTAAAGCTGTTAAAGGTTCACCTGCCGGTTTATCTATCTTGTTAATTACAACAATAATTCTTAAACCAAGCTCTAAGGCTTTTGATAATACAAATCTTGTTTGAGGCATCGGCCCTTCCGCCGCATCAACGATTAATAATGCACCATCAACCATTCCGAGTACACGTTCTACTTCGCCGCCGAAATCCGCGTGACCGGGAGTATCAATAACATTAATTTTAGTGTTTTTGTAGTTAATAGAAATGTTTTTGGAAAGGATTGTAATGCCTCTTTCTCTTTCCAAATCATTACTGTCCAATACACGTTCCTGTACCTGCTGGTTTGTTCTGAATGCTCCTGCTTGTTTTAAAAGACAATCAACAAGAGTTGTTTTGCCATGGTCAACGTGAGCGATAATCGCTATATTTCTAATATTTTCGTTTTGTGTTGTCATTTTTCCGCCATTTATATTTTAATTAAGTAACAAGTAAAGTGTAAACTTTACACTCATATTTTATCTTAGAGATAATTATTTTTCAAGTTTAATGTGTAGTTTTGTGTGGTTTGTAAGCTATATAAGCAAATGTTAAACAGAAAATCCCAAATAGAATTCCGAATCCCATTGTGCTTCTGTATGCAGTTAAAAACGCTAAATCATAATATTTTCCTTCTTCAAGGAAAATATTTTTAAATGTTTCAAAAAGTGTTATTGTAACCGCAACGCCTAAAATATTACCGAGATTTCTTGATAATGCAAGAATTCCGGATGCAATTCCAAGTTCATCTTTATGCACGCTTGTCATTATAGCATTATTTGAAGGTGATTGGAAAAGTCCGTTTCCTATACCCATTAGTCCTGATGCAAAAACAAGCTGCCACATTTGTACATTTTTATCATACATTGCATACATTATTAATGCCATTATATATACAACAGGACCTGCGATAGTCAGGTATCGGCTGCCGTATTTTCCTGATAATCTTCCGCTGATAGGTGCAATAACGGATAAAGTTACAGAATAAGGCAGTATTAAAAGTCCTGTTATCAAAGGATTATATTCTAAGATTTCCTGCAGGAAAAACGGAAGCAAAATACTGTTTGTAAACATTGCCATATATGAAGTCATTACAGCAAGGTTTCCAAAAGTGAAAGATTTGATTTTAAATAATGAAAAATTTATCAGAGGGTAATTAATTTTATGATCTCTAAAATAAAATAATCCTCCGAATATTAATGTAATAACGCCTAATGCAATGATTTTAACAGAGCCCCAGCCCCAGCTGTGACCTTCCGATATTGCCAATAGTAATGCAAAAAGGCTTATTGTAAAATATATGAATCCTTTGTAATCGAATTTAAAATTCTTTCTATCTGTTTTAACGTTATGAGGAAGCATTTTCCAAGCATAATATGCCCCTGCAAGAGCAACAGGAATGCAAGGCACAAATACAGAGTGCCAGCCGAATGAATTAATAAGTATACCTCCCAATGCAGGACCGCTCATTCCGCCGAGTGCAACTATGCATCCGTTTAAACCCAGTGCCTTTCCTCTGCGTTCGTTTTTGAAAATTCCTGCAATTATAGCCTGAGCGTTAGAAAGCATTATAGATGCACCGAGAGCTTCAAGACATCTGTATGCTACCAACAGAACGAAGCTTGGAGCTGTGGTATTTAAAAATGCTCCTATTGCAAAAATTGAAAAACCTATGGAATAAAGTTTATTTTTGGGAAATATATCTCCGAGTTTTCCAAAAAACGGCAGAAATACTGTTAAAACAAGCATATAAGCAACCATAACCCATTGAATTTGTGTCATGGTAACATTTAAATCGACTGACATAGGATATAATGCCAAATTTACCGTTGTAGAGTCCAGCATGGCAATAAAATTGCCAATTGCAGCTATTACAAACATTGTCCATTTTATCTCTTTGGTCGTCATAGTTTAATTTTAACATGAATAGCAGTTTGTGAAACACAAAAAAGACGGGTTAAACTATTCCCGTCTAAAAACTTTTTTCATTGTGCTAAGCACCTTTCATTCCTTCTCCCAAATATTAGCTTTTAAAGCGGGAGTTTTTCTAATAATATAGCATCTTTTATTTTCTTACCCAATTTTCAATAATTCTTAACGGAGCACGTGTAATTGCTAATGCCCATGAAGGAAGGTTTTTGGTAATAACGCTTCCCGCACCTACGTTTGTTCCTTCTTCAACTTCTACCGGAGCTACAAGTACTGTGTTTGAACCTATTTTTACATCGTTTTTCAACACAGTTTTACTTTTTACTTTTGTTAAAGGATTGTAATTTGCCGTAATAGTTCCCGCACCGATGTTTACGTTAGAACCGATTTCGCAATCTCCGATGTAGCTTAAGTGTCCTGCGTTTGTATTGTGGTCGATTTTTGCTTTTTTAACTTCAACAAAGTTGCCGATTTTGCAGTTATCCGCGATTTCTACATCCCCTCTTAAATGAGCGCAAGGACCGATTTTGCAGTTATTGCCGATTTTGTTTTTACCTTCAATGTATGTTGCAGGATAAATTGTCGTATCCGCACCTATTTCTGTATCTTCTGAAATCCAGGTGCTGTCAGGATCAACAATCGTTACACCGTTGTCCATTAATTTATTTAGTTTTCTTGTATTCATTAATTTAGTTGCGGTTGCAAGATTTGAACGTGAGTTGATACCGTAAATTTCTTCATTATTCTCCATAATGTAAGCATTTACATTTAGACTGTTTTTCTTACCCCATTCAATGATATCTGTTAAATAATATTCTCCTTGAGCATTGTTGCTGGTTAATTGGCAGAATGCCTGCTTGATTTTGTTCCAATTCAAACAGTAAATTCCTGCATTAACTTCTTTTACTGCTTTTTGCTCCGGAGTTGCATCTTTTTCTTCAACAATACATTTTAGTGAGTTATCGTTTTCTCTGATAATTCTTCCGTAATTAGCAGGGTTCTCAAAGATTGTACTCATAACTGTTAAGTCCGAATTATTTGAATTGTGGTAATCAATGAAGTTTTTTAAAGTATCTTCTGTAATTAGAGGTGTATCTCCGCAAAGAATAATAACCTGTCCGTTAAAATTTTCTAAAGAAGGACAAACCATTGAAACAGCATGACCTGTTCCTAATTGAGGAGTTTGAAGAACTGTTTTAGCGTTTTTATATTCTTTTTGAACGTATTCAGTAACTTCTTCTGCGTGGTGTCCAACAATTACAAACGACTCGTTAACAATATTTTTTACATTATCTAAAACATATCCCAGTAAAGGTTTTTCAAAAATTTTGTGTAAAACTTTCGGGGTATTTGATTTCATACGTGTGCCTTTACCGGCAGCCAAAATTACGGCTTTAATCTCCATTTATTCTCTCCTTCTAATATAATAATTTTACTATTTTGATTGCTTTGTGTCAAATTATATGCTAATTTACAGATATGGAAAATAAGAAAATAGCTGCTGTGGCTATGAGCGGTGGAGTAGACAGTTCCGTAACAGCTTTATTGTTACAGCAAAAAGGATATGAAGTTATAGGTATTACGGGTAAAATGGTTGATACCCAAGCAGCGGATACTGTTGTTAAAAATGCAAAACGTGTGGCTGATATGCTCGGTATAAGGCATGAAGTTTGTGATGTTACCGCAAAGTTTTCACAAAAAGTCATAAGCTATTTTGAAAATGAATATAAGAGCGGAAAAACTCCAAATCCTTGTATAATGTGTAATCAGTTTATTAAGTGGGGTGAACTGTTTGACTTTGCATGTGATAAATTAGGTGCTAATGTTTATGCAACAGGGCATTATGCGGATATAAAGTATGAAAATGGGATTTATAAACTTTATCCTGCAAAAGATGAACACAAAGACCAGCTTTATTTCTTATACAGGTTAGGACAAAAGCAATTATCTAAAACGATTTTCCCTCTTTATCATTATAATAAGTCGGAAGTTAAGCAGATGGCTGTTGACTTTAATCTGCCTCCAAAAGATTCAAAGGAAAGTCAGGATATATGTTTTATTCAAAAGCCTATGACAACAAAAAAATACCTCACAGATAAATTTGGTTCTGAAAAAGGTGATTTTATCGATATTCTTACAGGTAAAAAATGGGGTGAACATTCCGGCTGCTACCAATACACAATAGGTCAAAGAAAAGGTATCGGAATTGCTGCTCCTTATCCTTTGTATGTAATTGATATTGATGCTGAAAAAAATATCGTGTATGTTGGAAGAGAAGAAGATAACTATAAAAAGAATTTAACTATAAAAGGAATAAATTTAACTTATCCGATAGATAATAGTGAATTTGATGCGTGGGTTAAAATTCGATATAATATGGAGCATAAAAAAGCTCGTGTAAGATTATATGATGACAGTGCAGATGTCGAATTTTACGAACCTGTTAACTCAATAACTGCAGGTCAGGCAGGTGTGTTCTACGATATTAATGATAAACATTTAATAGGCGGCGGCTGGGTTATTAAATAAGCTTTACTTTTATTTTTGAAGTTTTATCATGTCGTTAAGTCTAAGGAGGAGAACTATGTATAATCCTAAATCACATGATGCTGATGAATTTATATGTCATGAAGAAGTCTTGGAATCTTTAAAATATGCAGAAGATAATAAAAATAACCTTTCGGTTATTGATAAAATCCTGGATAAAGCAAGATTAGGAAAAGGGCTTAATCATAGAGAAGCTATAATTTTGTTAGAATGTGATGACGAGGAGAAAAATAAAGAAATTTTTTCTCTTGCCGAACAAATTAAAAAGGATTATTACGGAAATCGCATAGTCTTATTTGCTCCTCTTTATTTATCAAATTATTGTGTTAACGGATGCGTTTACTGTCCTTACCACGCTAAGAATAAACATATTCCAAGACGCAAGCTTTCTCAGGAAGAAATTAAAAAAGAGGTTACAGCGCTTCAGGATATGGGGCATAAACGCCTTGCAATCGAAGCAGGAGAAGATCCGGTTAATAACCCGATAGAGTATATTCTAGAATCTATTAATACGATTTACAGTGTAAAACATAAAAACGGTTCAATAAGACGTGTAAATGTTAATATTGCAGCTACAACCGTTGAAAACTATAAAAAACTTCACGAAGCAGGAATTGGTACATACATCCTGTTTCAAGAAACTTATAATAAAAAAAGTTATGAAGAATTACATCCGACAGGTCCTAAACATAATTACAAATACCACACTGAAGCAATGGACAGAGCTATGCAGGGCGGTATAGACGATGTAGGACTTGGTGTATTGTTCGGACTGGAATCTTATAAATACGAGTTTACAGCACTGTTAATGCATGCAGAACACCTTGAAGCAGTTTATGGTGTAGGTCCTCATACCATAAGTGTTCCGCGTATTAAGAAAGCTGATGACATTGATCCTGATGCTTTTGACAACGGTATAGATGATGATACATTTGCAAAAATTGCTGCTTGTATTAGAATTGCAGTGCCTTATACAGGCATGATAGTTTCAACAAGAGAAAATGCAAGTTGCAGAGAACGCTTGCTTCATCTGGGAATTTCTCAAATCTCAGGCGGCTCAAAAACAAGTGTGGGAGGATATTTTAACCCTATGCCTGAAAAGGAAGATTCTGCTCAATTTGATGTTTCAGACAGAAGACCTTTGGATGAAGTTATAAAATGGTTAATACAGCTCGGTTATCTGCCAAGTTTTTGTACTGCTTGCTATGGCAGCGGAAGAACAGGCGACAGATTTATGGAAGTTTGTAAAAATCAGCAGATACATAATTTCTGTCACCCTAATGCTATTCTCACTCTAAAAGAATATCTTGAAGATTATGCATCAGAGGAAACTAAAAAATTAGGGTACGATTTAATAGCTAAAGAAGTTGAAACTTTAGAGGCTGATAATATTAAGAAAACCGTAAAAGAAGATTTGGTTAAAATCGAATGCGGCGGCAGAGATTATAAGTTTTAATAACTTATTTAGTCTTATCAACACCCGGTGCATCTTTAATTACAAACGGTCTTACAAAAGCAAATGTTCCATAAAGAGCAGTCAGAATTCCTGCAGCTAAAAGAGTGTTTTTTGTTTTTGGATGTTTGGTAAATATTCCGCTTAAACTGGTAAGCGCAGTTCCTGCCATAAATCCTAAATATCCTTTAAATATTGTTCTTGGAACCACAACAGTGTCATTCATATCTGCAGAATTTTTAGTGCAGGTATGAAATTTTTCCAGAAAACCTTCATGCTTTTGAGAAGTTTCATTATTAAAACTCGGATGACTCTTACATATACCTATCTTACTCACTAACATATAATGATAATAACTTATATCATTTAATTTTTCAATTATAAATTAACTTTTTCTTAACATTTCAAAACGACTACCTACTTGATTAGTTTTTTTGTTAATGATATAAGTTACATGTTAAAGTTTTACAAAAGAAAGGGAGTAAAAACTTATGGTAAACGTAGCAATTAACGGTTTTGGTAGAATCGGCCGTAATACATTAAGAGCCGCTATCGAAGAAGGTATTTTTGACAAAATTAATTATGTAGCAATCAATGACCCCGGTTTAACACCAGCTCAAGCTGCTCATATTTTCAAATATGATTCAGTTCAAGGTAAATTCTGTGGTGATGTAGAAGCTTATGATGAAGGTATTATCATCAACGGTAAAAAAATTAAATTCTTTGCAGAAAAAGATCCGGCTCAATTACCTTGGAAAGACCTTGGTGTTGAAGTTGTTGTTGAATCAACAGGTTTCTTTACAGATGCAACTAAAGCTAAGGCTCACTTAGATGCCGGTGCTAAAAAAGTTATCATCTCAGCTCCTGCTAAAAACGAAGACAAAACTATCGTTCTTGGTGTTAACGGTAATGAATACGATCCTGCAAAACACGATATCATTTCTATGGCATCTTGTACTACTAACTGCTTAGCTCCGGTAGCAAAAGTTGTTATGGATAAATTCGGTATCGTTAAAGGTTTAATGACTACTGTTCACTCTTACACAGGCGACCAAAGAATTTTGGATGCAGGTCACAAAGACCCTCGCAGAGCTCGTGCAGGTGCTTTAAACATCGTTCCTACAACTACTGGTGCTGCTAAAGCTGTTGCTTTGGTTATTCCTGAATTAAAAGGTAAATTAAACGGTTTCGCTATGAGAGTTCCTACTCCTGACGTATCAGTTGTTGACGTTGTATTCGAAACTGAAAAACCTGTTACAGTTGAAGCTGTTAACGCTGCTTTAAAAGAAGCTGCTGAAGGAGAAATGAAAGGAATCTTAGTTTATGAAGAAACTCCGCTTGTATCTTCTGACTTCATCGGTTCTCACCAATCTTCAACAGTTGACGCTGCATTAACAATGACAATGGGCGACAATATGGTTAAAGTTGTTTCTTGGTATGATAACGAAATGGGTTATTCTACAAGATTAGCTGAAACTACATTAATGGTTGCTGAAAAATTATAATTTATTATAATTTAAATCGACTTAAAAGAACCTGATTTTATCAGGTTCTTTTTTTATCCTTATTTTTATTCTTGTGTCTAATTCCGAAAAATAATCATTGAGTAAAGAATATTTTTAAAAGGAGGAAAAATATGCAAGCTTTAAAAATTATAACTTATATTTTAGTATTAAGTGGTGCCTTAAATTGGGGTTTGGTAGGTCTGTTCGAACTTGATTTGGTCGCACTTTTATTCGGTGATATGACAATTTTATCAAGAATAGTTTACTCTCTAGTAGGTATCAGTGCAATCATATACTTTTTCTTGTCATATAGAGAAGTATTTAACAGAGATTAAGCCTTAAGAGAATTTAAGAATTCTTGATTATGCTTTAAAGTATTTTCTGTTGCCACAATTGAATAAACAGGTTTGCCGGCGAAGATATAGTTTGCTGCGTTATAAATATCATCTGCTGTAATAGAGTCAATCATATCATACATTTGGTTTTCTCTGGAAATTCCGTAAGGAGAATCTATGCCTTGATATAACAAAGTAAGCTTATCGTCGGCTGAGTGGCACGAATTTAAGATTTGGTTTTTCAAATTTAATTTAGCATTATTCAATTCTTCTTCACTGACTTTTTCGGATTTAATTTTTGCTATATGTTTGTTAAATCCGTTAATTGATTTTTGAACATTATCAAAGCTTTTTTCACCCGTATCGCTGTTTTCTGTTGTAGTTTCAATTTTCAGAACAAAAACACCGGTATCTTCATTGTTTTCAAAATTAGAACGGACATGATAAGCGAGTTTTTGATTTTCTCTTAAATCGCTAAAGAGCCTTGAAGAAGGATTTCCGCCAAGAATAATATTCATAAGATTTATTGTGACATTATCTTTTAAGTTATCGTTTATTTTGTATTTAAAAGCTTCAATAATCTCTGCTTGGTTTTTATTATCGACATCTGTTAAAACTTTAGTTTCTTCAACAGGGTTAAATATTGTTTTTGTAACGTGTTCAAACGGTTTTGCAGGATGTAATGATGCAGTATTTGAAAATACTACATTACTCAGACTTTTGTCTTTTTCAAACGGCGCAGAAATGCCCAACTGTGCTTTTCCATTTTGAATTAAGTAGCTGTAAAAAGCTTTGACATCGTCCAATGTTACTGTTTCAAGGTCTTCTAAAATATCTTCTTTGGAAATTCCGTGCGGAAGTCCTTTGTAAATTTCTTTATCAAGCTTATCAAATGCAGATTTTTCAGATGTAAGAATATTGTCTTTGATACGTTTTTTTACCTGTTCAAAGCTTTCTTGAGTAAATCTCGGATTTTCAAGAACTTCTTTGAATGATTTCATAGCTTTATCAAGGTCTTCTTTTTGACAAATAAAAGCACCGCTTAAATTATCGGCATTAGCACCAATAGAAACTGATATGCCGTTTTTTGCCAAATCAGTTTCAAGTTCTTCTTCATTTCTGAATGCGGAACCTTCACTTAGCAATCCGTCTAAAATAATTGATACAGAGGACTTTGCAGGGTAGTATGAATCTGTATACATTTGGAAAATTGCCGTAACATTATCTGTTTTTGAATTTGATGTAACGACTTTATAATTGTTAGCCATATTGTACTCTTTTACTTCGGAAAGGTTTATGGCTTCTTTTTTTGCACCTGTAAAAGATACATTTGATACTTTTTTGTAGTTGTTTTGTATTGTTTCTGCTGAAACAGTATCAGGGTGAACAACAGTTACTGAAGCTTTATTTATATCAAGATATTTTTTAGCAGTGTTAACCAAATCCTCTGCGGTCATTGATTTAACAATTTGCTCAAAGCTGTTTATATAATCTTCATTATTTTCAAGTATAGAGGTTCCTATAAGGTTGTTTGTTGCAAAAGATTTTTCAAACGTATTTGAATAACTGTATAGCATTTTCTTTTTGATAATCTGCATTTCATCATCAGTAGGCGGATTGTTTGCAATATTTGCTATTTCTGTGAATATAGTTTTGAGAATATCTTCTGAATTCTCGTCTACGCATTCTGATATTAGCATTACAACAGTGCCGTCCTTAGGGTTTGTGCTGATTTTTTCTTTTTCAATCCAGGAACCTGCATTATATTTTTTAATATTTTTATCTATTCTTGAAGTCGGCGACATTGACAAAAGTCTTGATAAAGCTGAGATATAAATTTTTTCTCTTGTATCATTGGATTTTGGTCCGTTAAATCCTACAACGATTGTGGTTCCAACAGCTTTATTGGAGATAATATCTTCTCTGACAGTTTTATCAGTAGGAATGAGCGGTTCAAAATGTCTTGCTTTATTCGGCTGTCTTTTAGAGGTGAAGTATTTTGAAATCAGCTGTATTGTTTCATCCGGTTTAACATCGCCAGTAATAACGGTTACCATATTTGCAGGGAAGTAATTGTTATTATAGTAATTAACAACATCTTCTCTTGTGAGATTTGTTATATTATCAGTTGTTCCGCCTATCAAATCCGTTGAAGTTGATTTTATTCCGTATAAGTTTTTAAGAGTTTTATTTATTGCTAAATTTTCTGGTTTTGACAATATCATGTTAATTTCAGAATTAACAATGCCTTTTTCTTTTTCAAGCTTATCTATGGCAAAAATAGGTGTTTCAAGCATTGAGGCGTGAAGTCTGATTTTATTTTCCAAATCAGCATCATTTAGAAGATTAGAGCTTATATAGTAATTCGTTTCAGCAAATCCTGTTGAGGCGTTTGTTGATGCACCCATTTTATCAACAGCTTTAAAAAATTCACCTTCTTCAAGCCCTTCAGACCCGTTGAATAAGTTATGCTCAATATAATGACTTATTCCTCTAAGGTTATCGGGCTCGTTCATAGAACCTGAATTAACATAAGTTCTGAGAACAGTTTCACCTTCCTGCGGAACAATTATTACCTTTTGCCCGTTTGCAAGTTTATAGCAGTATGCCTTTGTGTCGTAAGGAAAATTCATTTCTCCTGTTTTTGTATACGGCATAGGAGTTTTAACAGCATAATCAGGTTTAACGTCAGATAATTTTTCAACCTGCGGTTTTGTTATTGTTCCTTCTTCACCTTTGAATGACTGCTTTTGCTGTGACTTTGAACTATTTATTACTGGTATGTTATTAATTTTAATCATAGCTGTACATGTATAATAAAACATGTGAATATTAAAAATTGCTTATTTAAAAATTGCTTATTTAAAAATTGTTTGTTCTCTATCAGGGCCTACACTGACAATTGAAATCGGTACTTCAAGGATTTCTTCAAGTCTTTCAAGGTACTTTTTACAATTTTCAGGCAATTGGTCATATTTACGTATACCCGATACATTTACGCCCCAGCCTTTATGGGTTTCATAAACAGGTTCAAGATATTTGTGAATATAAACATCAGTCGGATAGCTAGTGTAAATTTTTCCATCGCGTTTATCTTTGTATGCTGTACAAACTTTAATTTCATCAAAAGTATCAAACACGTCAATTTTAGTTAAGGCAATAGATGTTAATCCTCCGACCAAAACTGCATATTTCATTGTAACTGCATCAAACCATCCGCATCTTCTCGGACGTCCTGTTGTAACACCGAATTCGTGTCCTATGTCTTGGATTTTTTTACCGGTTTCATCTGTTAATTCTGTTACAAAAGGACCTTCGCCAACACGTGTAACATAGGCTTTAGAAACTCCTATAACTTCATCAATCATAGTCGGGCCGTATCCTGAACCTGTTGCAGCTCCGCCGCCTATCGGGCTTGATGAAGTTACAAAAGGGTATGTACCGTAGTCTATATCAAGCATGACACCCTGTGCACCTTCAAAAAGGATTGCTTTTTTAGCTCGTTTTGCATCTTCCAATACCTTTTGCCAGTCAAAGCATACATAAGGTCTGAAAATTTCAGCGTATTTTGCACATAATGCTGTAACTTCTTCTTTTGTATAAGGTCTTAGTCCGTAGACGTTTTCGAGTGTTTTATTTTTCAAAGGAAGAATAACGTCTAATTTTTCAGAAAGTGCTTCAGGTGAGTATAAATCCTGAATTTTTAAACCGATACGAGCCATTTTATCTGTATAAGTCGGTCCGATACCTTTTTTAGTTGTGCCTATTTTTCCTTTTTTTGCAGTGTCTTCGCTGTATCCGTCAACTTCTGTATGGTAAGGCATTGTTATGGATGCAAGAGGGTTAATTTTTAATCCTGATACATCAATACCTTCTTTTATAAGTCCTTGAATTTCTTCTTCAAAGTATTCAGGCAGAATAACCGTACCTGCTCCTATAAAACAGGTTTTACCTTTATACAAAATTCCTGACGGTATAAGGTGAAACTTAAAAGTTTTATTATGTGCAACTACTGTGTGACCTGCATTGCATCCGCCCTGATATCTTATAATCAAATCAGCATCCTGTGCTAATAAATCAGTAATTTTAGCTTTACCTTCATCGCCCCACTGAGCTCCGACAACAACCTTATTCATATCCCTTGTGTCCTTTCGAAATTGGTTTATTACTAATTTATTTTAGCACAAAAAAGATGAGAGGATGAGGAAAATTTCTAATTTTCCTCATCCTCTCATAAAGATTTATTGATTTATTTTATAATTTATAAGGATAATCGTCTTTGAATTCAAAATTATCCATTAATAAAAGTCCGCTGCACCAATAACCTGATTTTTTGCAGTCAGCAAGTCTTTTTTCTCTTGTGTTGTCTACATTTTGTGCTGAACCGTATGCGCAAAATGCTTTTTGATTAGAGCCGCAGTGGTAAAGTCTATCCCATTCAGAAAAGCACATTAAAAATGCAAATTTATCTCTGCCCATTTCATTTGGTTTTTTATTACCGTTTGTGTCAAATGCAAAATCCATACAGGCGCCGTTATTAAAACTGAAGTAAGTTCCGTCTGCAAGATATACAGTTGTGACAGTTCCTGATTTGTTACCTTCTGCATCAACAGTATTTTTCCCATCTGTAATACTTGTATATTTAAAGTATGGAGCAAGGTATGTCATAAAAAATTCTTTAGTCACTTTACCTTGTGCATCATAATCCACATTGCCTTCATCATCATATTGTGTACTTGCTTTAAACCATTCTTTAGAATCGCCGTATTCTATTTCACTCATTCGAATTGCTTGTTCCATTATTGAGTAAAACTTTTTAAGCCGCGATGATGTCTCAACTTTTTTGTAATGCCCTATGATGTTAGGTATTGTAAGTGCCGCAACCACACCAATAATGCCGAGAGTAATCAAAACCTCAGCAAGTGTAAACCCCTTTAACCCAGCAACCTTGTCGGGGGGGGGGCAACCCTTAATGCTTTTGAATATAACATATTCAGCCTCCTTTTTATCCTGTTTATCTTTTCTTAAACTAAAGTTCAAATATTGCTTCTTTAATCATTATTTCTTATTACAGGTATTTTGTCAAGATTATAAATTTAATTTTTTTGCTATTTTTCAGGAGAATAATATTTTATTAGTTTTGGCAGTACTTCAAATACATCATCGACAATTGCACAGTCGCAATGTTCAAAAATAGGTGCATCAGGATCATTATTTACGGCTATAATCTTATCACTGTCCTGCATTCCTACAATATGCTGAATAGCACCTGATATTCCGCATGCTATATAAAGTTTAGGTGTAACTGTTTTTCCGGTCTGTCCTATTTGAATATCAGAAGATGCAAGCCCCATATCAACAGCACCTCTGCTTGCCGCAATGCAGCCGCCTATTGAATCGGCAAAGTTTTTAAGAAGTTCAAAACCTTCTTCGTTTTTCATTCCCTTGCCGCCTGCAACGATTATGTTTGCACTGTCAAGTTCGTTTATTGCAGAATTTAAATTCCTTACAAAGTTCAAAAATTCTACTTTTCTTTCAATATTACCAATTTCAGGTTTTATATAAATAAATTTTGTATCTTTTACAATATTTTCTGGCGCGGGTTTGAAGACTTTTGGTCTGACAGTCGCCATTTGAGGAAGATTTTTGCATAAAATTGTTGCCATCAGTTTACCGCCAAATGTAGGACGAGTGGCTGCAAGCTGTCCTTTTT
>ERZ1673744.487-NODE-487-length-51708-cov-10.213831_pt1 | contig 51708 bp, 44 predicted proteins | sample MGYA00580207_ERZ1673744 | MGnify/ENA primary metagenome ERZ1673744 (study PRJEB41218, sample SAMN15661751) | gut metagenome | host: Homo sapiens | place: Canada: London | collected 2015-08-20/2019-03-30 | study: EMG produced TPA metagenomics assembly of... | reverse complement strand
CGAAGTGATCAGCGGCGCAAGCTGCTGACACAGTAGAGAATCTCCGTCGTTCACGACGGAGAGAACGTCAAGAACCAACATATCGGCATACGTCACGGCGTCACATCCTTTTCCCCTCGGACGCAATCGAAAGGAGAGCGACGTAAAGAGCCTTAAAGTCTCATCCGAGAATAAGCCCCTCCGATAGATGAGTCCCGAGATTGTGTAACTGCGGATTGATTGGCGCGCGGATGAATGCTTTTATCGCACCGGCATTTTTCTCAACTACGTCCGCGTAAAGCGGCTTTTGAAAAATCCGGTTGCTTGTCCGAAACGATGCAGTGATTTCGGCTCTTTTAGGTTACAAGAAAGGAACGGAAGTTGCGAATCTAGCTTCGGAAAAGAATCTTACGATTAAAGAGGAGGCCGTCAGGTCCGGTTATTTAACCGATGGGCAAGCCGAACGCCTGTGAAATCCCGTGACGTTCACCGACAGTAAACGAAGCGGGAAGCTTCTTTTGGACATTGCCCTTAAAGAGCATCGCATCCGATAAAAAACCCGATTTCCCCTTCGGGTGTTTTTTGCAGCACGCGAAGTAAGCGTGCTGCTTTTTACCCGTAGAACGCTTTTTTCTCTCATGCAACTTCAATTTGCACAAAATGCATCGAACCCGATTTCCCGTAATCGATTTTCGACAATGTCCGAATCCAAAAGGAAACTCCCTTTCTGTCGGAAATGTTATAAAAAATCAGCGAGCATTCCATGCGAATTGAAAAAGACTCTCTCGGAGAACTCCCCGTTCCCGATCATGCGTACTATGGCATCCAAACCGTACGGTGTTCCGCCAACTATGACATCACGCAACACACCTATAACGAATATCCGGAAGTCATTCGCGCCATGGCGGAGATTAAAAAAGCCTGCGCACGAACCAATGCACAAATCGGTGCCCTTGATTCCCAAAAGGCTCAGGCCATTGAAAATGCGTGTGATGAAATCATTGCCGGAGGTTTTCCCGGTCAATTTCCGGTGCGGATTTACCGCTCGCAAGGTACCGGCGTGAACATGAATGTCAACGAGGTCATCGCCAACCGTGCCAATGAAATCTTAACCGGGCATAAGGGGTACGATGCCGTTCATCCGAACACGCACGTCAATATGTGCCAATCCTCAAACGATGTCTTTCCGACTTGTGAGGCAATTGTCTTTTACCGTTTGATTTCCTGTCTGAATGAAAGTTTTCGCTCTTTCGAGAAGATATTGAACGAGAAAGCTTTGGAATTTAAAGATGCGGTCCGGCTCGGTCGAACAGGCTTGCAGGATGCCGTTCCGAACACTTGGGAACAAATCTTCGGCGGTTGGTACTCGATGATTCGAAGAAACCGTCTGGAATTATTGGAATACCGTTCGGTTTTCCAAGAAGTCGTTCTGGGGGGCACCGCTATCGGTACCGGCATGGGGCAACAACCCGGGTATGCCGAACACATTTATGAAAACCTCTCAGCCGTTGTCGGCTTCCCGATTCGCAAAATGTATTGCCCCGACGAGGTGATTCCGGATAGTGCCGTCTTTGACGGGATGCGTAACACCGACCATCAGATGAAACTATCTGCACACATTAAAGCGCTTGCCACAGCCTTAGGTCGCATCGGCTGCGACCTGATGCTCATGAGTTCGGGCCCCGAAGCAGGACTCAACGAAATCACCCTTCCCAAGACCGACATCGGTACTCTCGGATACCCCGGTGAAGTGACCCCTTCTGTCGCACGATTGATGATGGAAATTGCACACACAAGTATCGGCACCGAGCAAATGACGACCTTTGCCGCTGACGAAGAGCAACTCGATCACGGATCGGTTAATTCCGGCGGTTTCATTGCTCTTGTCGACATGATGGAACTCCTATCGGACGGATGTGTTCTGTTCGGTGAGAAATGCATCAGCGGAATTCGCGTCAACCGAGAAAAATGCCGAAAAAATGCCGAGCTCTCTGGATCGCTATCGACGATGGTCAGCGCTTTGTTCGGCTATCCGACCGGGGTTGCTATCGCCAAACAAGCGTTAAAGGAAGGCATCTCCTGCAAACAGGCCGCTGAAAAAGACAAACTTTTGCCGCCCGATGCCATTGAAGAATTGTTTGACATTCAAAAATTAACAGACCGTGCTTCGACCGTTGCCATGTTCGAAAAATACGGAAAATTCAGAAAGATTTCCTAACTGCGGACCCTGAGAAAATGACGCTCATTCAAAACAATCCCCCGGAAATGCCCTCTTACGGCAAACTCGGAAAGCTGACTCTGGCTTCGTACCCGGACATCGTTGAACTTTTAGCCGACATTTATACGGCTGTGGCACGAACAAATGCCTCGCTCGGAGTTCTAAGCCCAGAGAAAGCCGCCGCCCTCTCTCGTGTTGCAAAGGATCTTGTCAAAGAGGCCCCCTTGGGAGCAACACCGATTTACGGGATTCTCGGGCATCCGTTTTATCGGAATTTTGCTCTTTTGCTAGCACAAAAGGCGACGACGTCCGCACTGACCGTGACGTGCTCGGATGTCGAACGCAACTGTGCCAGTGCCGACATCACGGCGACCCTTTTAAATGCCGCGGCATATCGAATGGTTAAGAAAAACGCGTCTAGCGCGCGTCAAGTCGCCTCGGCACTGCGAGAGAAAGCCCGCGAATTCGGAACCACGGTTAAATGTGCGCGCAATTCACTTCAAGACGGATTGCCGATTTTTCTGGCAGAGGACTTCACGTCACGCGCACACGGTTTTGAACGAATTGCACGACGTCTTGAAAACGCTCTTGATACTTTTACCGTCTCCCTACTCGGGGCCGGCAATGACGCAACGGGTTTGGGTACGGATCCCGGTTTCACTCAAGCCGTTTGTACTCAACTCAGTGACCTAACAGGCGTTCCCTTCACATTCGATTCCGACCCCATGGACGGTCTTAACGCCGTCGACACTCCCCTATTTGCCCACGGACTCTTAAAGTCTCTTGCCGTGCATTATTGGAAGACGATGCATGACTTCGTTCTGATGACATCGGGACCGCGCGGCGGTATTCGGGAAATTGCCCTTCCGGCCGTCGCACCGGGAAGTTCCATCATGCCGGGGAAAGTCAATCCGACGATGGCACAATTAGGAGCCTTAATTGCCGACGGTGTGGCCTCGTCCGATGCCGCCGCGACGGCAAGTGCCATGAGCGGTTGGTTCTCAGAAGGAATGCGGCAAAGTACAATACTCAAAGCACTTTTGGATTCAGGCAATCTTCTCGATCGCGTCATGAGAAAAACTATCGAAAAAATCATCACGGGCATTGCGGCCCAACCGGCTTTTTCAGAAAAAGAAGCCTCTCGATCTCAAGCGTTGCTTGTCCTTGTACAGAAAGTCCTCGGAAACGCAATCGCCGATCGCGTTTTTTCTGTCATGCAAAAAGAAAAGTGCTCGGTAAGCGAGGCTCTGATAAAAGAAAAACTTCTGACACCCGAGCGGATTGCTGCGTTGTTTAATCTTAAAACACTGGCAACCCCGGGCGAAAACACCCGACTTATTCGTTCCCTGACCAATTCACTTGATGCGTAAGCCATGGGATTGAAACACACACTCGGACGTTTGACAGAGATGCTCTTTTTCGATACGGACAAGCGCCTTTACTGGCGCGAACAAACGTTTGGGATTGCCTCGGAGGCTTTTCGAATACCCGGATCACACGAGAGTACCCTTTCCGGGAAAGTTTTTCACGCCGAAGGCGTTACGTCGGAAAACTCCCGGGGGCTGATTGTGTATGCCGGAGCCCCCGTTAAAAACCTTTCCTTTAATTTGCCGCAAATCCTTTGGCTTGCGGCTACAGGAATACCCGTCGTCGGGTTTGACTGGCCGGGAGCCGGTGAAAGTACGGGAGTACTGACACTTAACGGCATGGAAAGGAACTTGGAGACCGTCCTTCAAGAAACACAACGACGCTTTCCCGAGACCGCAATCATTCTTTTCGGTCAGGGCCCCGGAGCCGATGCCGCGCTGCGCGTCGCACAACACGAACATGCAATCCGAGGACTGATTTTGGAATCTGTCTACGCGACACATGCCGGATGGCTTATCGATCGCTACGGCCCCGGGGTCGGCCACGTAGCTGCCTCATTTTTACCCGGGCAAAGCTCCGACCCGCTGACCCTCTTGCCGAGTATCACGATGCCGATTGCACTTTTTTGTCCGGCCTACGACGATTTTGTTCCTACAAGGCAAACCGCTCGTGTCCTTAAAGCCCTGCCGAAAAATGCTTTATGTATTAAAGCAAACTGCGGCGGCTACGCAAGCCTGTTTTCTCTTCCCGGATCACACAGAGAGGCTTTCCTTTCTTTTTGCAATAAGGTCTTTCTCGCCTGAGTTTTCCCGTTCTCGCGAAGCGTTAACCTTTCGCATTGAAAAATCAGACTTTTCCGATTTCTGAAAAAGAGCTCCTCGTCAAAAAGCAACTCTCTTAGTAAGTCTCGAAGATTTCCTGAATCCCGGCCCTCTCATGCGTTTTTGTCAGAGCCGCAGCAAGAAGAATGCGTGCTTTCTGCGGCGTGTGCATATATCCGGCAACAAACCCGTACGGTGCAAATTTTTCTACCGGAGTGACGATGCCCGAGGCTACGCGACTTGTCAGAACAACGGGGATTCCCTCCCGAGCGGCATGAGCAAGCGCCTCACGAACGGAAACGGACATATTGGCATGACCGACACCGGCATTGACAATCCCTTGTGTGCCGCATGCAACCATTGCTTCGATGAGTTTTCCATCCGAACCGAGCGTGCAAAAATTCACATCAACACGGGGAAAAGGAATAAAGTCGTCGATAAAAAATGGCGTTTTTCTCGTCTGCGCTTTGAGGGGGCGAGTGAAAAAGAAGGGCTTACAGTCCTGCATAAAGCCGAGGAATCCGAGACCGGGATTCCGGAACGTCGCCACATTCGTCGTGTTCGTTTTCTGAACGGAAAAAGCCGAACTAATCGTGTCGTTCATCAATACGAGAACCCCCATAGCTCGGGCCTCGCTTGAGGCAGCAAGGCAAATTGCTCCGGCCAAATTCATCGGACCGTCGGCACTAAGTCCCGTTGACGGGCGCATGGCTCCTGTTAAAACAACGGGCTTTTCAGTTTTTAGAACAAGAGAGAGAAAATAGGCTGTTTCTTCAAGCGTATCGGTTCCGTGTGTGATAACAAAACCGTCGGCCGAATCTCTTCGATCAAGATCTTCTATGCATCGCACAATCTTAATCCATGCATCAAACCCCATACGGGCACTGCCGATATCCGTTACCGGAAATACCGTGATGTCCGCATGCGCTTCAATACCGGGAATCGAGGCCAAGAGATCTTGACTCGAAAGAGAAGTAAATCCCGCAAGCTGCCCGTAGTTGTTCATTTCAAGGGCCGAGGAAGAAACTGAAACAATCGTTCCTCCGGTCGTTAACACGGCAATACGCGGTTTAGGCATCATCGATCTCCTTTAATGCACGCGCGATACGCGTGATAATGCTTGACGGCGTGGCCCAAGTCGTGCAAAAGCGCGCTTGAACCGACCCGTCGTCAAAGCGTCGTTGAATTTGAAACTGACAAATTCGTTTCAGGGCTTTGATGTGTTGGCGGTGAAGGTGCACGAATTGCATATTTGTTTTTGTCTGAGAAACAAACGAAATCCCTGCTTTGGCAAAAACCTCGGCAAGCTTTCCGGACTTTGTGTTCGCGGTATGTGCAAGGCGCCAGGCAAGGCGGTTTTTCAGTAAGGCCTCAATTTGAACAGCACAAACCCAGCCGCGAGCACTCAATGCACCGGCACGTCGTAAATGGGCATCAAAGCGATGTGCCAGAGCTTTGTTGCGAAAAACAATCGCCTCGGCAGAAAGTGCGCCGCATTTGGTTGTGCCGATTGTAAAAACGTCCGCCAAACGCGCAATATCGGAAAGCGTCACAGATGCCTCGGCATCAAGTCCATAAAAAAGCCGTGCTCCGTCAATGTATAAAAAGAGTCCGTGCTCAACACACATGTGAGAAATCGCCTCGAGTTCCTCTAAGGTATACGTCTGTCCGATTTCATTGGGAAAGGAAAGGTAAAGAACGGCCGGTTTCGTAAGATGAGAAGGTGACGAATCGGTTTCATAGGCCAGACAGTATGCCTGAAGGCTCTTTGCATCGACCTTTGAGAGCGATCCGGGCAGGACTTGAACCGCGTGTCCGACGCCGGCAAGAGCCCCTGTTTCCTGTGTCGCGATATGCCCTGTTGCAGCGCAAAGGACACAATCGGTCGGTTTTAAAAGGAAACTAATTGCTGCGGTATTGGCTTGAGTGCCGCTTTTGACAAAGAAAACCGCACCCTCAGTTCGGTTGCACGTTTTTAACACCGTTCTCCCTACGGAGTCGGTTTTTTCATCGGTACCGTACCCGGAATATTCTTCTTTCGAGGCCCTCACGAGTGACGAGAGAACACGCGGATGAACACCGCTTGTGTAGTCGTTTTGTAAACGGATCATCGGATTTCCTTAAAGAAAAACCGGCAGCCTTCTTTAGGGGAGAGAGAAAGCTGCCGGTACGCAAGTTAAAGACGTGTTACAAGAACAGTTGAGCAAACACGATACCGAGAACGGTCGAAATACCGGTCGTCACAATCACCGAGAGCATAAACGAATGATTGAGAACGTATTTGCCGATACGGGTCGTTCCGGACTGGTCGTAATTAATACAGGCCACAATCACGCCCGATGTCGGGAAAAAGCTCGTTCCTAAGCAAGCCGGGAACATTCCGAGAATCATCGGAGCGGGAAGCCCCAAAGCAAATCCCAAGGGGTAAAGCGCCCGCACGGTGGCCGCCTGAGAATTTAAAAGCGACGAGCCGAAGAAGAACGCAAAGGCAAGAAGCCAGGGAGCTTGCTGCACATACACGCCTAAGTCTTTAACCCACTCGGCACTGTGCGCCTTAATGAAGGTATCCCCCATCCAGGCCAAACCGAACACGCAAATGACGGCCGTGATACCGGCTTTCATGACGGGGCTGTTCATGGCGTCATTGAGTTTGGGCTTGCAGACGAGCAAAATTAGGAGGGACGTGGCAAACATACAGAGTTGCAAAAACACGGACATACTCATGGGTTTGGCCATGCCCAAGGGGGTTCTCACAGCCGGGATAAATCCTCCCGTCACGGCAAAGGCAACGCCCAGAATAAAGAGCCACATCGAAATCTGCGCAGACTTAGGCAGATTGGTACGTGCGGATGCGGGCTTGACGGGAGGGACGAGTCCGGCGGCAAGACGCGCTTGGTATTCCGGATCATCCTTTAAATCTTTTCCGTACCGGAGCATGGCAAAAGCGCCGCAAACAACGGAAATCAATGTAGCCGGGACCGTCACGATCATGATGTGTCCGAGCGTAATGTTGCCGGCGCCGTTGGCGGCAAACAGTCCCAAAAGCGCAGCCGTACAAGCCGCAACGGGGGAAGCAACAAGAGCCGTTTGCGAGGCAATGGTCGAAATCGTCATCGAGCGTTCCGGACGAATACCCACGCTCATGGAGACCTCATAAATCACGGGAAGCAGGGAATTGACCATATGAGCCGTCCCGCCCAGGAACGTGAAAAACCACGTCACAAGCGGCGCGACAATCACAATACGGTTCGGATTGGCACGAATGATTTTTTCGGCAATACTGACCATGTAGTCGAGGCCGCCTGCGGCGTACATGACGGATACGGCCGTAATCACAGCCAAAATAATTAAAATAACATCAATCGGAGCCGACGTGGGTTTTAAACCGCACACAAGCGCGAGGACCAAAACGGCTGCCCCGCCCCAAATACCCAGTCCGATTCCCTTGTAACGGACACCGAGCATGACGGCACCGAAAACGATAACAGCTTGCAAAAGTACATCCATTGTTTTCTCCTTTTTTACGCGTCCGAAGGAGCATTGCCCTTACGTACCGAAGAAAAGTAATTCATGTCGCTCGTTCCTTCTCTTTTGTTTTATTTCCCGCATGTTCTTTTTGCAAAGAGAGCAACTTCGGTCGAGTGTTTTACTTAAGACTCTCTCCTCAGCCCGAAGGATTATCGGCATTGCCGAGTTTTAAAGACCCGGTCATCCACGGATATGTTGCAGCCAAAGGAGCTCGGACAGCAGAATCGATCTGCGTCAAAAGCGTCTTTAAAAGCAAACGATAAAAGGGCTCCGGAAGATCCGGGTCCGCAAGTAAATAAAGTTTTCTTCCGAGTACGGGTTCGGGCATCGCAAGGACGGTAATTCGATCCAAGAGTTCGGGCGTAGTCGGCAATTGCGATGCACGAGCTAAGGTCCAGCCTTTGCCTTGTGCGACAAGCCCCAAAATCACGGCCGTATGATCAACCTCGAAACGGTCCGGGAAATTCAAATTGATGGAGGTAAAATAGTCCTGGCTTTTCTTTCCTCCGCCTGCACGCCAATACCGAATGTACGGCAGACCGCAAAAAAGAAGTTGCGACCAACTCCAATGCGCATGGGTACCGGCAAGAGAAGAAGGCAACACGAGTACGGTCGGTTCGGAAAATAGGACGTGGCGCCGGACACCCTCCAAATCCGAATAGGTCCGGGATATGACGACGGCATCGACCTCTTTGGCCCGAAAACTCTCGATGAGGCGATCGCTTGAACCGGAAAGAAAGCGTATGGTGCCGACTTTTCCTTCCAAGTCGTGAATCAGCCCGAGGCCGACGCTACAGACCAATGTTTGCAAGATGCCGATGCGTAAAACAGGACGCAAAGCACTTTTAGCTCGAAAAGCATCCTGAGCGCGACCGGCCGGCTTTAATAAATTAGTCAGAACCTGCGCAAAATAAAGGCCTTCGGCTGTCGGCGCATACGGCTTTTTCATCCGATCGATCACGGCAAAACCGATCTGTCGCTCAAAGGCCGCCAAGTGTCGGGAAACGGCCGATGCCGAAAGCGCGAGTTCCGCTTGTGTTTTAATGACACTCCGCGTACGACAAAAAGTCAGAAACGTTCTTGCCGGTACGGAAAAGATAATTTCAGACCTAAGGGGCATCGCTTTTCTTCTTTCAAGTAAAGCTTTGTCCTTCGGAGAAATCTCCCCGAAGGACACAGGGGACGCTTACGAAGACAAAAGCGCCGTTTCCGTTTCTTTTAAAAGAGCTGCACCGGCATTGACTTTTTCCATGCGCTCGGCAAGAAGAGCCTCGTCGGCACGAATTCCTTGTTCAATCGCATCGAGCTGACGCGATACTTCGTCTCGCGCCGTTCCGCCCGTGATGTTTTTGGCCTCGGCAATACGCGCGGGATCTAAGGCCTGGCGAATCAACTCATCGGTCAATTTCGTTTCAAATCCGAATAGCTTCGTCGAAACGGCATTGACAGCAGCCCGATCAATGGCTCCGCATGTCTTCTTTTCATCACAGAGCATGCCGACGACACCGGCAACAATGTTATGAGCTTCACGGAAAGCAATCCCGTCGTAACGAACAAGGTAATTGGCCAGTTCCGTAACCGTGCAGAAATTTTCCCGCGCATTTTCAAGCATCCGGTCACGGTGTAGTTTTATGCCGCGAACAGTGACATCGGCAAGAACAAAATCGCACTCCATCTCTTTTAAAGCAAGCATCAAGTGTTTGGTCGCCTCCACACTCGTATCTTTGCTATGCGAATAAATAATGTTTTTCATGGTCGAAAGGATGGCCATGAGGTATCCGTGCATGTGCCCGGCCTTCGCCTTGATATGTTCGAGCGTAAAGGGATTTTTCTTTTGCGGCATGATCGAAGAACAGACGGCACAGGAGTCATCGACTTCGACATAGCCGTACTCGGGCGTCGACCAGATATATAAATCAAATGCCATGCGACTTAACGTATCGGCTGTGATTGCCAACGAAGAAACGATATCGGCTGCATAGTCGCGCGTTGCCACCGAATCAATGGAGTTTTGTAAGGGCGCATCAAATCCCAAAAGGCGACTCGTGTAGGCTCTGTCAATCGGAAACGACGTCGAGCCCATCGAACAGGCGCCGAGCGGATTGACGTTAAGGCCCTCCCAAGCATGCGAGAATCGGCTGTAGTCTCGCGCAAGGCCCGAAAGCACACCGCTTGCCCAGTGACCGAACGTAATCGGCTCGGAAGGTTGCATGTGTGTGTAGCCGCTCATCACTGCATCGACGCCGTCTCGAGCTGCTTTTAAAAGGGTCTTGCGAAAAGCAATGAAAAGCGCGGCAATTTTAAGATAGTAAGCACGCGTATCCAACCGGATAACCGTTGCCCCGAGATCATTTCTCGAACGCGCCGTATGCTGACGACCGCCGACTTCCAAACCCACATCGGCAATCAGGCGTTGCTCAAGACTCGTATACAGATCCTCAATTTTGGGATTGGCAACAAAATCCGGAGCAATACGCTCGGCAGCCAGGCGCTCGGTAGCCTGTAAAATCGTCTTGGCACTGGCCCGATCAATAATGCCTTGTTTGACAAGCATCAGAACATGCGCGCGATTGACATCGAGCATCGTATCGTACGATGTTTGAAAGTCTGCCTCGGCAATCGGGGCACTGATATATTGAACAATTTCCGGAGCAATCGGTTTGCGAATCTTTCCGCGATGAATCGTCTCTGCCATAGAAACCTCCTGAAATAATGAACGAAACGGGTAAATCGGAACCGTTTCGTTTTTAGCGGGAATACGGAAATTGCACCCGCTAGTTGCAACCTATGAAAAAATAATTAGCATACGTTGCAAGATGTCTTTCGATTTCCGGAACGCAGGGCGTTTCCTTATAGCAATGCGTTGCATGATGCGAGAAAATCTCAAGATGTTTTTCCTGAAATGCGCATTTTTTCGTGAAACTTACGTCTGCCCTTTGCAAGGAGAACAACATGTCCGATTTATCTGACAATCTTTTCTCGGATAGTCTCAAGGTTTTCTTGCATTTTGCGCAGCACCGTAATCTTGCGAAAACAGCCGAGGCCTTCGGCGTCTCGCTTTCGTCGGCTTCTCGACAAATTCGCAAACTGGAAGCAACACTGAAAACCGATTTAATTGTTGCCGGGAAACGCCCCTTTACCTTAACGCCCGAAGCGAGACATTTTTATTCAGCCTTGCAGGAGATTCGACACGAACTGCACAACGCCGTTGATGACCTCAAGGCCGGATCTTCCCGGGCCAAAAGTTTACGCATCGGCTTTATTGAGAGCTACACGCAAGCTTCGGCAGAAATCCTTCATGAGACGGCATCCGATTTTGATGCCGTTTTAAACGTCACGGGGACAACCGATCGTCTCAGCGGTCTCTTTGAAGACGGTGAAATCGATGCGGTTGTCACCTCCGAGCTTCCGACCGACATCAATCACGTGATGCGCATGACCTTCTTGCGTGAACCGGCCCTTGTTGTCGTTCCCAAATTCTTGGCAAAATCCCTCCCCCCTTCCCCGAATTGGAACAATCTGTCGTTTTGCGGTCTGCCGTATATTTTTTCTTATAAGCGAAGTCGTTCGGGAAAATCCCTCGTGAGCTTTCTGACAACCAACGGGATAACCTTTCACAGTCGCATCGAGGTCGACAATATCGGCACGAAATTGGGGCTCATTGCCCGATCTCGAGGCTGGAGTCTGATCCCCGTTTCATCTCTTTTTCAAAATCGGACTTTGATTGACAATGTTCTGCTTGACAAACTGGCCTTTTTCTCAATGCCCGAACCGGCTTTTAAGCGACGTTTAATGCTCGTAGCAAAGAAAGACTTTCCACGTGCGCTTTTTAGAAATCTTTCACAAACGCTGGCCGATTATACGCAGAACACGATTCTTGCCTGGGCCCGAATACGCTTTCCCGCAGCGGCAGAGAAAACGGAAATCTATCGCCCCGATCAAAGTTTTTAAACCCAGGGATCCGTTACTGTTTTCCGGCTTTGGCAAAGCCGACGATTGCTGCAATTCCCCAAAGAACGCACGAAGCCGAAAGGAAAATAAGGACACCCGTCCAATTCCCGTCTCCTCGATAAAGACTTGCACAAAGTAAAGGCCCGAGGGCCCCGAGGATGTAACCGAATCCCTGAGAGATCGAGGATAAGGCAAGCATTTGGGAAAGAGAAACGGACGATTTTGAAATCAAAATGAGCGCAAGGGAAAAACGCGCACCGTGCGGCACGGATAAAAGCGCACAGGCAAGAAAGGGCCAAAATCCCGGAAGAAATAAAAAGAGAAGCGGAACAATCGAGAGGACCGTGAGGACAAAAGAGAGCCGCCCCTCTGTACCGAAGAGACGAATCATCGGCGCAATCAAAAGACTTGCAAGCCCCGCACCGATTAAAAGAACGGAAAGAGCACAACCGGCCGCCGCAGGATCCATTCCCCGACTCATCAGAAGCGTCGGTAGCCACGCAATGAGCGCATAGACAACCAAAGATTGAAGACTCATCGTGAAAACGACGGGAACTTTTGAAAACCAATCGGGAAATGCATGAAACGAAAAGGAACTCTTTTTTGACGCTCTCAAGTCAGGTAACCGTGTTCGGTCAGCGCAAAACCAAGCCATCGCGGCCGGCACCGCAAAAACAACCCATATACCGAGAGCTGCGGCATACGTTCCCGTTGCATTTAAAAGGGGGACGGCAACCAAAGCCCCGACAAAACTCGAGCAACCGGTGGCCGCTGTGTAAATTCCGAGGGCTTTGGAAACATTTCCGGGAAAATAATGTCGTAAAACAACCGGTATAACGGTATTGAGAACAGCGATGCCGGCCCCGATAAAAAGGGTACCGACAAGTAACGACGGCAACGATTCGATCAGACGAAGCGCCAGGCCCACCGACAAGAGGCTTAAAACACACCCCAAAGAAATGCGTGTCGAAAGTTTGGAGAAAAGAAGCGGTGCCGCAAAGCCGGCTAAGCCGAACATCAACACGGGAAGCGCTGAAACAACCCCGTACGTTGCATACGATACGGAAAGCGTCTCTCGAAGAGATTCGGCCACAGGCCCGACGCATGTCACGGGAGCACGCATCAGGAGAATGCTCAAAACAAGCGCCGACGCAATCAGCACCGACATTCTTTTCATGAAAGTGACCTTCGCCTACGATTGCATGTACTCAAAAACACTTCGCGCATGTGTTTCGAAAACACGGTCCAATTCATCAAAGTCCACGAATTCATCCGGGGCCCCCATAAAACCCCCTTCGCAACCGCAACTGAAAGAAGGAACGCCGTAACGCCTGACATGTTTGGCGTCGGTTCCGCCGAGCCGAACCGTGGCAACACAAGGCGCGTTAAATGCTCTTCGGGCGTTTAAAACAAGCGTCTTTAACAGCGGATGATTCGGATCGGAACATAAAGCTTCGCAGATCATCATCGTCTCGTACGAGATACCGGGACGCGCCTTGCACAAGTCATCGAGAACGGCTTTAACATCATCGCTTTTCACACCGACGGGAAAACGCGAGTCAATCACGACTTCCGCATACCCGGGCACGAGGTTCGGCGCCGTTCCGGCACGGAAAATTCCGATATTGCTCGTCACGGTCAAAAGAGTCTCGGTCTCCCCGGCTCCGACCACGGATTCGGAGACAGGGCCGGCATTGCGAATGGCTGTTAAAACGTCTTCCGGACAGTTGACGGGAATTGCCTTCACGCGAGCTTTGTAATCAACGATGGCGTCAATGAGCATATCAATGGCGTTTTTCGTCTTGTGCATGTGTGCGCCGTGTCCGGGAATGCCGTGCGCCATAAGTTTGAAGCGATAACGACCCTTTTCGCCGAATCGCACGACGCGCGTTGTTCCGACGTCGCCGATTAAACAGGCATCGGCTCGAGACAATTCCGGAATCGTTCTGAGGAGAAATTCGGTTCCGTGTTTGCCGCCGCACTCTTCGCCCCCCACGAGCGTAAGAATGAGTTTTCCGGCCCATTCGTCGCGATGCTCGGCCATCAGAATAAATGTTTCAAGTAATGAGGCACACCCGGCTTTCATATCCGAGACGCCGACCCCGAAGATACGACGATTTTCAACCTCACCTGCGAAGGGAGCATGTTTCCAGTTCTCGGGCGTGACAACTTCAAAGGTATCCAAGTGTCCGTTTAATAAAAGCGTATGCCCCGCACCTTTTGCGCCTTCAACCGAAGCGAGGACATTGACAATGGGATTTACCTCGGAGAGGACACTGACGGCAACACCGGGAATATCCGAGAGGGTAGCCGCAACGTACTCGGCAATGGTTTTTGTATCCGACGGAGGGGTTACGGATGGAATCCGCGCTAAGTCAATAAGACGCTTTTGAACTTGCGGGAAACGGTCTTTAACAGAGTCAAGGTACATGGACTTCTCCGAGGCAAAAATTAAGACGGAGGGATTTTCTTGCCAACCGACGAGTTCTTCGAATTGCTTGCAATTCACTTCATTTTTAATTGCACAAAATGAAACTCCGTGTCGGCTGCAACGCTAAGCACTGTCTCTCTTTAAGGCAATCGGACGATGCGGGTAACGGTACCGTTTATCGTAAGTGCGGATCCAGTTCTTTCATAAAACCGGGATCCACGACATCGGTAAGTTCCTGCGAAAAGACTTGTAAAAAACTCTGAGCCACGAACGAGAGTTTCCCTTCGGATCGAACGACCAACCGAATGCTCCGAAACCCTTTCGGTGTGAGTTTCTTGATTTTTATCCCCTCAACCGGATATTGGAGAATCAGCTCGGGAAGAATTCCGATATCGAATTCCATTTTGACCATGTTCAAAATCGCGTAGTCATCGAACGTCACAAGCTCGATTGAAGGACGGACATCGTGCTCATCCAAATAGGCCGAAACAAAATTGGATGTCCCTTTGGAGAGTAAAAAGAAGGGTTCTTTTTCCAGCAAACGGACGGGAACTGTCTCAAGTTTGGCAAGAGGGTGAGACTCATAAACGGCTAAGCGCAATTTATCCTTGGCTAAAGGAATTAATTGCAAATCATCCGATGTCCCGACACTTGTAAACCCGAAATCAACGCGTCCCGTTTTTACCCAATGTTCAATTTCATCGAAGTCCCCCATGAGAACCTCAAAACGGATTTCCGGATAACGCTTTTTAAAAGACTTGATGACCTTGGGAAGCCAAACGGAGGCGACGCAAGCAAAAGAACCGATTCTTACGGTTCCCGTCATGAGATGTGTAAAAGACGACACGGACGCTTTAACGTCGTTATCTGCAATGACGACTTTTTGGATAGTCGGTTTCGATGTTGACTAATCCGTTCTATTGCCGTTCGACGTTGGCTCAGTACGATTCGTTTCAGCCTCCGGATTTTTTTAAATGATGGGTTTTGTGTACATGGGTTAGCCCTGTTGCGTCCGGGAATAATCGTTTTTGCGTTTTTGTCTTGTGTATCCGAATCAGCCGATTGTCCAACGCAACTAAAAACGCTTTCCCGTCCGTCCGCTAACCGCATCGGCAAATCCGCGGAACGACGCGCGAATCTTTCGAGCCTTATCACTTTCCATGTAAAGAATCTTGAAAATATCAAGGGCGGAAGCGTAGATGTAGTGCCTAAAGAAAAACGCCTCGTTCATACTGTGATATTTACGCCATACAAGCAAACGATTTCGAGCAATGTAATACTTGCGAACCGGCGGGTGATTCATTGAGTGGATGGTGCGCCAGAGAAAGCGCTTGGCAAGAGGATTTCCCATTTGGTGAGCAAGGAGGATGTCCGGTGTGGTAAAGAGTTTGAAACCGGCCTTGTCGGCCTTGTAACACATGTCGTGATCGACCTCATCGATGAAAAGCGATTCGTCAAATCCTCCGAGCAAGAGCGCCTTGGAAACGTCAATTACGTTGCCGCTTGTGATCATGCGAAAAACCGCGTCCCAGTGTCCCCCCCCCCAGATCTTGCGAACACTTTCACATTCCGACGCATTATATTGTATTGTCTTAGGAACAGCCGTAGGTCCAACGCCGAAAACCGACGTCCAATCCAGTGAATCAAAACCAGTGCGGTATGAAGACATGTGCCCGGGCAAAAAACGCGAATCCTGATCCATCGTTATCAGAAGATCATACTTGTCGCGGCAAAGCCGTAAGACCGTATTCAGCGGCTTTGCGATTCCTTCGTTTTCCGGATTAGAAATCACGGTAACTTTCTCGGGAGCCAGCGCAGCAATCCGCTCGGCAACCGCTTTGCCGTTTTGGTTGTCGACAACGTAAAGGCGGTCGACTGCATTCAGGTAACTTGCGACATTGTCGGGAACATCGTAATCCGGGTTGTACAAAATAACGCTCCCGGCGAGCGAATGGCGGTACGTTGAATTCATCGTTTAAAGCGCTTATGAGCGAGGAAAGACAAGAAAGGAAGGGGCGTTTTCCAAAACGTTTTCCGGCTGATGAGAAAAGCAATCAGCAAAAACACAGCGTAAAGAATAGATCCCGTGAATCCGCCGACGCCGAGCGAAAGCCCAATAAAGGCAACGCTGGCGAGCACTTCGGTTGCGAAAACCGGCATCACGTTCACATCAAGTCGAGCGGCAAGAGGCTTTTCTAAAAACCAGGAACGCACGGCAAGGGAGGCCGGCATCGCCAGCACGGCAAGTGCCAAGTTATGAAGTACCGGGATTGAAATCACGAGAAACACCGTGCTGACAAGCAATGCGGCAGTATTGCCGATTAAAAAGTCTTTTTCCCGGCGCAGAACCTTCAGATACGTTCCCGTCAGGAGGCTCACGGAACTTTCAAACAAACACACAGGAAGGATGAGCGGCAGGTACATGAGGGAATCGGCGTAAGCCGGAAGCCAAAGCGCCACAAGGCGAGACGCCGGATACGCAAAAATAAAAGAAATAAGCAGAACCCACGCCAGCGTAATGCGACTCGGAAGATAAAGCGCCCGAAAGCGTTCCTGCTTTTCTCTTCGCAACGCCGGTAAAAGCGCCAGAGACGCTGCATTAACAAAAACAAAAAGAATCGAGACCACAGACAGCAAAAGCGAAATCTTCCCGAATACGGCAATACCCCAGGCTCGCTCGATTCCGAAGCGAATAATGCCGAGAATCAGAATCGAGGCCACATTGGCAAGCATGAGCTTAATGCCGACCCGAATGCACTCAGCAGATTCTCGGAAGATATCTCGAGCCGTTTCGGGACGCGCTAAAACCAAATCTCGACAGAACCAAAGAGCACCGATGAGTGTTGCTCCCTGCGCCGTCAAATACGCCATGATGAAAAAGCGAAAGTCTCGTGCACCGAAAAAGAGCACGGAAAGAACGCAAACGAGATAAACCAAACGCTCGAGCAAAACGAGGAAGGCATAAACCTTAATGCGGTTGGCTGCTTGCAAGATAAAGCGTAAAAACGTGTTCGCTAGGACTAAAACAGCGCCGACCGCCGTACACAGCAAAACAAAAAGCCGCGCTCCCTGACCGAAATACAGCCAAGATGCCAAGGCAAATAGACCCCAAAGCGCTATCTCAAAGAAAAGAAAAGCATGAATTTGTCCCGAAAACCTCGGACGAGAAAGGGATTCCCAAGTCTTTCCCGCGTACCTGAGGATAATGCCGTCGGCCCAGCCGAAGTGGAAGAATCCGACGTACCCGATGAAAAACAAAAAGAGTTGAAAGTAGCCGTACTCTTCGACTCCGATGACCTTGGGAACAAGCAAAATGACGGCAACGCCGACAAGAAACGACGTTAAGTTCGCCGCCATGGAATAGGAGACATTCCGGGCCAAAGTACTCGCATTGTTCTTCGGAGGCAAAGACATAAGCTAAGAAAACAGACTATATGAAAGCAACATTTTAAGTCAGCGAGGAGACGAAGATCGCCTTTTTCGCCCATCGGACACAAGCGCAATAAAACCCGTTAATCAGAACGAAAAAGCGCATGAGGCAGAGTACGGGCCCCGCATAGCCGAAGTCATACAAATACGAGCGATACGCCGTGTAGCAGTTTCCGCCCCAATACTCCCCTAGACAAAACTCAAGATGCGGACCATATAGCGGGATGTCCAGCAAACCGAGTTTTATCACTTGCGAATTAATCGCATAGAAGGTTTCTTTGCTGAAAATATCTCCACCGCCGGATAACGGCGCCTGAAGGAAGTATTCTAAAAGCGGGACGGGTCTAGCTAAATAGATTTGAACATGTGTCCACAGAGCTCTCATATCGAAGCTCCCCGCTCCGCGCCCCGTAAGGAAAAGGAGTGCAAAAAAGACCACGGCGGCTGTGATACCCCCCTGCTGTTTTTAGTAGTAATTTCAAGGAGATACGGATGCGAGCGCCGTTATATACGTAGTTAAAAAAGCCGTAAAGACCGCCCCCCCGACAAGAAAAGCCACCAGTTCCCCGCGTCCGCCGTCGGTCGCAATCAAGCACAAAACCAAAAAAAGATTAACAAAAACTCCATTATCAACCGAAAAAAACGGGCGAACGGCACAATTGCGTGCATAGATATAAAGAAGGAACCACCCGCCGATTAAAAAGACATTTTTACTTGATTGAGAAGGAATAGTTCTTTAAGAGTCGCTACCTCCGGATGTGCAATAAGGAAATATCACATCATAGGGATTGCCGAAACGTAAGTAACAGCCGGATCAACTTGTTGCAAAATGCGGACATATGTCAAGAAGGTCAATGCAATCAAAGCGAGTAAAAGCATAACCGACAACAGCAAAACCCAGGGCTTGAAAACAACGACGGAAAGTGCCACAGCGGGCATAACCTTTTCTTCTTTTCCGACGGCGATTTCTTTAATGGCATAAGCCGGAACGAGAAAAAGCAACGGCCCGAGAGTCGTGACAAACAGAGTTTGCGAGTGGTATGTAAAAGGAAACGAAAAGTACGAAACAACCGCCGTTCCGACACAAATCGTGTAGCCGGAAATAAGGAGCATCGCAGGCGATGTGATATCCCAGTCAAAGAGCACAAAAGAAATACCTCAAAGCGTCAGGAAAAGAATGAAAAGCAGTCCAACTACCATATCATCGACTCCGAGCGGGAAGCGCTTTCGATGTGACCGGAGAAAAACGCATCCACCCGGTTTTTAAAAGGAAAAGTTGCAAGAGGATTACGCCCAAACACAGACAAAGCGTGTTGATGCTGAAAAACGATAAGAAAAAGAAACATCGCACGAAATCAGCAAAAATCGGGTACACCAGGGAGGCATAAAGCACGAGTCCGACGGCAACGGCCTTTTCTCGAGATGCTTGAATGGCCGCATAATAAAGCCAGTTGGCGCAAACGGAAAAAAGAGGCGGCAATACCACCAATCCCGCATATCCGAAATCGTGGATATACGAGCGAAATCCCGTGTAGACATTTCCGTCGTAAACACCGGGACGAAATTCCAGGTGAACGCTATAAAGCGGAATGTCGGTAATATGGAGTTTACTCATGAGTTGTACGAGGCTGTAAAACGTTTCTTTTCCAATAATTTCAGTACCCCCCCCACACACACCTAAACTTGTGAGAAGAAAGTTATCTAATAAGGGAATTGACCCGCCCAGATAAAACTGAACGTGGTGAATTAGAGCGCCGATATGTAAGGCGCCCGACTGTCTTCCGCTCAGGTAGAGCATGGCGTAAAAGGCAACGCTTGCTACGAGGAAAACACCGAGAGCCTTGACAACCAAAGCGCCGGAAATCGTGATGCGCGTGTTGTTGTAAAGGCGATTAAAAATAAACACGAGCCCGATTCCTGCCAGTACAAAAGCCACAATCGCCCCTCTACCTCCGTCCGTTCCCAATAGAACAATCGTCAAAAGAAGATTAAGGAACAAAATCCGATCTTCGGTAAACGAACGCCGAATAACAGCATTACGAGCCCACACGGCTAAAAGAAAGTACCCAGCGATAGTAAATATTCGCTTCACTTGATTGAGTAGAAAAAACTCCGGAATCTTTACGCCGTCCGGATTGGCGATGATGTAATTACGCATGGCGTTGACCGATTCGGCATAGGTCAGCGTCAGCGTCGGTTTTATCTCTGCGAGAATATCTCGGTAAACCCAAAACGATAAGGCAATTGTTCCGAGCAAACCCGCTGCGTACAAAAGAAGAGCAAGCGACCGAATGTCGATAACGGAACGGGGCAAATCCGGATGCACGCCTTTACCGCCGACATAGCAAGTCTTGATGGCATAGGCCGGAATGCAGAATAAAAGTATTCCGACAATAAGCACGAAAACCGTTTGCGAGTGATAAACAAACGGAATCTTGAAATCTGAAAAAAAAGCCACAGCAACCGAGAGCGTGTACCCGGATAAAAGGAGCATCGTCGGGCAGGCCAAGTCCCTTTCAAAGAGGACAAAAGCAATGCCCCACATCGTGAGAAACGCGATTAACAATAACCCGATTAACATCCTTTGTATCCTATGTGATATTTACTCGTATCCGAATAATTCGAATGTCGTGCCCAAAGAAGAAACCCTAAAGCTAGCCCGGCAGAACACCAAAAATAGTAGTACCACAGCCCTTGAGAAAAGGCCGGAAGAAATGAGCCAGCGCATGAGACAAAAAGTGTTATGCCGATTCCTCGAGAAGTCTCTTTAACCTTAAAAAGACAAATAAACAAAGACAAGCCTAAAAGCAGAATCGGGGCAAAAACCACAGCAAATCCTAATAAACCCCGACAGGCAAGCACCCCGGATATTGAAAGAGAAGATCCGTTCACGCCGCTTTGAAAAAGCCCCTTTGTGTAGGTATACGCCATACGCTGGCGGCTTTCTTGGGTTAAGGTATCCGGGCTTTCGAGCATTTTGCGAATCTGTGCAACAGAAGCCAGTGTATCTCCGGCTCCGGCAATCGGATAATCTTTAAAAACTTTAAATTTAAACTGAAAGTCCTGAAGTCTTGAGGGGTTACTCCGTGATTTTGCGTCCACAGAACTCTTGACTGTGTTTTCAAAGAGGACGGAATCGCTGATGGATTTTTCCAATCGTGCAGGCACAGAAGTCTCCGTTTGATTGTGAACCCTTTGTCCTCTCTCCTGAGGACCGCACGTAGAGACAATCAAGAATCCGCTTAGAATAGTTACAACTAGAACTCCGACGACTCGCCAATTTTCTCGGGTGCGATAAAGAATCGCAAACAAAAAATACAAGCCGACAAGTGCTGCCATAAGAACGACCGACGTTCTGGCATACGTCATAAACCAGATGCTAAAGAGTGTCGTGAAGAAAACTAGGACAATTCCTGCCTTTTTTCGTGACAACACTCCGTCTTCAAAAAAGAACGAAACCAAAAACGGAACAGAAAAAGCAAGCCAAATGGCAAAGTAGGCCGGTTCTGTCCAGGTCCCCCGAACTTGATTAGGCGAAACAAGCGGCGGGTACCATCCTAAAAAGGAAGATGGCTCGTAAAGGCTTAAATTTATTGTCTTAAGCACAGCTGTTGCCCCCCCCCCAGCCAAATAGGTGTAGAACCTCACAGGCAACGTAAGGCGTCAAAAGTGCCATACTCCACAGAACGGCCTTTCTTACGGTTTTAAAGGTCCCTAAAAAATCCTTGCGCGAAAGAAACGCAATCCAGGCCACCAAACCGAAAGCAAATACGATTTCACGCACGGAATTTAGCGTATCACGCATGAGCACGATGCTCCCGTAAAGAACGGCATCGCTTGTAATTCCGAGAGTGACGAGCCATCCCTTTAAAAGTCGAATCTTCGGTGTTTCCCTGAAGATTGCTACATCAAAAGATCCTGTCGTGGAATACTCAACAATCGAATGAAGCGAGATTCCGGCGCAAAGCAAAACGTAAATTATTGCAATGCCGGAAACAGGGAGAAGATACCGTTTAACTGCTTTTTCTTGAAAACAGACCACGACAGCGAGTGCAAACCCAACGAGAAGCGGCACCGAAGAAATCTGTCCGTAAAACGAAAAAGTGCTTAGTAGCGACTTTTGGTAAAAAAGAATAGTCTGGATTGGAAAAAGTAAAACAACGAGAAACAAGATTCCCCGCTGCCATGCAAAAAGTCTTTCTGTTGTTACGCTACTAATCATACTTAATCTCGATACACAATCTGAACGAGCCTTTTTTTTACTGCAAAGTCAAACTTCCAAATCAACGTTAGTACCTGACTTAAAAAAAGCCTGTATTTCGCATATTCCCTCAAATAAAGACATCGCGATTCAAATTCGCAACGCATATGAAAGAGTCTTTGTCTCGCGCTTTCAAGCGACGCTTCCTTTACCTGATGATTGTGTTCAATCCAAAAGTCCCTTAAGACGGCGTTTTTCAAACCCCGAGAACAGACCTTCTCGGCCAAAATATCCTCTTCGTAATACAAAAACGTTCGTTCATCAAAACCGCCGATTGCCCTCATCAACTCTAGGCGACCGAAAAAAAAGCACCCTTGTACGGCAAAAACCGAATTAATAGCTTCAGATAGGTCCTTACTGTCAGTGTAGCCGATTAAATCCACCTCCCTTCCAACCAATCGGCGCGAGAGTCTCCGCAACAGCGTCCCGAGCATCGTCACCCCGATAAGCCAACGCAAAAGCCCGCTTTTGTTCCACGCACACGGATTAGGGTTAAGTTTCCTTCCGTTATAAATGACCTGAGTTGTCACCAGTCCGATTGTTTTATCCTGTTTTAAAGCAGCCACCAATGCGTAAAGCACGTCTTTTCCGACAACGACATCCGGGTTCATAATCCCGACATACTCAACTCCGCCGAGTTTTTCGGCTAAAGAGAGCCCCAAATTGTTTCCCTTGGCATATCCGCCGTTTTTTGGACTCCGGCAAAGAACGACATCCGATTCGCCTTCAAAGGTAGCATTTAACTTCTTCCAGGAATCATCTGTCGAGGCATTATCGACAACGATGAGGCGAACCCCGGTGTTTAACTCCGTTACGTGCCTGACGGCTCCGATTGTCAACTCTGGCGTGTTGTAATTTAAAACAACAAGAGCCGCATTATTTAACGTGGACTTCATGCGGCCGCCTCATAATCGGCATTAGCTGAAAAAAGTCCAGTTAAATCAAGACTCTTGCCCCCCCCCGAGATTTTCAGCTTCATGCGTCTCCTTGCTTCTTTCAATGCATCAGCCGTTGCTTCCAAGTATCCGTATTGCCACTTTAAATCCGGTTCCAAGTACGCACCTTCGGCCCACTCGTTCCAAGCATTAATAAAAATCAGTTTGTCATCTAAGGATGCGTTTTCCAGTGTTTCGACCGCTACGTCCGCAAGCCACGCTTTGAAAAGCGCAGGCGTCGTGCCGTCCGTGACCATCGCACGATTGGCACGTCTGGCTGTGTTATCAAACCCCGGCGTGACGGCTCGGAAAAGTTTCTCGGTCGTGTGCTTTAAATACCCTTTTTCCCGGACAAACGTTCCGTAGTCGTAAATCGTTCCCTGCCAAACATCGCAAACAAAGTCTTTACTTTGGGAAATCTCTTTCATGGCCGCAAGGTGCGGTCCCGGTGAAAACTCACTGACGGCATCAAAGCCCAGTGCAAGATAGTTCGTTTCGTATTGCTTTGCCGTTCCGATGGAGGCAATGATGTAAAGGCTCTCGCCGAGCGCCTTTTGAACCACTTCCCGCCAATAGGCAAGTGTCCTCACGGGATTGGGGACTTCATCGGGCTTATAGACGGTCAGAATCAGACGCCCGGCAATGTGAATATAGTTTTTCTTTGCTAGATAGGGAAGCGTTGCATGGATAAAGCGTTTGTAGCTATCTTCCGTGGGGCTTTGAGCAATCAAAGTCGTGTTACTTGACCCCGACCACTGACGGGACCAGTCTTCGTTACACCAACAAAGAGAAAACGGAAAATCAATCGTCTCATCGTTGACAAAACGGTCGAGCGGCAGATCGAGCAACCGCTCTCCGTCAAACCAATAAAAATAAAAACAGAACCCGTAAATTCCGTAATCTCGGGCAAGCTCAATCTGCCGGTAAATATGGCTTTGCAGTCTTAAATCATAAAACCCGAGCTCACCGGGAAGTCGCGGCTGATAATGCCCGAGGAATTGGGGCTTTGCCTTGGTGGTATTGGTCCACTCGGTCGAGCCTTTTCCCCACCACGCTTCGTTATGGGAATCGGGATAAAACTGCGGAAGGTAAAAAGTGATGAGCTTCGGATCGTCCTTTTGTAGAGTGATTCTCGGCTCTTTCGGGTAATCAATCGAAAACGTATTGTCAAGGCGCTGACTTGCCAAACATTCCTTGGCATAGCGACGAAAAACATCGGCCTTTTGCGTGCCCTTCTTGTAACCGCGAACGCGCGAGCGAATAAAAAAGAAAATCGCTTCCTTGACCGTTTGCGGAACAAACGGCATATTCCAATATAGTTTTTTTAAATGCCCGAATAAATCCATCATTTTCCCAATCCGAACCCCAAAACACCCGAGTCCCAATCTTCCCTTTTACACGCGGTCCCCGAGGGCCGGACGAATCTTCTGCAAAAAGCGTTCCAGTGCCTCGTCCAGTGCCTTTTTCCCAATCTCGGAAACCGGCACAACTTCCCGAGAAAAACGCAGACGCCTTGCAGGCGTCAAAATCTCGTAATCTCCCAAAGGCGCAAAGGCTTTCTTCACAGGGCACCCGAAACACTCAATAAAATTGCCTGCAAAAAATGCCAACTGCGGCTTACCGTAAGCGCTCCCTGAATGAACAACCGCCGTATCCGGCGTAATTACGCCCGCAGATCCGGCAATCCACCGACAGGCCTCGGCAAACGACGTCGGATGAACGCGCTTCACGAGTTGCGTTTCCCGAACGGTCTGATTGCCTAAGGCATACACGAATGCTTGCATGTTGTTTTGATTTAAAAACCCCGTAATCCTGTCAATTTGCTCCTGCGAGAGCGTGCGACTTTTTCTCGTTCCGACGGCGTTCACATACACATAAGGGTAAGGCACCTTTTTGGGCTCAAGTCCGACATACGAGGTGATTCTTTTAACTGAATGCCCCGTAAGACGTTCGGCAACTTTGGCCCACCGATCTCCGATATGCACACACCCGGTTAAATCCACCCAGTCCGAGCAAATGGTCGGGTTCGGTCCGATTCGAACATCCGTGGCTAGCACCGGGCTTTTTGTTGCTTTCAAAAATCGAACCCACAATGCCCAGAGCCGAAGAACAACGTATGAGCAATCGACAACCACATCCCAAGGCTTACGTGCCAAACTTTCCAATTTCGAAATATCGGTTATATCGTGCACTGCCGACTCGGGCAGTGTCGTCTTAAAGACCGATTGAAGTTTCGGAAACGTTGCAACGTGAACCCGTATTCCGCTTGTCACCAAATACCGAACCAATCCGTTGATGTAAAGCGTATCCCCGAATCCCGGCGAATAATCCAAAAGGAAAACATTCGAAATTACTCCGCCCGGCGGGACCGGTTCCCAATGCGGTCTCTTGCCGCCTGACATGGCCGCGAGAAACAGCTTTGTTCGCCGTTCTAGGCGCCACTTCCAGGTATAAGGGGTTACATAGCAATCAAACCACGAAATGCGCTGAACGCAAGAAACAACCTTGGAACCGACAGAGGAGAACATAGCCTTTCTCCTCTTATGCCGTAGCGGCAAGTGCTGTGTATTGACTCTCTATAAGTCCTTGGACTCGGAACGCGCCCCTGACGCTAGTTTCTCTTACCCCCCCCTCAAAACTTCAAAGAATAGTCGCTTCATCGCACACAAACTCACTCTTCGTAAATACTTAAATTCGTTAAACACCAAAATGAAACGCAAGAACGCAGGCGAAATCAATCCTGCCGCACATAGCTCCTTGGCACAGCGGTTACGCCCCTCATGCATTTCGCGCAAGTGACTCGACAGTCCGGTTGCACCGGAGTACGGCTTCCAACAATCAATCCGAACCAACTCCTCGCCTAAGACATAACATCCGTCAACCGAGAGAAATTTCTGAAAGAAATTCAAATCCTCACTAAATTGCATCGTCTCGTCAAAAAGACCGAATCGGATTCCCGTGGCTTTTTCAAAAACAACGCTTGGTGTCCAATACACCGACCGAATGCACAAATCCTGGGGAGAAATGTGAACCAATCCCTTCTTTTGACCGAAAAGAATCGTTAAAGGGTACTTTGCCCCCAAGAGCTTGATTTTCGGATTCGCTTGGATTGACTCGACTTGTCGCTCAAGCTTTTTCGGGTACCACATGTCGTCCGCATCTAAAAGCGCAATCCAAGGGGCCGCAGCCTTGCGGATGCCGAAATTGCGTGTTGCAGAGACGCCGTGATTGGTCTGTGAGAAAACCCGAATCGGAACGGCGTGCGACTGAGTTTGGTATCTTCGGAGTACCGCTTCCGTGTCGTCCGTCGATCCGTCGTTAATCACGAGAATCTCTTCGATTAGGTCAATCCGCGTTTGCTTTAAGACCGATTCGATTGCCGGCACAATGGTTTTGGCGCAGTTATAAGCCGGAATAACAACACTAAACATATAGCAATCGAATGACACGCAAAGAAAAACCCTCCGGAACTCCCTCGGGGGAACGGCAATCCCATGGACCGGAAAGCAATCGGACTATGAGATTGGGTTAACACGGCGTTGACAACTATCAACGTCAAATTAACACTTGTCAATTTTAGACTGTCCTGATGCCTTTCGAGAGGTTTGGGAGGAGAAAAAACGCTTCTCCACCACAATGTGTGCATAGGTTACATATGCACAGCCAAATGCCTCAACTCGAAGCCATTCGACGAAGGATTTCTCTCATTCGGACACACAATCGAAACAACTGAAAAGAATGGGACAAAAGAAGAGCAATCATCGCTTTGTAGTAAAACCCGTAATGCAATTGCGTTAGGTTTACGGATTGAGAGCCGAATTCCTTTTCAAACTCCGAAACTACGCATCGTATCCTTTCGGTACCCTCGGAAGCTAACGCTGCATTTTTAGCTCCTTCGTACAAAAAATCCTTCAGAGCCAACACAGGTAAAAGTGGCAAGGCATTTTCCGGAATCCACTCTCTGAGAACTTTAAAAGCCGTCCTTTGGATGTCTTCGGTCATCGGCGTTGTGTTCATCGCCGAAGAGCTGTTATTCACATAGACGTAAAAAAAATCGGAAATGTAACGAATCCTCGTACAAAATGAAAGGAGAGCGACATTAAACACAAAATCCTCTTTAATCTTCATGGGAGGAAAGAGAATTTTATTTTCTGCGATGGTCCTGAGGTTATAGACCTTGGACCAGACGGCATAATTCATGGAAAGGATGGCCTCCTGGGGCTTGATGCCTTCGGCCAGTGCCCCTGCACACCCTTTTAACGTCCGCTTCAATTTCCCGAGAACGTACAGCATGTCAAAAAGATAGACGTCCGCCTCCTTTTCAAGCGCCTTGTTTATTATCTCAAAGGCGCCGGGAGCAAAAAAATCGTCACTATCTGCACAAAGAACAAATTCGGAATGGGCGACGGAAAGACCTCGATTTCTGGAAAAACTTACGCCGGAATTCTTTTCGTTTACAAGGATGGAGTAGTCAAACCCGCTTTCCTGAGCAAACTTGTCAATCGTTCCGATACTTCCGTCTTTCGAGCAATCATCGACAAAAATGAGCTTTACCCAAGGGAGTCCTGAACCGAACGATTTAATTAAGTGTCCGACCGTTTTTTCGGCGTTGTAACACGGAATGATGACACTCAGAGTTTTCATGATTTGCAGCGAATGAAGCATCGCAGGTAATTTACCCAAAGCATTGTGCGCGCAGCAAAAACCCTCCTGAACGGATTTAGCAAGAACTCGTGCGCCTCCCGTTCCCTTCGCTCGGCCGACTACAACGCAACAAGGATGAGCAAAACCTTCCTTGAAGTCGGCATCTTGACGAAAAAAGTGAAACGAAGTTTTTCATGTTTCAGTTTTGAGAACTAACTTCATCCGAGTTAACTCGTCACTGTTTTTAGCCTCCTTTACAAATGCGCTCTACAAGCCTCGTAGGTGGCATTCTGACGGTTTTATAAACAAGAGCAAGGCCTGGTTTGGACAGGAGCCTCACGGAAGTCCGAACAGCAAGGACTATAAGGAACTCAGAAAAACTTAAAAAACCGCTTTCCCGAGCCATGCCCAAAAAGAAAAGTTCGTGACGGCAGTACGACCCGATCATATCGTTTCCGATACGGGCATACACGAGCGTAACGGGAAAATTGGCACCGTGAAACCTCTTTTGATCCATTACGAACCCAAAGGTCGTAATCTTCAAAATACGGAATGCTCTGATAGTTGCCGGCCGTAAGAACCGCACTTTTACAAAACATCACAGCCATGTGATTAAAGGGCGAGCTCGCTTTAAGTACCGATGAATCGCGTCGCTGGTTAAGGGAACACGTCGCGTGGAGACAGGCTGACGAGGATTGGATTCAAATTCTTCACTGTGCCCTGAGCTAACTGCAATCTCGGGGTGACTATCCATGAAGCAACTTGCCTTTCAAAGCGGTCTTTCGCGCAGATATCGTCACTATCCATCCTCGCGACAAGTTCGGTCCGAACGAACTGCAAGGCATAGGAAAGAGCGTACGCAAGCCCCTTATTTTGTGCGTAGCCGACGACAAGATACTTAAGGACGCCCCCCTTGCCACTTAGCGATAGCGTGCTCTAAGGCCACGGGAAGTGTTCCGTCTTTCACGAGAACCACCGCCTCGGGAAGGCGCGTACTTTGTGCGATGCTTTCTAAGGCCGCATCCAGCGCCTCTGGATCGTCTTTAGCGTACACAGACTCAAGAACCGTAAAGTAACTCCACGTCACTTTATTGCGGTCAAAGTGCTTCTCAATAAACGCACGACCGGCTTTTCCCATCTCGGAGCGTTTCTGATTGGAAAGCCAAAAAAAGGTTTTAATCACACGAACGGTATCGGCACTATCACCCACGTCCATACCCAGGCCCGTTTTTCCTTCGATAAAGGTGTCCGCAACGCCCGGAACGCGGCTTCCTAAAATCGGACGCGCACTTGCAGCGGCCTCAAGGCACACCGTACTCATGCCTTCATGGTACGTGGTAGTAGTAATAGTAGCGTGACAGAGGGCATAGTAAGGACGGACATCTTTGGCAGATCCGTGGTAAACGACATTGGGACACTCTTTTAATTGCAATAAAAGCGCCGCTTCACGCTCTTCGGGCGCACCGACCACGTGCCAAACAAGGTTCGGAAGTTCCTTTTTAAGAACGTGCGCTGCCCGGATTAACTCCGGAAAGCCCTTTTCGCGCATCACGCGTCCGATGGTCAAAAGCGACGGCGGGTTATCGCTCGGGTACGGCGTCGGCGTAAAGTACGTGAGATTCACGCCCATTCCCGGTAGGTACTTCATCGCGCAAGGGTCAATACCGACACCCTTTAACTCCGAGAAAATCTCACCATTCAAAACAAAAACCAATCGGGCTTTCTTAAGGCCTGCGGCGTAAAGGCGTCGCACGAAAGGCGCCGCCCGTCCGCTCCAGGCGCTTCCCAGCCCCTCGACCGTCGCAATGCAGGGGATGTGCAAAAGGTAAGCCGCCCAGGCGCCGTAAATATTGGGTTTGATTGTGAAGGTGATGACGGCATCAGGACGCTCCTCACGCAAAAGGCGAAGATAACGGACAAATAAAAGCGCGTCCTTGACCGGGTTCATCCCGCGCCTATCGACGGGGACATTTAGGGTGCGAATCCCAAGGTCGGTAAAGTCCTTTTCCGCGGAGGGGTCTTTCGGACAGGCAAGAACGATATCATACGTGCGACTTAAGGCCGCGAGCATCTCGCGCCGAAAGACGAGCATCATGCGAGCGTTGTTGGTCAGAATGAGAATCTTGCGTTTCATGAGGCTTTCCTAACGCAATTTAAAAGGAAGGAAAACGCTGAAAACGTCACCCATCCGTGAAAAGAAGCCTCTGGCATTGAAGAGAACATTCCTCATCACACCTTCTTCCCGGTTTTCTTCACATACACGCCGTTTCGCATCAGCACGAAAAGCACGGTCTTAAAGAAAAGCTTAATGTCTAGGAGCGGAGAAAACTTCTCGAGATACTCGTAATCGAAAAGAAGTTTTTCTGCGTCGTTGACGGCATTGCGCCCTGAGACCTGAGCGAGACCCGAAATTCCCGGATAAAGGCGATAGACCCCGATGGCGGCTCGATGCGCAATAAGTTCCTTTTCCGTAAGCGGTACCGGTCTCGGGCCGATAAAGCACATATCGCCTTTAAGGATGTTAAAGATTTGCGGCAACTCATCAATGGAAGATTCCCGCAAGAAGGACCCTAAGGGCGATAAAAACGCCTTGGCATCAAAGTCGCGCGGATGGCAGTCGTGCGGAGCTTTCACGGACATCGTCCGGAATTTATAACACGTAAAGGGCTTTAAATTGCGCCCCATGCGTTGCTGCGTAAAAATGACGGGCCCCGTCGGGTCAAAAATGCGGATTGCAAGAGCCGCCCCGATTAAAATCGGACTCACGAGGATTAGGAGAATCAGAGCAAAGAAAAACGCCAAAAAACGCTTGACAATCATGTACAAGGGGTCGGGTGTCGGCACTTCGACGCCCATCAAGGGTGTTCCGAGCGAATGAACCTGCTTGGCGCCCGCTTGGATGATGTCTTGGATTTCCGGTTGGAAAAACCCTTCGACCGAGTGCTCGAGGCAATGCATCATCAGGCAATTACGAATCTCCTCGGACACTCCGACGACAAAAAGTGCCTGAGCATCGGGCGTCTCGGCTAAGACTTGCTTGACAGTATCGGGTGTTATAGCAATTTCTTTAACCACACGAAACTTACGCGTGAAGCGATAAATCTCCGAGATCCGCACAAGGTCATCTTTATTCCCGTAAAGAACGTAGGTTCTCAGCGGTACATGAAAGTGAAACCACAGGGCATCGGCGGCATACGACCAAAGGGCGTTGACGAGCGTTTGCACTAAAAGGAGCACGATAAACGGCATCGGGCTTAACAAGACCGACCAAACCGCCGACACAAGCGCATAAACGAGGAAAACGGCCACGAAGGACCCCACTTGCTGCGAGAAAATCAAGCGTCTCGGTTTTAGGTACGAGACTCGGAAGGCACTGTACGTTCGATCCAAAAAGGCGGTCAGAACAAGATACAAAGCCGTTACGTACCAGTTGTACTTGTCGTAAATGACAATCCCGTTATTCTCGAGGAAGGCAAACCAAGCAAAAACGAAAAGAACTCCGGTTGCAATAAAGTAACCGATAATCAGAACGGACATCAAAGCTCGTGTCTTTGCATCACTTTGCATCGCTAATCCACAAATCCGTCGTGTTGCAATTTATTAATCAAGAAAATCAAACCGACCCTTGAAAAACATGGAGATTTCGAGCGCGAAAGTGCGCACAAAGATGTGCGGAAACTTATCCCCCGAGTCGTTTCCTTTCGTTGTGGACCGAATTATACAGCCAAGGCTATGGGGCTAAGGAGGTTTGATATCCGTCGGTTTTCCCGAAGAGTTCTCCTGTCGACTCTTGCCCTTATAGATTAGCCTGCGCCGACCCTATTCATGCCACAACTCAAAATGCCTTTGCGGCAATTTGTCATCGGCTAAGAGCCATGGGGAAGCTCCCCGGAGGTAACTGCGCAATCCTTGCGACAAAAGGCAATCCCGTAGACAAGTTTTCGTGGGCAACCCAATTTGTCAAAATATGCGCCATAGCCCTTCCCGTGAATCTGAGAAATCGCGGCTTCGGCGGCTTCATACAGATCATCCGGATCTTTACAGTACTTAATCTCGATAACGACACCGATACGCCCGGTCGTCGTCTCTGAAAGAAAAGCGATATCGGCATATCCGTTTCCGGCTTCCGGTTGCGATTTGTAGTTGCTCACAAGAGAACCGGCACAGGAAAAAATCCCGTTTAAAAATCCGTGATAAAAGTTCTCCGAGGGAGCCTTCGTTGCTGTATCTCTGACCGAAACAAATCCGCGTAAAAGCGTCTTGAGAAGCACCGAGACCTCGTTTGTGCGACCTGCGAGAATAGCATGAACGATTATCTGTGCACTCTGAGCATACGACGGGTTACCGGTTGAAAAATACACTTGAATGTTTGTCTTGAACGTTTCAAGAATCTCCCGATTGGGGATTTTCACCTCGTACGTCGTATTCGAGGAACCCTTCGGAGAAGAATTAACAAGCGTCAGGTAACCTGTGGCAAGGAGCAGTGTCCAAAAGTCCTGCGAGCGATGCTCTTTCATGTTGCCGTAATTGAGTTGATCATTGACATCAATTTCAATTGAGCTACCGTCAACCAACGTCTGCATTTTCTCGGCATCTTGTTCACCCAGAAAGCCTAAGAAATCTTGTATAGCCTCGTTGCTACTCGTGTTGGCCCAGTAGTTTCTCGGCTCAAACGTTCGGGGCTTCCCGCTCTTGATGGCTTGGTCTGCAAAATTAATCACATCCCACGGACAATAAATGTCTTTTCCGGCAAATTTGTATCCGTCATACCAGAGCTTGACATCTTCCGAACGCGAAGTGAGTCCAAAGTAATCGAGCAACTGAGAAACTTCCATCGACGTAAACCCGATAGAATCAGACAAACTTAGGTCTTCCGACCAAACGGTATTAATCGCCGGGTTATTGAGCCCCGTAAAGATGCTCTCTTTGCTCACGCGCAAGCACCCCGTCAGAATGGCTTTTTTTAGATAGGACTGCGAGGCTATCTCTTGAGAAACGTCTCGAGGCTTGAGTACTTGCGAGAGCATTTGACGCAACATGTTCAAAACGGCGTCGTAATAGGACTTCTTGCTTGCCTTCGCCAGCGGTACGTCATACTCGTCAATCAGAAGAACCGCCGGTTTCTTGAAGTGCTTTGCAAGAGCGCTCACGAGCATTTGCAATGACTTTTCCAAATAACCCTTCGGAATGGCTTGTAAGGAAAAATCCAGGTTGACAAAAGCCGAAATGAGATTGCGCTCCTGTGCCGTCAGCTCCTTACTTTCCAGTAAAAAGCGAAACGGGAAAAAAGCACCTTGAATCGTCTCGGCCATCAAACGCTGAACATCTTCAAAACACTGGCCATACACATCTTTGAAAGAAACAAAGACTGTCGGGAATTGTCCCATGTACTCAGAACAAAACTCCGAGTCTTTGCTCACATTAAGTCCATCAAAAAGAGTTTCCTGAGTATGGGTGCTTCCCGGATTCTTCAAGTCGATACGCAAAAAACTCTCGAGCGTACTCATGAACAGCGTCTTGCCGAAGCGCCTCGGACGCGTAATAAGCATCACCTTGCTTTTGTCCTGCAACACAGTTTTTAAAAACTGCGTTTTATCGACATAGTAGCAATTGTTGCCGATTAAATCCGAGAAGGAATCGTATCCGATAGCGAGGTCTTTTTTCATAGGAAAAAAAATTTTGAGCGTTACCTCTGAATTTTACCATGGACAACCGGAGAAGAAACGCTTTTTATCAGGAAAAATCAAGGCTCTTCTTGAATCCACTCCATTGAATCCATTAGTTTCTTTTTAAGCTCCCGAACTTTTCGTGCGCTTTCCTACCGCCTATTTCTTGCGCGCCTGACGGTCTATGAAAGCCTTTGGTGCTTTTATGCCTTAGCGTTTGCCGCGGTCCTTGCCGACGGGTTGCTCGCACGCTGCGAAGCCATTGATCGGTACGAAGCGTATTCCCCCAATCGCTATTCGATTGCCGTAAGGCTTGCGATTTTTCTCTCGGCGGCCTTTGTAGCGACGCTTACTCTTCCCTTGGGTCTATCGGTCCCGTCGGCGCAAGGTTTACTTATTCTCGGGATTCTTTGTGCCCGAAGCGGCGTTCGAAACTTTCACCGATTCGAACGATAAAAAGGGATTGAGCTTAGATAACGGCACGACCCCGAAGCGTTTTGAGGAGGCGGTCTTCAGTTACCTGAAAGAAAACGTCCGGAACCCGATTAACTAACCTTCTTAGCATACGGGTTCTTGGAGGTTTTCATCTCAAGCCTTAAGGGCGTTCCCGCCAAATTGAACTTATCACGGAAAAACCCTTCCAAGTAGCGCTTATAACTTTCGGACACGGCTTCAAGACTATTGCCGTGAATGACAATGACCGGGGGATTTTGTCCGCCCTGATGGGCATATCGGAGTTTCGGTCTCACACGACCGGCACGGGCCGGCAGTTGCTGGGCCGTTGCCTCCAAAAGCGCCCGTGTGAGCTTGGGAGTCGGCAGCTTAGCAAAGCTTGCATCGTACGCCTCGCGCACAGCGCGCATCAGGTGATTTAATCCGTTTTTCTTTTTGGCCGAAATATGGACAAAGCGCGCCCAACTTAAGAAACGGAACTTGCGCTCGATGTCGATATCAGCTCGGGAGCGCTCGTACGAATCAAGGCCGTCCCATTTATTGACGGCCACGACAAGAGCCCGCCCGGAATCTAAGGCATAGGCAGCGATGTGTGCATCGTGGGCCGTAATGCCGTCGACGGCATCGAGAACCAAAATCACGACGTTGGCCTCGGCAATGGCCTGAAGGGTTTTGACGACCGAAAACTTTTCGACCGTCTCAAAGACCTTGTTTTTCTTTCTTAAGCCCGCCGTATCAATGAGAGTAAATCGGTTATCTCCCGATTCAAAATCCACCCGAACGGCATCGCGCGTGGTGCCGGGCATGTCGTAGGCAATCAGGCGCTCCTCACCGATCAGGGCATTAATGAGCGTGGATTTTCCGACATTGGGACGCCCGGCCACGGCGACCTTAATGCGGCTGTCCTCCTCGGCCTCCTCTTCAGGCTCGCGACTGACAAAGGGCGTTAATACCGCATTCATGAGGGCGGCAACGCCTCCCCCGTGACTCGCGGAAATTCGGACGGGATCTGAAAGGCCCAATTCATGAAATTCAGCCGTATGGCGCTCATCAAGGCCTTCGGCTTTGTTGACAACAAGGTGAATTTCTCGCCCGGTCGTTCTCAAGCGCCGTGCGATGCGCTCGTCTTGGGGCGTTAAGCCCGCCCGGGCATCGCAGAGAAAAAGGACGATGTCGGCCTCGGCAATGGCCGCTTCAGCCTGCCGGGCCATCTCGCGCACAATCCCCTCGCCCTTTACGGGTTCAAAGCCCCCTGTGTCGATGACAATGTACGGGCAAGGACCCACGCGACCTTCCCCGTATTGGCGGTCGCGCGTCAGACCGGAGAAGTCTGCCACGATGGCATCGCGCGTGCGCGTTAAGCGATTAAAAAGCGTCGACTTGCCGACATTGGGTCGGCCGACAAGAGCAATGACCGGAAGCATACCGTACCGTTTTACTTCAAAGCATTTTGCGGCAACGCAGGCCGCAGGAACACGAGTTTGCCCTCATCGGTTTGAAAAAGCGCACCGCCGTCGTAAGGAACCGGCGCACTGACACTGGCGCCGGGAATCTGCGAGCGTGCGACGGTTCGGCCGGTTGTCGGGTCAAGGAAACTGACGATTCCGTCGTAGTCCCCGAACGCCAGGCCCCCGCTTGTGACAACCGGGGCACTCACGGACCGCCATCGATACTCGGAATTGGTCCAAGCAGGCGTTCCCGTATCGTGATCGAAGGCGTAAAGCGCACCGTCAGACGCCGTCACATACACGTAAGAGCCGTCGGTCACAGGTCCTGAAACGGCATCCACAGGCCGCGTCCAGACCATATGTCCGTCTTCGGCGCTGATGCACAAGACGCGCCCCTGGTAGGAGGCCGCGCACATGAGCGTAGCATCGACCATCGGAGCTCCGACAACATCCGAGAGGCGATCGACTTCCGTTGTCCCTTTAGGTTCCGAGACAGGGATTTCAAAAACAGGTTTCCCGGTCGCATCTAAAGCGAGTAGGCGCCCGGAATTTTCTCCGACAAGGACCCCGGCGGGCGAAAACCGCATCTCGCGGGCCACGCGAAGCGACAAAGCCGGCGACTGCGTCTGATAACGCCAGCGACGCTCGCCCGAGACAGCGTCATAGCACGAGATACGCGTATCGGACGTGCGCACGAGAACAACCCCGGCACCGACGAGCGGGGGCGTGACCATCTCGGCACTTAATTTGGCCGACCACAAGGCGTTACCGGTTTCATCGTAAACCGCAAGCAGGCCCGAGGCCGTTCCAAGCGCCACCGTATGGCCGTCGCTCCCGACCCCGGCCGTCACGGTTGAGTGAACGGGAACTTCCCAGAGGGTTTTTCCGGTGACCGGATCAATCCTGTAAAGCGACGAGGCGCCGGCGGCGTAAATTCCCGTCGACGTTAAAGACGGTGTGAGCAACCCCGCACGATTATCTCCGAGAGAAACGCTCCAAACCTTTTCTACTTGAAATTGAGGCGTCACTTTCGTCAGTTCCGCGGGCTCTCTCGTACTTGTCGAGGAGCACGCCGTCAGGACGAATGCGGCTGCCGCGCAAAGAACCGGTCCGAGACCGTGTCGCAGTGTTGTCATACCCATCTCCCGATGAGTCTTTGCCCCCGTTATTCGGCGGGCAAGGACTCGAGTTTAATCGTCACGAAAGGCGCGAGGATATTGACGCGTTTATCGGCTTCAATGGAGGCCTTCCAAGCCTTGCGGGCGTTTTCCATGTCGCCCAACGCGTAGTAAACGTCTCCGAGGCGGTCCTGATAGATCACAACATCGCCTTCGGGGGGCTCAATGCCCTTTAAGACGGAAAGAGCCTCTTCGGGCTTACCGAGATCTAACTCAACCCCGGCCAACCGCACCCGCGCGAGCGTCGCGTATTCGGGGCGTTTCCCGGTTTCGATGACCCAGGTTAAGGCTTTTTTCGCCCCTTCCAAGTCCCCCTCATTGACCGCTGCTGCCGCGCGAGAAAACGCCGCAAGCGAGGCAAACACGTGCTTGGGGTACTCTTTCATCAGGCCCTCGGACAAGGACTTGATGTTTTTCTTCTCGTCCATGACAACGGCGTTTTGCAGTTGCACGTAGGCAGCCGTTGCTTTGGCGCCCTGATTTTTTTCATAGTACCGATAGCCGTTGTAGCCGGCAAATGCCAGGCAGGCCACGGTGATGACCGCCGTAATGGGTGTGCCCCATTTTTCCCACCACGCCTTAAGTTGGTCCAGTGACTCTTGTTCTTCTAAATCGTATGCCATAGTGTCTTTTCCTAAAACGAACGTATCCTACCGTAGGAAAGCGCTCTAGAAGGTATCCGAACGCACAATTGTTTCAATTTCGTCTATCAAAATGCGTTTTTGTTCATCGAAAACCTGCCCTCCGACCTCATCACGCAAGCGTTTGACGGAAACGGCGTGACTCGCCAGTTCCTCTTGTCCGGCGATGACAACCCAGGTTGCCATCGACGCATCGGCTCGCTTGATCTGCGACTTAAAGGACGTACTTCCCGCGTGCACGACGGTCGAAATTCCGGCATCGCGCAAGCGCTCGCCGATGGCGCGGGCAATTAACTCCGTTTCCCCTCCCTGGTGTGCGATGTACACGCGACACAAGGGCGTCTCATAGGTTTTTCCGCCCTCTTGCATGAGTTCAATGACGCGCTCGGCTCCCATGGCAAAACCGGCCGCAGGCGTCTCGCGCCCGCCGAGGATTCCGATTAAGGGGTCATACCGCCCGCCCCCGCAAATCGTTCCTTGGGCTCCGAGCTTATCGGTTGTCCATTCGAAAACCGTGTGGTTGTAGTAATCAAGACCGCGTACAAGGCGGGGATTGATTGTGTAGTCAATCCCTAAAGACGAAAGCCCTTTTTCCAGATTTTTTAAAAACGCCAAGGAGCCCGGACCCAAAAAGTCAATGAGTTTCGGAGCCTGTGCCACCAGGTCCTGCATCGCCGGATTTTTCGTATCGAGAATGCGAAGGGGGTTAGTCGTCAAACGCCGCTTTGCGTCTTCGTCTAAAAGGTCAATGTGCTCTGTTAAATAGGCAATCAAGGCCTTTCGATGCTCGGCGCGCTCGGGAGCGGCTCCGAGGCTATTGAGTTCAAGTGCGGCGTCAATGCCGAGCATCTTCCACAAGCGATGCGTCATCGCAAGGAGCTCTATGTCGATATCGGGCCCTGCAAACCCCAAGGCCTCGCACCCGAATTGGTAGAACTGACGGTACCTGCCGCGCTGCGGACGCTCGTGCCGGAACATCGGTCCGAAGTACCACAGGCGTTGCGGAGCGTTATAGGTCAAGTTGTGCTCGATGGCCGAGCGCACGACGGCACTCGTCCCTTCGGGCCGAAGCGTGAGTTTTTCCCCGTTCAAGCTATCTTCAAAAGAGTACATCTCCTTTTCGACAATATCGGTCACCTCTCCGATGCCGCGGCAAAAAAGCGCCGTCGACTCCAAAATCGGCGTGCGAATCTGTCGGTACCCGTAGCTTGCGGCCGCTTGGCGCGCCGCCGCTTCAAAGCGCTCCCAAACGGGAGTCTGATCGGGGAGCATGTCGTTCATGCCCTTGATACCGGTAATTTTGGCGTTTCCCATCGTTTACCACCACTTATTTAAGCTTTCTTGGACCAGCGTTTCGCGACATACTGCTCGATAATCGCTTGAAAATCGGCCTCTATATTCTCGCCTTTTAATGCAGCAATCTTTTTCCCGTCGGCAAAAACGGGCGCCACGGGCGCTTCGCCGCGTCCCGGGAGGCTAAGGCCTATATCGGCGTTACTCGCCTCCCCCGGGCCGTTAACGACGCAGCCCATGACGGCAATACGCATGGTCTCGGACCCGGGAGCCGACTCTTTCCATGCCGGGCCCCGGCGCGCGACAAACTCTTGCGTTGCCTGAGCCAAACGCTCAAAGAGCGCATTATTGGTTCTTCCGCATCCCGGGCACGAAGTGACAAGCGGACAAAAGCGCCGCATCCCGAGGCTTTGTAAGACTTCACGCGCGACGAGTACCTCTTCGGTGCGCGATTTTCCGGGTTCCGGCGTAATCGACACACGAATCGTATCGCCGATTCCTTCAGAAAGAAGGATTGAAAGCGCTGCCGTACTTGCGACTAACCCTTTAGTGCCGATTCCCGCTTCCGTAAGGCCCACGTGTAAGGGAACGGTCGAAGCATCAGCAAGCTTTCGGTACACGTAAAGCAAATCGGGGACGTCGCTTACCTTAGCCGAAAGCACAAGTTGGCTTTCTTTGAGTCCGAGCGCAAGCGCCTCGCGGGCACTTGCCAAAGTGCTTTCGACAACGCAATCGAGGAAAACATCTCGGGCCTCTTTCCCGGTTTCGCGTCCCTCGGCAATGCGCTTTTCCAAAAGTTCCTTATCAAGCGACCCGCCGTTAACACCGATGCGCACGGCTTTCCCATACCGGCAGGCCGTCTCGATCATCGTTGCAAAGTTTTCTTCGTGTAAGGCACCTTTACCGACGTTACCCGGATTGATGCGGTATTTACTCAGGGCCTGCGCACACGCGGGCTCTGCTCTGAGTAGCTTATGCCCGTTATAGTGAAAGTCGCCCACTAAAGGCACGAAGCACCCGGCTTTTTCAAGCGCCTCACGAATCAACGGAACGGCGCGCGCGGCAGCCGGCGTATTGACCGTCATGCGCACAAGCTCACTTCCGGCACGAGCAAGCTCCGTGACTTGCCTTACCGTCTCGGAAACATCCTCAGTGGGTGTGTTTGTCATCGACTGCAACAGAATCGGTGAGCCACCGCCGATTCGAACCGCTTTGTCCCCGTCGCCGACACGAACAAGAGCGGTTTTGCGGCGCGGCAAAAAGATTGCCCTCATTGCCGACTCCCTTTTTTCGTCGCGGCAAATAGGTCAGCCGCCTCTTCTTTTTGAATCACCAAGCGCTCGGCCCGGCGTGTTCTGTCTTTGACTTCCCCGGCGAGCTGCCCGCACGCCGCGGCAATGTCATCGCCCCGGCGACGCCGCACGGTCGTTACAATGCCCGCGCCGTTCAGAATCTGCGCGAACGCCGTGATGCGGTCCTCATCGGGCGCCTTAAGACCCGAATCGGGAAAAGCATTAAAGGGAATGAGATTGAACTTACAAGGGACGTCCCGTACCAGGTCAATCAATCGATACGCCATCGCATCGGCGTCGTTCACACCGCCCAGGAGCAAATACTCAAAGGTAATAAAGTCCCGGGGTGCGACGGCTAAATAGCGTCGGCATGCCGCCATGAGGTCGGCAAGCGGATGCTTTTTGTTGACGGGCATGATTTTGTCGCGCAGCGCATCGTCGGGCGCATGTAAACTCACGGCCAAGGCCACGGGAACCGAGGCGGCCAGTTTGTCGATTTGTCGCACGAGCCCGCATGTAGATACCGTCACGCGACGGCGCGAAAGGCCGTAGGCGTTATCGTCTAAAAACAGACGCAAGGCCGGCAAAACGGCATCGAGGTTTTGCAGGGGCTCGCCCATGCCCATTAACACGACGTTACTGATGACGCGGTCGTTGGGGTCGGTTATCCCGGCTTCACGCCGAAGTGTTCGCTCTGCCGTCCAAACCTGACCGACGATTTCCGCTGTTGTGAGATTGCGATTGAACCCTTGCTTGCCCGTTGAGCAAAAAAGGCACCCCATTGCGCACCCGGCCTGCGAGGAAATACAGAGTGTCCCTCGGTTTTCCGAGGGGATAAAAACGGTTTCGACAGCGTTGCCGTTCCCGACGTCAAAGAGCCACTTACGGGTACCGTCGGCGGCGTACCGACAATCCAAAACAGCCGGTGCCCGAATTTGCGCCGTTTCGGCCAGTTTGGCGCGAAAGGACTTGGCAAGGTTCGTCATTTGCTCGAAATCGTCTTCGCAAAACCTGTGAATCCAGCGCACGAGCTGAACGGCGCGATAGGGTTTTTCCCCCATCGCGGCGCACCAGGACTTGACGCCTTCCGGGTCAAGTCCCAGGAGATTGACAGGCGAATCGACTTCGGGCACGGACGAAACAGTCAAACTTTCGGACCGATTAGCGGGAATGAACGGCAAGTGTCGGGAAGAAGTAGGCAATTTCCACGGCAGCCGTGGCCGGAGCATCCGATCCGTGAACGGCGTTAGCGTCAATCGAGGATGCAAAATCCGCGCGAATCGTGCCCGGGTTAGCCTTCTTCGGGTCGGTCGCACCCATAAGTTCGCGATTCTTGGCAATGGCGTTTTCACCTTCGAGCACCTGAATCATCACCGGGCCCGAAGTCATGAATTTAACAAGGTCGGCAAAGAAAGGACGCTCGCGGTGTACGGCATAAAAGCCTTCGGCTTCGCTCTTGGATAAAAGGCGCATCTGGGCCGCAACAATTTTCAGGCCCGCGTCTTCAAAACGCGAATAAATCTTGCCGATGACATTCTTGGCTACGGCATCGGGTTTAATGATCGAAAGGGTACGTTCAACAGCCATTTTGACTCTCTTTTATTGAAAAAACGCTGGACAACAGCGCATGAAAAACACGTCTTAACCTCGGACAATCCGGAGACTAAGAAATACAAACACAACAGACCGACCCCGAACGACCTTCGGGTCCGGAAATCGTGCGCGATTTTAGCATGTTGCAACAGGGCCAACGGCGAAAAAGACCGAAGCTCTTCTTTCAAAAAGTGAAAGCGAAAAAGGGGCGATTATCCGATGCGGCAGGGCTTTTTCGGGATTCAGATTCCGGGAAATTACCATTTGCATCTTCATTGCCGGTGAGTCTTCTCAGAGTCGAAAACATCCAGGTCACAAGAGTGCAAAATACGAACCTTGAAACGACGGAAACCCCAAGCCGTGGCCTGACCTTTCCGACAAGCGCTTTGCGGAAACAAGCGCCCTACGCTTGGCGACACATGCCAACGAAACACCCCTCCCAGGGATACTCTCTTCGAGGCTTTGGGGCTCAAGCGAGCACTCCGGAATACTTGAAACCGAATCACACGATGGAAACTCGGGCTTTATTGATTTGCTCCTAACCCCGAAACACAACACCTCGCGTCCGAGTTACGTCATTGAGTTAAATCACCTTAAGACTCATGCCGGGGATGAGGCCGTACAAAAGACCCTTGCCGGGACAGAAGAGCAAGCCGACCGATATGCCAGGGAGAAATTGTTAAAGGTATGGCCAACCTCAAGCGCCTCGCAGTTGTTTGCAAAGGGCTGAGCCTAGCGAGATTGAACGTGTTTCAGAACACATTCCGAAGGAGACGCTGACATCTTCGCAGGGTGTCTCTGATTTGAGTTTATTCCGAACTTAAATCACTTTTTCAGTCTATTAACCGACGGCTCCTCAGACAAGCTTGATTGCCTTCCTGTCATCTCATGGTGCCTACAAAAATCGTCTTAACGGCAATTACTCTTCTCGGCCATCGGCCTCCCAAGCGGCGCACCGGCCTTGTCCGCAGATAACGACTTCTTGTCCGGTTTTCGAGAGAAACACTTCCTACATTTGTTGCCGTTTATCAGGGGCTTACCCTGATTTATTGTATTCGACTATTGTTTAATTTCAATGAGAAACCCTATTTGTCTGCTTATTTATTGCCTTTATTTGTAGGCAGACAATTGATATCTCTTTGATATACATGATGTTTTCTTCTGTAACTTGAAAAATTTTTATCTATTATCAATACAAATGTATCGGTTCATGATCTTAAGGGCTTTACCCAACCTATAGTGGGTTGCATCAAATCGCCGCAGGGGAGATTTGAGTGTTCGTTAAATCAAAAACCAAAGGATATGTCTATGCCTTCTACAGTGATTGACAGTCAAATTCACGGATGTCTATTCTCCACCGATGAAATGAGGAATATTTTCAGCGACCGTTCCTTGGCACAAAAGTGGCTCGATACCGAAGCCGCCTTAGCCAAAGCTCAGGGCGAACTGGGGATCATTCCGAAAGAAAAAGCCGAGATCATCAATCAATACGCAGATGCCTCCCTTCTGGACATCCCGTCAATCGGCCAATACTACAAAAGCTCCATCACGATTGTTCCCCTACTCAAAGCATTTAAGGCCGTTCTTCCGGACAATGCCGGTGAATTCGTTCACTGGGGTGCCACGAGTCAAGACATTGTTGACACAGGACTCGTGCTTCTGCAACGGGATGCCTACAAGGTCATCGTCCGAGACATGAAGCTATGCCTTCAGTACTGTCTGGATCTAGCGCAGAAGTATCGAAATACCGCACAGGCCGGAAGAACGCACGTCGTTCATGCCATTCCGATCACCTTCGGGTACAAAGCTGCCGTCTGGGCCGATGAACTCGGACGCGACATCGAACGGTTAGAAGCACTGGTCGATCGCGTTTTCGTCGGACAAATGGCAGGAGCTGTCGGGACATTAGCCTCCCAACCGGAGCATGGTCTGGAAACACAAAAACGGATGTTTGAGATTTTGGGGCTGAACGTTCCGACAATTGCCTGGCATGTTGCCCGCGACAGTCAGGCCGAGTTCATCTGTGTTCTGGCCCTATGTGCCGGAACTTTGGGCCGAATCAATCACGAGATTCTGACACTGCAGCGCACGGAGATTCTCGAGCTAGAAGAACCTTTCTTCATGGGGAAAATCGGCTCCTCCACCATGCCGCACAAACGCAATCCGGCCGTACTGGAAAATGTTTTGGCATTGTGCCGCAACGTGCGCGCCATTGCTCCCGTCTTGCTTGAATGCCAAGTCTCCGAAATGGAACGTGATTGGGGGTGCCTGCTTTCCGAATGGGAGGCTATTCCTCGCGCTTGCCACTTACTCGGATGTGCCTTGGAAAAGAGCAAAAACATCCTCAAGAACCTAATCGTTTATCCCAAGCATATGGAGCGCAACCTTTTCTTGCAGAAGGGACTCATGATGAGCGAATGCGTGATGATGCATCTGGCCCCCAAACTCGGTCGCATGACGGCTCATGAAATCGTCTACAAAGGAGCGATGGAAACCTACGAAAAAGAAATTCCTTTTAAAGAAGTTCTGATGCGTACACCTCAAGTCAAGGCAGCCTTTACCGAAGCGGAAATCGACAAGATGCTCGATCCGCATAGCTATATCGGTCTGGCTCCGATCTTCGTCGATCGCGTATTAGCCAAATGGCGTACTGTGAAATAACAGGAAATCAGTCAAGGAGAATTTGTATGAAACCCAAACAAAACGAACTGTGGCGCTGGGGTGTCCCCCTGCTCTTAGGCCTTCTCATTTGGTTCAGCCCCTGCCCGAACGGGCTAAAGCCGCAAGCCTGGCATATGTTTGCTATTTTTGCCGGCACGATCTGCGGAATTCTTACCGCTCCGCTCGCTTCGGGATCACTTATGATCATTGCGCTGGCTCTTTCCTATTTCACGGGAACCCTCTCGTTCGGACAAACTTTAGCCGGGTTTTCCTCAGGCGCCGTGTGGATGATTTGGTCAGCTTGCATCCTTTCCATCGGATTTGTTAAATCCGGTCTGGGACGTCGTATTGCCTATAGCATGCTCTCGAAATTCGGCGGCTCTTCGTTAGGTGTTGCCTATGCATTGGGGACGGCCGATCTGATCATGGCTCCGGCCATGCCTTCGGTAACGGCCCGTTCCGGGGGCATTATCCTTCCCGTCGTTAAAGCCATTAACAGTGTTTTAGGTTCCGGTCCCGGAAAAACCGGTAAAAAAATCGGTGATTTCCTCGTGATGACGTGTTTTCACTTCACTCCGATTACCGGCGCCCTCTTCATGACAGGCATGGCGGCCAACCCGCTTTGCGTCACCTTGGCTAAAGACGGCTTTAACGTCGACATAACATGGGGCGGCTGGCTTTGGGCCGCTCTCGTTCCTGCGTTAATCTGTTTTTTCCTTCTTCCGCTCGTAACCTTTAAATTCATGAATCCGGACATGAAAAAAACACCGGAAGCCAAAGAAATGGGACGAAGAGAGCTGGAGAACATGGGACCGATGAGTCGCCAGGAAAAACTCGTAACCCTCGGTTTCGTTCTGGCTTTGATCGGCTGGGCAACAACCATGTGGACAGGTCTCAATGCCAACGCAATCGGTATCGGCCTGGCCGCTTACCTACTCATCTCGAAAGCGATTGACTGGAATGATGTACTGGCAGAAAAATCGGCTTGGGATACCGTCATCTGGTTCTCGGCCATTATTTCTTTAGCCGGAGGCCTGACAAAACTCGGCTTTATCAAATGGATGGCGACCAGCTTTGCCTCAAGTCTTGCCGGTGTCGACTGGATTACGGCTTTTATCATTCTGGGCTTCGGCTACATTTACCTGCACTACGCTTTTGCGACGGCAACCGGGCACGTGGCCGCCATGTTCGTTCCCTTCGGTCTGGTCGCCATCGGTGCCGGTGCACCTCCGATGATGGTGGCTCTGTGCTTTTCGATTTTCACAAACTTTATGTGGGCGATTACCGAATACGCAGGGGGTCCCGGTCCGCTTTACTTCGGGGCCGGGTACTTCGAACGGCCGCGCTTTTACAAGATTAATTTCTTTATCGTAACCATGAACGTTGTCATTGTGTTTGCCACGGGCATGCTCTGGTGGAAAGCCATCGGCTTGTATTAACAGAATCCGTCCTGTTGCCTTGAGGAAAAGTCGCAGCGCTTCGATTCCGAACGTTGCGACTTTTTAAGTGAGTACGTATACAATTTTTTCAGCACAAGCGTCGCTTTTCCCCACCGAACTTAAGAGAGCATCCGTGAAAGCCGTCCTTTGGAAAAAAATATACCGCCTGCTCGTACGCAATATCGCAACCGGTCAGTGGCCGGTCGGGACAACAATTCCGCCTGAAACAGACCTTGTTAAAACGTACAAAGTCAGTCGAGACACGATGCGAAAAGCCCTCGGCGAGATGGTCAAACAAGGATTCCTCGAACGCACTCCGCGTACGGGAACTCGTGTTGTTCACGGCACGGATCAAACAGGCTTTTCCTTAGAACTCTCAAGCATTCGCGCCATCGACGAATTCGGTAACACTTTCCCGCGGCATATTCTTCGTAGCCGTATCGAAACACTCGATGAAACCACAGCACATCGTCTGGGGCTGCCGATAGGAGCAACAAAATTTTGCTTTTGTAATATCCGAACGGCGCCGCACAGAAACAACGAAGTCGTTGTTGCCACATTCGTCTATGTGGATACGAACGATGCCAACATTTACAAACAGGCTCTTGAGAGACCGTACGAACTCATTGTCACCTTGCTGGAAAAAAAGCGAGGCGAAGAATGCACGGAAGTGCGTCAAACTTTTCTGGCCTCGCGTATGCCCGAAGATGTTGCCGACCTTTTTCATCTGCCAACCGGTAGTCCGTGTTTGGTCATCGTGCGCAATTACTTTAATTCGAAACACGGCTGTCTGACCGCTTCCGTTTCCTACCATCCGGCAGAAAGTTACACCATCAGTTTTACGGCTAAGAAAAAAACTTCAATCGCGTAATGCCGGTGCACGAGCCGAGTCCTATCGGGATTCCGACAAAGAAAAGCCCCCGCTTGCCGAAGAAATAACGAATCGCGGGGGCCAAAGCGACGTTAAGAAGCGATATCAGACTTTCCAATGATTCTTAGAAGGAAAGACTTTCAAAGTCGCTTTTTCAATGGCTAGCTCGGACCCGGCATTCAAGTAGCATCACATGAAACCAAAATCCGCACCGCAGGCTACGCCCGAACGGGCCGTCATACCGCAACCGGCGACAACCTCGATGAGGTGTCCGTTTTTTCGATTTGTCGACGTAAGGCTTTGAGAATTTCTCGTTGTGTCTGCTTCGCAAACAGCTTTTCTTAAACCGAAAGAGTCACGAATACTTTTACAGATGCTCCGAGAAAAAAAGCGATATAAAGACGAGCTAAATCGCCTGACCGAGAACGAGCTCTCTCGGTCGATTAAGTGTAGTCGATTATGCTGCCTTGCCTTGTCCGGGTTCCAAAACGGCAACGCTTTCAACGTGCGAGGTGTGCGGGAACATATTCATGATGCCGGCCTGATGCACGCGCCACGTGCCCGTATGCACGAGGATCGCCAAATCGCGCGCAAGTGTCGCCGGATTACACGACACATAAACGATACGCTCCGGTTTTTTCTCCGTCTGAGAAAGCACGTGCGCTAAAGCTTCGGCACCTTCCCGCGGCGGATCAATTAAAACACGGTCGATCGGACCGAACGCGTCATTGAGCTCGTCCCAATCGGAAAGCGCCCATGTAAATAGATTGCGCGCGATGAACGTTGTCTTTTCCGACAAAGCATTTTCCTTAGCTCCGGCACGGGCGCGTGCCACGAGGGCTTCGCTTCCTTCCAATCCGACAACACGTCCTGAGCGGCGGGCGAGGGCTAAGGTAAAGTTCCCGAGGCCGCAGAAAAAATCCGCAACCCGACTCTCGGGCATCGGAGCCAAAAGCCGTACGGCTCGCGAGACCATGGCTTCGTTCATCGCAGGATTGACTTGCGTAAAGTCCGTCGGCGTAAAGGCGATTTGAACACCGAACTCGCGATGGGTAAGTTTTAAGGCCTCGCGGTTTTCGGGAATCACGGGGTACGCTGAGTCAGGTCCCTTCGGCTGCAACCAAAGATCAAAGTGAAGAACCTCAGAGGCAGCTTTAAGTTTTAATACGTCCTCGTCCGTCAAGGGTTCCAAATGTCGGAAAACCAAGGCGGTTCGCCCATCCTGAGCTACGGCTTGTTCAATCTGCGGCGTGCGGTCCGGTCGCGAAAGCGACGCAACTAATTCGCGCAGAGCAGGAAGCATCCCGGAAACGTTTGTCGGCAAAATCGGGCAAACGTGCATGTCGGCAACAAAACTGGAATGCTTTTCATGAAAACCCACGAGAACGCCGCCTTTTTTCTCGACATATCGGACTGTCAGGCGTGCCCGGTGCCGGTACCCCCAACTCGGACCCTCGATGGGAGGTAGAAGGTTTTCAGGTCTTACTTTCCCGATGTGCCAGAGGGCATCAAGGAGCACACGTTCTTTAAAAGCCACCTGCGCCGCGTGATCGATGTGCTGCATGGCGCAGCCCCCGCACGAGCCCGGTCCCATCCCGAAGTGCGGGCACTTGGGAGTCGCGCGCATAAAGGACTCGCGGTGAATTTCAAGGACCCGCCCGACTTCAAACGAAGGCTTATTGCGAAGACGCTCGTAGGTCACCTCTTCCCCGGGTAGCGCCCCTTCGACGAAAACCACTTTCCCGTCGCGATGCCCGACACCGCGCCCCTCGTTATCTAACCGTTCGACGGTCAACGGGGCCGTAAACCGCTCTTTCGGAGTTCTTGCCATAAAACGAATCTTAAGGACGGTTATTCACTTAAATACGGAATCGGGTCAAGGGGTTTGCCTTGACGCACTTCAAAACGCAGTTTGACGCGATCGGCATCGGTTTTGCCCATTTCGGCAATTTGCTGACCGGCGCGCACACGCTCGTTGACACGCACCAAAATCTTGGAGGTGTTGCCGTAGACGGTAATAAGCGGCGTGTTGCCTTTGCCGGGGAGCCGAATGTTGTGCCGCACGATGAGAAACTTTCCGTATCCCGGAGCATTGGAACCCACGTACTGCACCGTACCGTCTAAGACCACGTAGACGGGGTCACCGAGGCTCCCTGCGATATCAATTCCCATCTTGTTTTCTTTAAAGGTGGAAATGACGTCGCCCTTAGCCGGCCAGATAAAGTGCATGTCGCCTTGTGCTGCGGCTTTGCGGATGGCTTCCTGCTCGGCAATTTTTTTACGGGCTACTTCTTCGGCCGTCGCCGGACGAACGGCCTCTTGAACAAGAGGCGCCGAGTCGGTCGGCGATGCTGTTACGCCCGACTCGCCTGATGCAGAAGGGGCAACCTCCTCGGATTTATTTTGAGTGCCTCCCGGGATGCGCAGTTCCTGCCCGATTGAAAGCGCTGTCGGATCGGTAATGTCGTTTAACTTTTGAAGCTCCCGAGGATTGACGCCGTAGCGCACTCCGATGTTATACAAGGTGTCACCGGCACTGACGACGTGCACGCGACCGCTGTCGACGGGCGTTGTGTCGGTCACAAGGTGCCTCGGAGCCACTTCAACGACACCGGAAGAATCCACAGGAATGGATTCGGCATGAACGCGAGCGGCTTTTGAGGCCGCATCGTACGTCCCGGTGCGATCTTCGATCGGTGCCGGGGTTTTAACGGATGAACATCCCGAAAGAATCAAAGCGGCACACGAGGCCGCAATCCAAAATGTCGATTTCACTTCTCTTTACTCCTACTCATCAGGACGGAAAAGTCTATCCCGGTGTCTGCATTGACGGGTCTCATTTTAAGGGGTGAAACGGAAACATAGCCCGATGCAATCGCTTCGAAGTCGGTCCCGGCTCGACAATCGACGGGCTGCCCTTGGGGCCCGAGGTGAATAAGAAGCTTTCCGTCCACGGTCGGTTGTACGGCAGCTCTCCTCGGAATATCTCGCAAGCCCAGACGCGTTTCTTTAATGCCGCGGAGTTCTTGGATAGGGACATCCGGGACATTGACATTAAATAGTACAACGGGAAGCGCCGGAACATGAAGGAGCGCAAATACCAAGCGCTCGCTCACAAAGGCGGCTGTCGGAAGGTTATCCCACGTATCGGAGACAAGACTGACGGCCAGGGAGGGAACACCGAACAAATACCCTGCCCTTGCCGCACCGAGAGTACCGGAGTACACGACATCCTCCCCGAGGTTTTTTCCGCGATTAATTCCGGCAACGATCAGGTCGGGCTTTTCCGCCAAAAGGCCTGTAAGTGCCACATGGACGCAGTCGGCCGGGGTTCCGTCAACCGTGTAAAAGTCCGTCCCTTCCCGCGACACGCAAAGCGCTCGATCGAGCGTAAGGGCCGAAGACGCCGCACTTTGATTATGCGCAGGAGCGACAACGGTCACACGGGCTAACGGGCAAAGCACCTTAAGTAAACGGCTGAGCCCGGGGGCCATCGCTCCGTCGTCATTTGTGATCAAAATCCGTTTCATAGCGAGTCCCTCCGATCGGTCAGCACATTGTACCGATGTCCGGGGTTTTCCCGAATCGAATAGGTGCCCGCTCTTTACGGGCCCCGTTAAGGATTCGGAGCACTCGAGGCTGTGTCCTTGGGAGACTTTCGGACGCGCCGCGCCACGGGTCTTAACCACGCTTGGCACATGGCGATACTGGCCGCCAGGAACACAGGCCCGAGCACAAGCCCCAAGAAACCGAAGGAAAGCAAGCCGCCGAAGACGCCCAAAAACACGAGCGCGAGCGGCAGACTCGTTCCGCGACTGATGAGCAAGGGCTTTAAGAAATTGTCGACCGAGGAAACGGCCAGTACCCCCCACAGGCATAGGAAAATAGCCAGTCCGGGCGAACCCGTTGCAAAAAGCCAAAGTGCGACGGGAAACCACACTAAGGGCGGCCCCATGGGAACAAGCGACAAGACGCACACAGCAAAGGAAAGTAGGACGATACCCGGCGCATCGACGATGATAAAACCGATTGCCGCCACTAGACCCTGCCCGATTGCCGTACCGATAACGCCGAAAACAACCGAGCGCGTGGTATTAAGGAGAATCGAGCTGAATTCGTCAGCAAGCCCCCCGGAAACCTTATCGAGCATGCGTTTGATGTTGACCGCTAAGAACTCACCGTCTCGGTAAAAGAAAAAGGAAATAAATGCGACAAGCAAAATCTGCAAGAGACCGTTTCCGACACCGAGAGAGACGGAAACAAGCCAGGACGTCACGGGATCGACAGCTGTCTGGAAAACCGAGTTCACGGTTTCGGCACTGATAAAGCCTTCGGAATGTAGGTGCATCAGGCTTTCGCCCACATACGGCAAGGAAGCGACCCAATCGGGAATGGGCATGCCCGAGACAATCCAGTTTCTCACCCAACGAATGACAACCGGAATTTGCTGCGCGAGGACGGCGCAGAGGATATAAATCGGGATGAGAATCGTGATAATCATGATGCCGATCATCAGACTTGCCGAAAGTGTTTTGTGCCCGACAAAACTACTTCTTGCCCGCATGTAAAAGGGCCAGGAAACCACTGTAAGGACAGCCGAAAAAAGAATTGCCGTTAAAAACGGCTGGAGCACCATGAAGCACCCTAAAAGAATAATCGCACCGAACGCAATTCGGATGAGTACGTCAATACGGTCTCGAAGCATGCCTGTGATTCCAACGATAAGGAAAAGATTCCCGAATGATGCTCGTCATCCTAGCAGAATTCGATCGAAGGCAACGTGCGGATTTGGGCAAGAACAAGTGCAAATACTTCTTTGCTATCGAAGGTGCAGGCACCGAACCGAGGCCTTTCCGAAAAGGTAAAGCGAAAATGACACGACAGAGGCTAAGACGAAATGCCGACCGCAATGAGAACAGTGTGAAGTGCCGTATGCACATTGACACGAAGTCCCGTGTATTTTTGCAGAACCGCCATCGCCGACATATGCACGAGATCAATCCAATATGTATGCCCGGCGACGAACGTCAAAAATTGTACTCGCGTCACCTTTTCCTTATCGGCTTGACCGGGTTTTTTCCGCCAATCGACTGTCGTACCACGGAAAACGCAACAGAAAGCCTTGCCGCCGGTGGCAACCGCTCAAAACCATTGCGCTGACATCACCCTACGAGGCTTTTGCCTGCGTTTGCGCCAAGTACCGCTTTAAAAAGTCCTGTGTGCGCTTTTGTTTGGGTTGAACAAGGATATCTTCGGGCTTTCCCTCTTCGACCACAATGCCGTCGTCCATAAAGACAACCCAGTCGGCCACGTCCCGAGAAAACGGGATTTCGTGTGTGACGATAATCATCGTGTATCCGCCGTCTGCCAAATCGCGAATGGTGGCAAGAACATCGCCCACAAGTTCCGGGTCCAGTGCCGATGTCGGTTCATCAAAAAGCATTGACTTCCTCCTCGCCCTGAAGGACGAGGATTCCCTACTGAGTCACGGGGCAAGCCTCGTGATCTCTTCGATGGGTTCCTGCTGCTGACCCGAGCCCGTCTCCAAGAGGGGCCCCGAATTCACTTGAGCCCGAGCATTACCCCCGAACTCCCCACAGGCTGAAAC
>ERZ1673744.477-NODE-477-length-52226-cov-9.284756_pt1 | contig 52226 bp, 70 predicted proteins | sample MGYA00580207_ERZ1673744 | MGnify/ENA primary metagenome ERZ1673744 (study PRJEB41218, sample SAMN15661751) | gut metagenome | host: Homo sapiens | place: Canada: London | collected 2015-08-20/2019-03-30 | study: EMG produced TPA metagenomics assembly of... | reverse complement strand
GACCTTCATCGAAAGCACCTGCATCTAAGAACATCTGTGATTACATCTCGAACGCCTATGAACAAAGAGACTTAATGTTTCTTTGTTCTTTTATGTTTACTCAGAGAATATTCTAAACAAACACGAGAAGGAGTCTTTTTAGTCTAATTCTAGACTACGTTACCCGTTTTTAGTTTCACCGTTTCAAGTGAGTATTACCCGTTCTTACTTTAACGGTTTGTGTTCTGTTTTGCTAAATGCACGGCTTAGTTTAACATCGATCTGCGGGCAGAATTTGCTAAATGCACGGCTTAGTTTCTATATGCACGTTATAGTTTAACGATGACACTTGAATTAGGATAGTTTTATCCTAATTTTTTTCTTTACAAGTGATATATGCTGTTATACACTGTTATATAGAAGGTGATACAATGATTATTATCAATAATAATTCAATGATTCCTATTTATGAACAGATTGTGAATCAAGTGAAACAAAATATTGTGGATGGTAAGTTAAAAGAAGGAGATGCTTTACCGAGTGTTCGTGGTCTATCAAAAGATTTAAAAATATCGGCTTTAACTGTTAAAAAAGCATATGACATTTTAGAAGCGGATGGCTTATGTAGAACGGTTCAAGGTAAGGGTTCGTTTGTGTTGGGGGTAAATCCTGGTTTGGTACATGAGCAGCGTGTAGTTGAAATCCAAAAGGATTTAGAGAAGGTACTTGATAAAGCGAAATCTTACGATTTGTCAAAAGAAGAAATCAAAGATTTATTTGATATCTTGATGGAGGAATAAGAGTATGTGGTTTGTAAAGACATATAATGATTTTAAATTGGATTGTAAACTTAAATTAAAGCCAGGAACAATAACGGCTTTGATTGGTCGAAATGGTTCAGGTAAGACAACTTTATTTAAGTTGTATCTTGGTTTGATTGAAGATGATGATAAACATACAAATCAAGTGAATAAAGAAGAAATTGGTGTTGTGTGGAATGATTCGAGTTTTAGTTTGGTTTTAAATGTTCTTGAAATTAAAAAGATTCTAATGTATTCCTATAAACATTTTGATTGTGATTATTTTGATTCTATGATTTCACGATTTGAATTGGATCCAAAGAAACCATTAAAAGAATATTCTACAGGTATGCTTTCAAAATTGAAGATCATTATTGCGACAAGTCTTCATGCGAAAATATTATTGTTGGATGAACCAACGAGTGGTTTAGATGTGATTGCACGAAATGAAGTATTAGATTTGTTGCGTGATTATATGGAACAAAATGAAGAGGTTTCCATATTGATTAGTTCACATATCGCAAGTGATTTGGAGGGTTTGTGTGATGAATTTTACTTTATTGAAAAAGGAAAAATCATTCTGCAAGAACAGGATCTAGAATCATATGCATTATTAAAGGGTGTAGATGAAACTGTGGATTTAAGCTATGCATTAAAAAGGATAGGCACGACGTATCTTACAAATGAAAGACAATTTTATGTAGAAAACTATCCAAATCTAGTCATTGAAAAAGCACATATTGATGATTTGATGGAATATATGATAAAGGGGGAAACTATATGAAGGGTTTGTTAGTCAAAGATTTCTTGTTGATGATAAAAAGTAAGAAAGTCATATTGTTTATGTTGTTCATTGGAATCATTGGTGGGATAAATGATATTTCATTTGCGACAGGTTATATCTTGATGGTTCTTGCGATATTAAGCTTATCTACAATTTCGTATGATGAAGCCAATCACGGATTAAATACATTATTTACTTTACCCATTTCTAAATCGGATTATGTGAAAGAAAAATATTTGTTTTCTTTGATTATTACAGGGATTGGTTTTGTGTTTGTCACAATATTAGGTTGTTTTAGTAAAAGTGGCTTCATGGAAACACTTATAATCTTATCAACAGCTTTGTTGTTGTTAGCTCTATCTTTGCCTTTTCAATTAAAGGAAGGTAATGAAAAAGGAAGAATTGTATTGTTTGTGGTTGTGTTTGGATGTACTTTCTTATTCGCTTTCTTAAATCAATTTATTCCTAAATTCTTTGAATCGATTGAATCATTACTGAACACATTAGATCCTGCAATGTTTAGTGTAGGTTTATTGATTAGTAGTTTTGTTTTATATTTTGTCTCCATGATGATATCCATTCGTGTATACAAAAACCGTGTTCTTGATTAATTCACCAGTTTACCTACAATGTGATTGATGATATTCGCAATTTCTTCACAAGATTCAATACATCCTGCATCGATCCATTGTTGAATGGTTGCCAAAGATCCAAAAAGGATGTAGTTTTTGATATATGGATCGTTTTGCGAAACTTGTTCAAGTTGATTGTTGATGGAATCGAGTGCTAGAACTTGTTTAGGAAATTCATTGTCGACATTGCATTCAAAAAAGATTTTGATGGTTTCTTTATTGGATTTTAAAAATTGGAGTAATTGAATAAAAGAAGTTTCTTTTGGCTGATCATTTAATTGTTTATTGATCAATTGTATGACTTCTTGCTCCATTTCTTTAATGACATCATATTGACTGCCATAATACTTATAGAAGGTTGAACGATTGATATCAGCCTTTTCACATAAGCTAGAAATGGTGATCTTATTGATGTCTTTTTCTTTTAGACATTCGAATAAAGCTTCTCGAATACATCTTTTTGTCATTTGTATTTTTCTGTTCATAATCAACACCTGTTGCTTTCGTAACAATATGTTAAAATCAGTCGATTGAAAAATCAAGAGATAATTTTCTATAATTAAGAAAATATGGAGGGCTTTTTATGCTTCAATGTAAAAATATTATAAAAGATTATGTTTCAGGAGACGAAATTGTACATGCATTAAAAGGTGTATCACTTTCTTTTCGTGAACATGAATTTGTTTCAATACTTGGACAGAGTGGATGTGGTAAAACTACATTTCTAAATATTATTGGTGGTTTAGATCATTATACTTCCGGTGATTTAATTATCAATGGAAAGAGTACAAAGGATTATAGTGATAAAGACTGGGATACGTATCGTAATCATCAGGTTGGTTTTGTGTTTCAATCCTATAATCTAATCATGCATCAGAGTGTTTTAAGTAATGTAGAATTGGCTTTAACACTAACGGGAGTCAATAAAGAGGAAAGAAGAAAAAGAGCTATAGAGGCTTTAAATAAAGTTGGACTTTCGGATCAAATTCATAAAAAGCCAACCCAGATGTCGGGTGGACAAATGCAGCGTGTTGCGATTGCCCGTGCCATTGTCAATAATCCGGATATTATTTTGGCCGATGAGCCAACTGGTGCTTTGGATAGTGCAACAAGTGTGCAGATTATGGAGATCTTAAAGGAAATCTCAAAAGATAAGCTTGTCATTATGGTCACTCATAATCCGCAATTGGCCGATGAATATTCGAGTCGAATTATTCGCTTAAAGGATGGTTCTTTAGTATCGGATTCCAATCCTTTTAATGAACAAGAAATGAATGTGGATACGAGTGTGTTAAAAAGACCTGGCATGTCTTTTAAAATGGCTTGTTCGTTAAGTTTAAATAATTTAATGACAAAAAAGGCACGTACATTTTTAACTTCTTTTGCCGGAAGCATTGGAATTATTGGGATCGCATTGATTATGTCATTGTCGCATGGTATGCAGTCTTATATTGATCAAATGGAAAATGATACAATGGCCAGTTATCCGATTGAGATTCAGGCTAATTCAAGTGATATGTCTACATTAATGACAACGATGATGGGCATGAAGAAAAAGACAGAAGAACATAAGGATTCTAAAATCTATTCTCGTCCTTATGTGGAGGATGTATTAGAATCTTTATCGAGTTCAAAGAAGAATAACTTATCGGCTTTTAAATCGTATATTGAAAGTAGTAAGGGTAAAGAATTTAGAAAGACGGCGAAAGCAATTGAGTATGATTATAATTTAAATTTACAAGTTTATAATGAAAATACAGATTCTGGCTTAGTGCAAGTATCGCCAAATGGTTTACTAGATAAATTAGGCATGTCGGATATGATGTCGATTCAATCGCAATTCATGGATTCAAGCGCTATGACCAATGATCAAGTGTGGCTTTCTTTACCCGAATCGAAAAAGCTTCGAGATGATGAATATCAGCTTGTCGAAGGTAAGTGGCCAACAAACTATAACGAAGTTGTTTTAGAGGTTGATGAAAATAACGAAATAACGGATTATGCACTGTATTCTTTGGGATTGTTAGATCAGGATGAATTGGTTAAGAATTATCAAAAGATTTTAAATGGAGAAATAGATAAGATTTCAAAGACAAAACTAAAATCGTATAGTGTGGATGATATCTTAAATTTGAAGTTTAGATTGGTTCTAAATAGTGATTTATATCAAAAGGTAAATGGTTTGTGGATCAACCAAAGTGAAAATGAATCGTATATGAAGGATGTTGTTTCGAAGAGTCCTGAAATCAAGGTGGTTGGAATTATTAAGCCAAGTGAATCCACGGTTTCACAACCAACAATGGGTGGTGTGTATTATACAAAGGCTATGGAAGAGTATGTAACTTCTAAGACGGAGAATGCTCAAATTGTAAAAGAACAAAAGACAAATCCAAATATCAATATTTTTACGCAGACCGAGTTTGCTTCAGGTCAAAAGATGAGCATGTCTAATCTTACAAATGAGCAGATGATGCAGCTTTCTAGTATGTCGCAAGAAGAATTGATGAATTACATGAATACGTATAATGAGAATATCAATGCGACGTATGATTCAAATTTGACTAAACTTGGTGTTGTAGATTACTCAAATCCGACAAAGATTTCTTTGTATGCGTCAAGTTTTGATGGAAAAGAAAAGCTGGGTGATTTGATTACTTCTTATAATAAGAAGCAGACAAAGAGCAATGTGATCACATATAATGATTTTATTGGAACGATGTTAAGTTCTGTGACAAGTGTTGTAAATATCATAAGTTATGTTTTGATTGCCTTTGTATCTGTATCACTCATTGTATCAAGCATCATGATTGGTATCATTACGTATATTTCAGTATTAGAACGTACAAAAGAGATTGGTATCTTACGCTCTATTGGTGCTAGTAAGAAAGATATTACACGTGTATTTAATGCAGAAACATTCATTATTGGATTGATCAGTGGTGTATTAGGCATATTGATTACACTTGTATTGAATGTTCCAATTAGTGTGGTCGTTGAGAATATGACAGGTGTTTCGCATATTGCCAAATTACCAGTCAATGGAGCTGTATTCTTGATTTTCATTGATTTAGTATTAACGATTCTTGCAGGATTGATTCCATCCAAGATTGCAAGTAAAAAAGATCCTGTAGAGGCATTAAGAAGTGAGTAATCACTTCTTTTTTGGTATAATACCTGCGAGGTGATTTCATGATTCGAAAAGGAACGATTGAAGATGCAGAAATATTATCTAAGGTAGAAGCAACTTGTTTTCCACCCAATGAAGCAGCGACTTCAAAAGAGATTCAAGAAAGATTAAATGTATATGCGAATCATTTTCTTTTATTGTTCGAAAAAAATCAATTGATTAGTTTTATCGATGGTTTTTGTACAAACCAAAGAGATTTAACGGATGAAATGTATAGTGATGCTTCGATGCATGATGAAGATGGTGACTGGCAAATGATATTTGGATTAAATACATTACCAGATTATCAAAAAAATGGTTATGCCGCGAAGATCATGTGTGCAATGATTGATTTGGCTAGACAAGAAAACCGAAAAGGATTAGTGTTAACTTGTAAAGATAGATTGGTGCCATACTATAGTAAATTTGGATTTAAAAATGAGGGTGTATCCTCAAGTGTTCATGGTGGTGTTGTGTGGTATCAGATGCGATTGGAGTTTTAAAGATGAATATAATAAATATGGTAAAGAAATATCAAAAGAAAAAAGCAAAAAAAGCTGTAAAAGAAGAAATGAAACAGATGATTCCTACATTAAGAAGTACATTGAATGAAGTGACTTCTAGTTTAGATGAATTAAATGGTCTTCTTAAAAAGATTACGCGTTCATGAAGTCAAAAATTTATCTGGCTATCGATTTAAAGTCATTCTATGCTTCTTGCGAATGTGTATCTAGAGGATTGGATCCTTTAAAAACCAATCTTGTAGTGGCGGATACTTCTAGAACAGAAAAGACAATATGTTTGGCTGTATCGCCTTCTTTGAAACAGTATGGAATTGGTGGAAGGTGTCGTTTGTTTGAGGTGAATCAAAAGGTAAGGCAAGTGAATGCCAAAAGGAAAAAGGGATTTTTGCGTTTTGATGGTAAGTCGAGTGATGATGAAATCTTAAAAAAGAATCCTAGATTTGAAGTCGATTTTTTAATTGCACCTCCAAGAATGAAATACTATTTGGATATCAGTACGCAAATCTATAATATATATTTGAAGTATGTTTCAAGCCAAGATATTCATGTATATTCTATTGATGAAGTGTTTATTGATGCGACGCCATATTTAAATACGTATCAATTAACACCCAAAGAGTTCGCGATGAAAATGATTTTAGATATTTATGAAACAACTGGCATCACGGCTACAGCAGGTATTGGTACGAATTTATATCTTGCCAAGGTGGCAATGGATATTGTGGCCAAACATAAAGATCCAGATGAAAATGGGGTTCGTGTTGCGGCTTTAAATGAATGTAGGTATCGTAAATTGTTGTGGAATCATAAGCCTTTGACTGATTTTTGGCGTGTTGGAAAAGGATGTGAGAAAAGATTGCATAAACTAGGTATTGATACAATGGGTAAGCTTTGTACCTTTAGCTTGGAACATGAGGATGTTTTGTTTAAGACATTTGGTGTAAATGCCGAACTATTGATTGATCATGCGTGGGGATATGAACCTTGTACGATTGAAGATATCAAGGCATATAAGCCAGAAAAGAATAGTATAGGTTCGGGACAAGTCTTATCTTGTGGGTATGAAAAAGAAAAGGCTAAGATTTTAGTAAAGGAAATGGTGGAATCTTTAGCTTTAAGTTTGGTGGATAAGGATTTGGTGACAAATAAAGTGGTTCTTACTATTGGTTATGAAGCAAATGCGGATTATACGGGCGAAACGATGGTTGATTTTTATGGACGTGTTTTGCCGAAAAGCTTAAATAAAATTGTTCATTTACCTCAAAAGACAAATGCGAATTCAATTCTAATTCAAAATATATTGGATGTATATGATCAGTATGTGGATTCTAGTTTATTGGTGCGAAGAATCAATGTGGCGGCTGTTGAAGTGATAGATGAAAAGAATCGTGGCTTTGAACAGATTGATTTATTTTCAAATGTGGATGAAGAAGAATTAAAGAAGGAAAATGATCTTCAAAAGGTGACTTTAAAAATAAAGAATAAATATGGTAAGAATTCGATCTTAAAGGGAACGGATTTTGAGAAGGGTGCCAAGGCAAAAGAGCGAAATGCGCAGATTGGAGGGCATAAGGCATAATGGATGAAAGATGGTATACAATGGATCGCCCTAAAAGTAAATATCCAAAGATGTCTATGTCAGATCGTGCCGCTCAATTTGCGCCTTTTGCAGCTTTAACAGGTCATAAAGAGGCGATATTGGAGCAACAAAGAACAACTCAGACAAAACGCATTTTATCAAATGAAGAAAAGCTTGAAATCAATGAGAAAATCATTGAATTGATAAATTTGAAATCGAAATGCAGAATCACTTATTTTGAAAAGGATAAGACAAAAAGTGGTGGTAAGTACCTAAATAGAGTTTTATCTTTTAAGCGTATAGATGAATTGAATAAGGTGTTATATTTTAAAGAGAATATTCAAATACAAATAGATGATATTGTAGATATTGAAGTATTGGAAAAGTGATGCTTATATATATTCATACGTATTATGCAGATGACTTATCTTTAAAAGATATTGCAGATGCAGGAACGATGAGTATTGCACAATGCAATCGTTGTTTTAATAAGATGTTGAATGTAACGCCATATGAGTATTTAATTCAATATCGATTGCAAAAGGCAACAAATCTTTTAAAAGATGCCACGTTGAATGTAACGGAAATATCAGAGATTGTTGGTTTTAATAATGTGACACATTTTATTCAGGCATTTAAAAAGGTATATGGCATATCGCCAAAGAAATATAGAATGATGGAGGATTAAGATGAAAAGGGCAGTTGAAGAAATCTTAAAGTTTAATGAGGAAAGAGATTGGGATCAATTTCATAATCCAGAAAATTTAGCTAAATCGATTAGTATTGAGGCAGGAGAGTTGTTGGAATGCTTTCAATGGAATAATGAATATGATAAGCAACATGTTTGTGAAGAACTGGCAGATGTGATGAATTATTGTATTTTAATGGCCAACAAACTAGGTGTGGATATGGAAGAGATTTTGTTGATGAAATTAGAACAAAATAAGAAGAAATATCCGGTAGAAAAGTGTAAAGCATCTTCTAAAAAGCACACAGAACTGATAAAATAAGGGTATGTTAGATGTCGAGCGATTACAATTCTTAGATTTATATAGTTTTGAACTACGATTGGATTATTTTGAGAAGATTTTAGAGTTTACGAGTTCTTCTTATTCCTTTTATTGGTTAGAGGCCATATTAAATTTAATGATTTATAAGGATACAATTGAATTTGATGAAATCTTGGATGAAATGATTTCTTTAGCCTATGAGGATGTGATAGAAAAAGGATATCATTTGGGTCCGTTGATTCATCAAAAGCGTACAAACGCATTGGAAAATGCGATTTTAAGCATCCAAAAGTATTTGCCTGAAAATTGCTCGAAACAAGAAATTATAATTTGTGTAAAGCAGCATGATGAAGCTTTAAAAGAATATAAGAAGCTTTTGATTATGCAGACACCATATCGTTTATTATCGAGTTTTTTGGTGGATGTAGGTGGTAACGATCCAATTTGGAATCGGCCTAAGGATATTATAGAAACAATTAAAGATTATAATGAAAAATATAGACTTCCATATATCATTGAAAATGACAGGGGCCTTAAAAGAAGAGTTGTTGTTCAACCAGAATGGAGAGATTTCTTAATGACTAATTATCGTGTTATTATGGAATGGGTTCATGATGAAAAAATCAAGTATCTAGAAAAGCGTAAGATTGAAGAGAGTGCATCGTAGTGATGTGCTTTTTCTTTTTGTTAAAATAAAAAAGCCTATTGCTAGACTTATTTTTGTTTGTGTTTTAAGTACATGGCGTAAATAAATTTGGCGATTCCAATAGAGATAAAAAAAGTTCCTAATCCTTCTAACATTATGAATGTATTAGTCCTTTCTTAATATATATTACACTGTTTGTCGGAAAGAGAAAATAAAATTTTAGGATATAAATAAGACATAATCTGTATAAAAAATAAAAACTCCTTTATGTAAAGGAGTAATTGATGAATGGTAGCGCGTACGGGATTCGAACCCGTGATACAGCCTTGAGAGGGCTGTGGCTTAACCGCTTGCCGAACGCGCCATGTGCGTAGGTATTATAGCACAAAATAAAAGAGAAGTATAGACTTCTCTTACAATTCTGCAATCAAATCGCAAAGGTTTTTATAGGCTTTTTGAAAAGATTCTAGGTTTAGTTTTTCTTCTGGAGTGTGACAACCTTCGGCAATAGGGCCGTATGTGATGATATCTAAATCTGGAATCAATCCTTTTAGAATACCCGTTTCCATACCGCCGTGTGATGCTTCTGTTTCCATTTCTACACTTTGTCTTTTTAAGATTTCTTTTAGTTTATCTCTTAATGGACTGTTAGCTTCATAGTTCCATCCGCAGAAGTTTGTATCTTCATGTTCAGATGCATGACATAACTTTGCAATCATGTTGATCTTATTTCCTAATTCATCCTTCATAGATTCTAATGGGGAACGAATGCAGAAAGCACATTTCACAACATTGTCTTCTGTTCTTAATTTACCTAAGTTAAGGGAAGCTAGAGTCAATCCTTCAATGGCCATAGATTTATGCTGTAGACCATTTGGTAGTAAGTAGTATAGTGTAATTAATTCATTTGTATCTTTTGAAGTAAAGGCTTTAGTAGCTTTTTCTGTTTCTTCCAATTGAATATCAAGCTTACTATCACTAAATTCAAATTCTGTTTTTAAATCTTTTACGATAGAATCAATATTTGGTTTAATGTCTGAAACGAAAGTTGCTTCTGCTTCTCTAGGAATTGCATTTTCTTTTAGACCACCATTTACGGATACGATTTGAAGATCTTTTAATGTTTGTAGAACTCTAAATAAGATTTTAATGGAGTTACCCTTTTCTTGATCAATGCAAGCACCTGAATGACCTCCATCTAATCCTTTGACAATAAGTTTATAAGTTGGTTTATTTACTTCTTCAAACGTGCATGTTTTATCGACATAGGCATAGCGACCACCACTTGTTGTGGTGCAAGTACTAATTTCACCACCACCATCTAAACCAATCATTTTTTTGGCATTGAAGTATTCTTTCTTTAAATTAATAGATCCTAATAGGCCCACTTCTTCTTGCACAGTAAAAACGCATTCTAGGTTTGGATGTTTTAGAGTGTCATCACTAAGAATGGCCAACATGTAGCTAACTCCAAATCCATCATCGGCACCTAATGTTGTTCCTTTCGCTTTTAACCAGCCATCTTCAACATATAAATTTAAAGCATCGGTTTCAAAGTCAAAATCAACATCCTTGTTTTTTTCACAAACCATATCCATATGCGCCTGCAACATGACAGTATCGTGATTTTCATAGCCTGGTGTAGCATCTTTATAAATAATCACATTATTCATGTCATCACGAACATATTTAAAATCATGTTCCTTCGCAAAGTTTTCTACATAGTCTGCAATTTTTTCTTCATGAAAAGATCCATGAGGAATTTTTGAGATCTCTTCAAAATATTTGAAGATTGGGACATTTTCATCTAATACACTCATTGTTTGTACCTCCACTTGATTAAAAATAGTATAGTACAGAAAATGAGAGACGCAAGTCCCTCATTATTGAATATTGATATATCTTGTTTCTTCTTCATGCTTTACAGGTTTTGTAGGCAATAAGATAAATAATTCACCATTGTCAAAACGAGCTTTGATATCCTCTTGTTTGTAGCCTTCACCAATATAGAAAGAACGAGAATAAGTTCCAGTAAATCTTTCTTGACGAAGCACACGCGTATCTTCTTTGTTAATATTACGAGTAGCTGTGATCTTTAAGTAGCCATCTTTTAGTTCAATTTGAATATTTTCTTTTTGAATACCACAAACCTCCATGCAGATTTGATAATATCCATCCTTTTCATAAATGTCTGTTCTTAATACAGTACTTGTATCTTGTTTTTTAGTATCGTTGAAAAAGTCATCAAAATAATTAGGGTAATAGCGCATATTGAATCCTCCTTAGCACTTATATCTTTTAACTGCTAATATCATAGTACAATTATTTGGCACAGTCAATAGCTGAGTGCTAATAATTTTGTCGCTTGTTACGAGTACACTTTTCTGCATCAATAGGCCAAGACAAACATAAGTGCATCCAATGCATTTTCTGGATCTTTAACATTGATGACATAGGTATCAGTAAAATTAAATATTTCTTTACGAATAACAGCTACAGTATCATAGCTTTCATCCACAATTGTATAATTCCATTCTGTAAGAGTTCCATCAATATGCCATCCATTGTAGTCAATATTATAATGTGGAGTAAAGAAAGATAATTCTTTCGATAGACATCCAATATATTCATTATTTTTATAGATTTCAAATTTAGGAAGAAGAGTTATTACCTTTTCTAATACAGTACCCACTTCATTTCCATTTTGATCATAAATGACTAGTTTATGTCCCCAAGAAAGCCTTCCTTCAACTTGATATATGATTTGACCATCTTCATTGTATATATCATAGCTATCAAACCAAGAAAAGAATCGTTGTTTAAATAATAGTTTCATAGTATCATCACCACATAAATTATAACATTTTCTAGAATTCTTAATTTGTATCTTCACATCTTTTAAGGTTTATTTAAGTTTGAATCGGTATACTCACTAACGAAATAGGTGATTATACTTTTCATGCCCTTAAAATAATCATGCCTATTTCTTTTTTTTTTTGACAAATTGAAATTTCCATTAAAATCTTAAGAAAGCTTAAGGAAATCTTAAGAAAAACATAATACAATATTTTCGAGGTGGATTATTTATGAAGAAAAAACTTGGAAATATATTGATTTTTGTGCTGATTATTGGACTTACCATTGGATATGGAATTTATAAAGATAGTCAATCTACAGTCACAGTCAATAAAATTTATACGATGGAGTTTCAAGAACAAGCATTATCTGATTTAGAAAATGAAAAAGGAAATGGAAACTATACACTTCAAAATATATTTATGAAATATAATCCATTTTCAACCAATACACAATCGATGTATGTTTATTTTAATACATCCAAAGTGGCTAAAATTACATATACAGTGAGTTGCAGCGATTATGCGGATTTTACAGCTACGGCTTATCAGGCTAAAGAATATCAAAAGGAACATGAGTTTCAATTGATTGGTTTGATTCCAAATTGTACAAATACCATCACAATTACAGCCACCTATAAGGATGGAACAAGTCAAAGTGTAAGTACAAACTATACAATGGGATCACTTTTAGGTGATGAAGATATACAACTTAAACAAGTGTCTGGTTCTAAACAAGATTTAGGCAATGGTTTATATACACTATTAGGAAATGATGCGGATGATCAAGACTTTGTCTATATGTATGATACAAATGGCGTTTTGCGTGGGGAAATTCCAATTATTGGATATCGTTCTCATCGTATGTTGATGCAAAATCAAATCTTATATATGAGTGTATCTACACATCGAATGGCTGCCATCAATCATTTAGGCAGGATTGAACACATTTATAATTTGGGTAATTATATAGTTCATCACGATTATCAATTTGATCAGGATGGAAATTTGATTTTATTAGCTACAAATGAGGAAAAGAATAGTGTAGAAGATTGTATTATTAAATTAGATGTAGATAGCGAAGAAGTAAGTGAATTGTTGGATTTAGAAGATTTATTTAAAAGCTACAAAAAGAGTACGGATCATAAAGAAGGTTCAAAATGGGATTGGCTGCATATCAATACACTTCAATACTTAAGTGATGATAGTGTTATTCTTTCTTCTCGAGAAACAAGTTCAATCTTTAAAATCAATGATGTAAGCACAAATCCAAGCATTGGCTATATCATAGGCAATGAAGATTTCTGGAAAGATACAGACTATACAAAGTATTTATATACAAAAGATGGCGATTTCTTAACAAGTGGAGGACAACATACCGTAACATATATGGAAGATGATGCATTAGAATCTGGTCAATATTATCTATACATGTTTGATAATAATTTTGGATATTCTAAGACAAGAAAAGATTATGATTGGACTGTCAATGATGGAATTCAAACAAGTATTACAGAAGGCACGACATCCTATTACTATCAATATTTAGTGGATGAAAACGAAGGAACATATACATTGGCCAATTCGTTTGAAGTTCCATTTAGTGCCTATGTATCGAGTGCACAAAATCTAGGTGATCATATTGTCGTAGATTCAGGAATTGCAGGACTATTATCCATTTACGATACGGATGGAAATCTTGAACAACAGTTCAGTATAAAGAAAAATGATCGTTTTATTTATCGAATTTATTATTATGACTATAAAGGATATTATTTTAGTTAGAGAGTAATTCTCTAACTTTTTTTAAGCAAATTTTAAGTGTTGTTTAGTATGTTTATGGTATGACATATAAAGAATTTTATGGATCTGACTATGATACGTTTAAAAATGTTTTGGATAAGGTTTTAAATACAATTCATTCGAGTGTATTAGCTTGTATACAATATACAACTTCTAGAATTAAGTCACCAGAAAGTGTTATGAAAAAAGTGGGCGATGATTATTCATTGCTTCATGATATTATTGGCGTTCGCATCATTTGTTCGTTTGTGGATGAAATCTATGAAGTAAAGGATTGGATTCATTCATGTTTTAAAGTGGTGGAAGTAAGAGACTATTTAAGCCATCCCAAACCCAGTGGGTATCGCAGTCTACATGTAATTTGTGAAGTGGATGGATGTTTAGTTGAAATCCAAGTACGAACGATCGCATTAGATTTTTGGGCAAATCTAGAACATCAAATTCATTATAAGAAACATATTGAAGATGAAGATTTGATTCGTAGTGAATTAAAACGATGTGCCGATGAAATTGCTTCTTTAGACTTATCATTTCAGACAATCAAAGATAGAATTGAGGGATAATATGCGATTATTGATTGCGGATGATGAAGTGAATTTGGCTAAAGCACTACAAGCTGTCTTAGAAGATGCGGGCTATAATTGCGATGTGTGTTTTGATGGGAATAGTGCCATTCGTTTGATTTCCCAAGAAATTTATGATGGATTGATTTTGGATATTATGATGCCTGAAAAAAATGGATATGAAGTATTGTCTTTGATTCGAAAACAAAAAAATGATATTCCGGTATTACTTTTAAGTGCATTAAATGAAGTGGATGATAAAGTTACAGGTTTTGATTTAGGTGCCAACGATTATTTATCCAAGCCCTTTTCTACAAAGGAATTGATTGCAAGAGTCAAAGTGATGTTAAAAGAAAATGTGATAGACAATTCTTATTTACAATATCAAGATATTCTATTGAATAAGAAAGAAGAAACACTTGCGTGTAAGAATACAAAATATCAATTGACTAAGTTGGAATGTAGTATTCTTTCTTTATTGATTCGAAGTGAATCGAATCGAGTACCTATTTGGCTTGTGATTGAAAAAGTTTGGAACAATCGAGTAAATGTGAATCAGAATACAGTTTCACTTTATGTATCCTATTTAAATCGAAAGTTATTGGCATTACAATCTTGTGTATCTATAAAAATGAGTAAAGAAAATATAGAACTGTGTGTTAATATATAAAAAAGAAGAAAGGGCGTGCACTATGAATATATTAGTTGTGGATGATGAAAAAAACATTGCGTATGCGATTGCACAAATTTTAGAAGAACAAAAATGGCAAGTAACTATGGCTTATGATGGACAAGAAGGTTTAGATTTAGCCCTAAGTGGATATTATGATGTAGCTATTTTAGATATTATGCTCCCTGTTATGAATGGTTTTGAGGTTGTACAGAAAATGCGTGCCAATAAGATTGAAACTCCAACTTTGTTGTTGTCGGCATTGGATGAAATTCCAGATAAAGTGAAAGGCCTAAATGTAGGGGCCGATGATTATATGACTAAACCATTTTCGGCTGCAGAACTTGTTGCTCGAATTAATGCATTGACAAGACGTAAAGGAGAAGTCATTGTACATGAATTGAAGTATGACGATTTATCGTTACAACTTGATACTTGTGAGTTGTATTGTGCAAGTCAACATATTCATTTAGGATATAAAGAATTTGAAATCATGAAACATTTAATGTCACATCCTGAAATGATTACTTCTAAAGATGATTTAATTGTTTCGGTATGGGGTAGTGAAAGTGATGCGATGGACAATAATGTAGAGGTTTATATCTCATTTTTAAGAAAGAAACTAAAATTTTTAAAAAGCAAAGTTTCAATCAAGGTGATTCGAAAAGTTGGATATCGACTAGAGGTTTGTGATGCTTAAAAAACTACAGACAAAATTCATTTTGATTTTAATGTCCTTTGTCAGTGTTATCTTATTATCTGTATTTGGTGTAGTTTGTTGCTCAAACTATATTCATGATAAAAAGGATGTTGAGCAAAGTTTAGAAATGGCTTTACGATTAAAGGATAAAGATTTTTCGATTTCATTTGGAAACAGTCGAAATTTTAATGGGAATTCCTTCGTGATTTATACGGATTCAAATTATGAATATATGATCACAAGCCGTTCAGTATGGAATATTTATGCAGAAGATGCGCAAAGCTTAATTGAGAGTGTAAAAAATAAAGACGATATTGGAATTTTGAAAAAACTAGGGTTTGCGTATAAAAAAGAAAAAATTACCAACTATCAAGTGGATGAAAACACAATCATTCCTTCAGGATATGCCGTAGCCTTTGTGGATGTATCTCATATGCAGTCTTCTTTTCAAAGAATGTTGATTATATCTATTCAAATTGGATCGAGTGTATTACTGGTATTCTTTATACTAAGTTGTATTTTAAGTAAATGGGCACTAAAACCAGTCGAACAGGCATGGGATAAACAGAAACAATTTGTGGCCGATGCCAGTCATGAATTAAAAACGCCATTAACGGTTATTTTAGCGGATAGTGATGTATTAATCAATCATTCGACAGAAACTATTTCTTCACAAAAACAATGGATAGAATCGATTCAAAGCGAAGCGAACCGCATGCGAAAACTTGTAGAGGATATGTTGTTTCTTGCCAAGAATGATGCGAATCGAATTGAAATTTCTATGCAGAATTGTTCGCTTAGTGATATATGTTTTCATTGTGTTTTACCGTTTGAATCCATTGCGTTTGAAAAAGGTATTGATTTAATCGATGAAGTGGAAGAAAATATAGAGGTACATGGTAATGAGTCACAGTTAAAACAATTGATATTAATTTTCTTGGACAATGCGATCAAATATACACCTTCAGGTGGAAAGATTTATTTTAAATTATGTAAGGTACAAAATAAAGCCGTCATAACAATTCGTAATACAGATAGCTATATTCCGCCAGAAGATTTAAAACATGTATTTGAGCGCTTCTATCGTGTTGATAAGTCAAGAAAGTATCAAGGGGGAGCGGGTTTAGGTTTATCTATCGCAAGTCAAATTACGCAAAGCCATAAAATTAAATTAAGTGTGACAAGTGATGAGAAACAAGGTACAGAATTTACTTTGAATTTCTAGGAGGATAATTATGTTTCAAAAAAGAGTCGATCAAGTGATTGCGAGAATGAAGGCGGATGGGCTTAAACAAATCTTAGTGAGTGAACCATGCAGCATCTATTATTTAACCGGTGTGGATGTAGGGCCAGGAGAAAGATTGTTTGCGCTATACTTGAATGATGAAGGAAGAAAAGTATTATTTTTAAATACATTATTTACTGTTGAACAAAAGGATTGTGAAGAAATTTGGTATAGCGATACAGATGATTCCACTTCACTTTTAGCTAGTGTTATTAATTCAAGTGAAACGCTAGGTGTTGATAAAGATTGGACAGCACGATTTTTGATTCCTTTAATGGAAAAGTGTGAAGGATTAAAAGTTGTTCTTGGATCAAAATATGTAGATGATACTCGTGCCATCAAGGATGAAAAAGAAATTGAATGTATGATTGAAAACTCACAGATCAATGATGTTGTGATGGAACGTACAAGAGATTTCATTTCAGAAGGTATGACTGAAAAACAAGTAGAAGCTTTTATTCTTGAACAATATAAATTGCTAGGATGTCAAAATGTTTCATTCTCACCAATCTGTTCGTTTGGAGCTAATGGTGCTGATCCTCATCATATGCCAGATGATTCCGTGTTAAAAGCAGGAGACAGTATTGTGATCGATATTGGTGGAAGAAAAGATCGTTATTGTTCGGATATGACACGTACTTATTTCTGTAAAGAAGCAAGTGACGAATATAAAAAGATTCATGATATTGTACGTGTAGCCAATGAAAAAGCGGAAGAAATCATTCGTCCAGGCGTTCGTCTATGCGATATCGATTTAACGGCTCGTAATTATATTTCTAGCTTTGGTTATGGCGAATACTTTACACATCGCCTAGGACATTTCATTGGTCAAACGGATCATGAATTTGGGGATGTAAGTTCAACCAATACAGAAACTGTAAAACCAGGTATGATTTTCTCAATTGAACCAGGTATCTATTTGCCAGGAAAGATGGGTGTTCGTGTCGAAGATTTGGTTTTAGTTACTGAAGATGGTTGTGTTGTATTAAATAAAGTAGATAAAAAATATGCGATGATTGGTTAATCATCGCATTTTACTATTTACCTAAACAAAATTTAGAAAATAATGTATCCAACAAGTCTTCTCTATGAACTTCACCTAAGATTTCTTTTAAATGATCATGAGCAGCCTGAATGTCAATCTCAATTAAATCAGGTTCTACCATCATATCCATGGCTTCTTTCGCCCTTAACATATCTTCTTTGGCTTGATTCAATAAACCAATTTGACGCTCATTTGAAAGTAGTGGATCTTCCTTTAATAAATCTTCATGATACAAGTTTTCCAAGGCATCAATCAAAGGTTGGATCTCTTTATTGGCAGCCGAAATCCAAATGCCATCCTTATCAGCTTCAGTTTTATCTAACTTATTATAGATAATTAAACGCATCTTATCTTTTGTCAGTTCTAACAATTGTTTATCTTCTTCATCCAACTCTTTTGAACCATCGAAAACTAAAAGAACCAACTTGGCATCCTTTAATTTTTCTTGACTTTTTTCAATGCCAATCTGTTCAATCTTATCGCTGGATTCACGAATACCAGCTGTATCAATTAAATTCAATTGAACACTGCCAATATGAATTTGACCCTCCACCAAGTCTCTTGTGGTCCCCGCAATATCTGTAACGATGGCTTTATCTTCTTCAAGAAGTGCATTTAATAAGCTGGATTTACCAACATTTGGCTTACCGACAATGATTGTATCAATACCTTTTTTTAACATTTGCCCCGTCTGTACACGAGCAAGAATATGATCGATTTTATCTAACCAATCATTTGTCTTAGGTAATAAGTCATTTGTCGTTAATTGTTCGACATCTTCATATTCAGGATAATCAATATTGACTTCGATCTGCGCAATAATATCCATTAAATCATCAATCAAAGGTTGTAGTAGTTTTTTTACACTTCCTTTAATTCCATGAATAGCCATACTAGCTGCGGTATTATTACTTGCTTCAATCATATCTTGAACGGCTTCCGCCTGCGATAAATCTATTCTTCCATGATAGAAGGCACGCTGCGTAAATTCTCCCGGTTTTGCCAGATCTGCTCCAGCACTTAATACCATCGATAAGATTTTACGAGTAATAAAAGTACCACCATGACAATTGATTTCGACAATGTCTTCGCGTGTATATGTTTTTGGAGCTCTAAAGATAGAAATTAAAACTTCATCAACAGGATTTTTATCGGTATCTATAATAAAACCATAATGAATGGTATGACTTTTCGCATTCATGATATTACGGTCAAATATTTTTTGCGTGATTTCAATAGCCTTGTCACCACTTAAACGAATGATGGAAATGGCACCATCCTGCAAAGAAGTGGAGATGGCTGCAATTGTATTTTCAAACATTGTTAACATCCTTTCTTTCTTAGTGTATTTTATCATAAAAGATGTATAATGTCTTAGACAGAGGTGTAAACATGAAAGAATATACTAAAAATCAAGTACACGAAGTAGCGTGTGCATTTAATGAACATAAAATTATTGCTCTTCCTACAGATACAGTATATGGAGTTGGAGTAAAATATGGGAATTTAGACGATTTAGAACGATTAAAACGCGCAAAACATCGTCCAGAAACGAAACCAATCCCAATGATGGTTTCAAATGTAGAACAAATGAAGCAAGTTGCGTTAGTGGATGAAAGAATTGAAAAGATTGCGGCTAAGTTTTTACCGGGTGCATTGACACTCGTTGTGAATGTAAAGGACAGTGTAGATTCGGCATACACAAATGGCTTAAGTACAATTGCGATTCGTATTCCAGATGAAAAATTTATATTAGATGTGATTGATGAGTTGAATTGTCCAATCTTGGTCACAAGTGCCAATCAGTCTGGAGAAAAAACAGCACTTACAAGTGATGATGTGTATGAACAGCTTCCAAAAATTGATGGTATTGTACTTGGAACGTGTAAAGCGTTACAGGCAAGTACGATTGTTGACTGTACAAAAGAAAAGTTACAAATCTTAAGACCTGGACCTATTTCTTTAGAAGAACTAGAATCCGTATTATAGAAAAAACACCCAGAACCTATGTTGTAGGGCATAGGCCAGGGTGCATACGAACACATCTAGAAGTAGTATGCTTCTAGCAGTTCATCTAGTATGTTACTCTGAATTGGATAAGATTCAATGTTTTGGGTTTAAATTTAAACATATGTTAAAACTTGTCAAAATGAGGGGTGTTGATTATAATACTATGTATGACAGAAGAAGAAATGATTAGACAAATTGCCGAGCCTATACTTAAACAATTGGAAAAAATCGAAAAGGAACTTGGAAATCATCGTATGCCGCAGCTTCCGCAAATTAAATTTGTGAAGGAATCTGAAATGGGAGATGGTCCTTTTATGATAGGTGACATTGAGGTTACAGATGAGCTTTTAGAAAAAGTGGAAGCCTATATCCAAGAAGAGATTGAAATGATGCATAAGCCAACGGTACTACATTAAAAAGCCACAAATTTTAAAAAATACTTGCATTTTATTTTATGTTAGTGTATTATATGTGAGCACGTTGGAAATGCGGGTGTGGCGAAATTGGCAGACGCACCAGACTTAGGATCTGGCGCCTTCGGCGTGGGGGTTCGAGTCCCTTCACCCGCACCACTTGTAAATGTAGACAATTACTTCGGTAGTTGTCTTTTTTTGTTTTATGTTATAATTTTTGTATGGAAATTTGTGTATATTATGAAAAAATAAATGATGAAAGTATTTGTATAAGAAGAGTGTATGCATCTAGTCCGATTGTTGAAATACCTGAAGTGATAGATGGATATATTGTTCGTGAAATTGGAAATTATTGTTTTTCATCAAAAGAAGTCAATTTATCTAAAACAGTTTTAAGTTGTGAAATTCCATCTTATTATCATGAGTGTAGTGGTAGTGATGTTGAAAGTGTTAAGCTTCCTAGAACTTTAAAAAAACTTGGCGATTATGCATTCTATAATTGTCGAAAGTTAAAAGAAGTATTTGTACCTTCTAGTTTAATGTGTATTGGCAGTGATGTGTTTATGAATTGTTTAAGACTCAATCATATTTATTATGATTGTTCAATTTTTGATGTTACTTTCTTGAAACAAATCTTAACGCAAATCACATGGGATGTAGAAGTTCACTTTTTAGATAGTTCTATATTCTATCCAGAATACAACGGGGGTTATGATGAAGTGGGCCCTGCTCATATCTTTGCCCTGAATATTGAAGGGGAAGGTTTTCGCATGCGTCAATGTTTTAAAGAGGGGAAAATCGATTTTGATGGATATGATGCTTGTTTTGAAAAGCTATGTGCTGAAGAAAGTGAATCTTGTATCTTTCATGTAGCGATTCTTCGCTTTATGATGGGATCTGAACAATACGTTCCTTATTTAAGGGCACATGATTTGACTTCTTATTTACATGTATATAAAGATATATGTGCTATGGTAGAGAAATTGTTAAAAAAAGAGTGTCTTGGTCAATCCGATCTAGATCGATTGATTTTTATGGAAAAGGATTTAGAAACTCGTACTCTATTGATGGAATTAAAGAATAAGATGTTTAAATCATCATCGATATATTCTTTTGAGGATTTTTAATGCGACAAAGTGAATGGGAAAAAGAAAAGGCAATTCATATCTTAGAATTAGTTCGATCCGAACTCTATATGGATATGCCACATTTTTTAACTGCTTTAAATACGCTGGTGTTGAAGGAAGACGAGCGTGTAGCTGTATGTGCGACAAATGGTGTGTATTTTTACTATAATCCATTAAAGATTATTAATTTATTTCAGAAGAATGCAGTGTTTTTAAATCGTAGTTTTTTACATAGTGTTCTGCATTGTTTATTTAGCCATATTTGGCTTAAAAAAAATCGTGTTGAATTTATTTGGAATGTAGCTTGCGATATTATCGTGGAGTATACATTGGATTCGATGCATAAAAAGAGTGTTTCACGAATCTTGTCATATGTTCGGAAAGATGTATATCGTGAAATTGAAAGTTTGACGGGTATCAGCTGTATAACTGTATATGAATGGCTTTGTACACGTGGCGATATTCAAGATTTATATTATGAATTTGTGGTAGATGATCATGCTTCATGGCCTAAAGAGCAAGATGACAAAATTCCTCAATCTTCTTCTGTTCAAAAAAAGTGGCAGAGTGTTGCCAAACAAACATTGTTTGATCACAAACAAAAAGGGAAAGATAATGAGGATGGGGATGCCTTTCTTGTATCGAGTTTACAGGCAAAGAAATCGAAATACTCGTTTTCTCAGTTTTTAAAACGATTTAGTATTGTGAAAGAAGAAATGCAAATAGATTTGGATGAATTTGATTTGTCTTATTACACATATGGAATGTCTATTTATAAAAATATGCCATTGATTGAACCTTTAGAGACAAAAGAAGTTAAAAAAATCTATGAGTTTGTGATTGTACTCGATACGAGTTATTCTATTGATGAAAATCTTGCGAAGCGTTTTATATCTAATACATATAGTATTTTAAGCACTTCAAATATGTTTTATAAATCGTGCAAGGTGCATATTATTCAATGTGATGACAGGATTCGCAAAGACGATGTTATCTCAAATCAAAATGAGATGGATCAATTGTTGAATTCATTTACTCTAGTGGGTAAAGGCAACACCGATTTTAGACCGGTATTTAGTTATGTGAATGATTTGATCAATCAAAAAGTTTTTCAAAATCTTTGTGGTCTGCTCTATTTTACGGATGGCAAAGGAATCTATCCTAAAAAGAGTCCGGCCTATAAAACGGCTTTTATTTATTTAGAGGATTATGATCAAAGTAAAGTGCCTTCATGGGCCATTCAATATAGATTGGAAGAAAAGTTATGAATATATTACAGGCAAAAAATGAAATAAAAAATACTGTACAGGCATATTTATCGAAGAATTCGTTTGGTGAATATGAGATTGAAGCGAAGAATCAACGACCATTATTGTTGATTGGTCCTCCTGGTATTGGTAAAACACAGATTATGGAACAAATCGCAAAGGAATGTCAAATTGGACTTGTCAGCTATACAATTACGCATCATACACGTCAAAGTGCTGTGGGCCTTCCTTTTATTCAAGAAAAGGAATTTCAAGGAAAGACATACTCGATTACGGAATACACAATGAGTGAGATCATTGCGAGTGTTTATTCAAAAATGGAAGATACAGGATTAAAAGAGGGTATCTTATTTATTGATGAAATCAATTGTGTATCGGAAACATTAGCACCTACGATGTTGCAGTTTCTGCAAAATAAAACCTTTGGAAATCAGAAGGTTCCTTGTGGCTGGATCATTGTAGCAGCAGGAAATCCGAGTGAATATAATAAATCGGTTCGTGATTTTGATGTCGTGACAATGGATCGTATTCGTTATATTCATGTGGAAACGGATTACTATGTATGGAAAGAGTATGCGATTTCAAAACATATACATCCGATGATCTTAAGCTATTTGGAATTAAAGCCCAATCATTTCTATACTGTTTCAACAAGTGTAGATGGTATGGAATTTGTGACGGCAAGAGGCTGGGAAGATTTATCTTATTTACTCTATACCTATGAAAAGATGCATCTAGAAATCTCTCAAGATACGATTTATGAATATCTGCATCATGAAGATATTGCCGAAGATGTTTTCGCCTATTATTTGGTGTATAAAAAATATCAGGATGATTATGGCATTGACGATATCTTAAATGGAAATGTATCAAGCACGATCTACGCTCGATTGTTTAATGCCGATTTTGATGAAAGAGTCTCTGTTGTTAATTTGGTGATGGATGGTTTACTACGACAAGTGAATGTATATTCTTTTGAAAAACATTGTACAGATCTTTGGTTTAGTTTCTTGAAAGAATATCGCAAAGATATGGATTCTTCTTATTTGGACCATACAAAGGCATTTATGTCAAATTATCGTGATCAATTGCAGGCAGAATTATTAAGTGCTTCACAAAAACATGAATATGAATTTGTGTTAAATAACATACAAAAAGTAATGGTGGATGAAAGCCTAGATCCAAAGTCTCGTTTTGATTCTTGTACAAAGCCTTTCTTTGAACAAAAGGAAAAAATGGAAAAGTTGGATAGTCAATTGAAGTTGGAGATTGAAAATGCGTTTGAATTTATGGAAAATGCATTTAAGAATGGTCAGGAAATGACAATATTTGTAACGAATCTAACAATGTCGAGTGAAATGGCTCTCTATTTAAGTTCACATACGATTGATATATATGAAAAGTATAAACAACTCTTGTTGATAGGAACACAAAAGGCAAGATTATTAGATGAATTAGCGCATTAAAAGGAGAAGAGCATGAATTATTCAGACTTGAAATATGATATAGAAGAATTTGAATCGGACCAAGACAAAAAACTTCCACAACCACCTTTGGTTAAAGCTGCTATGCGAAAAGATTCCATAGAACTTCCTAAAAATTTTGACGCATTATCCATTCATTCTAACTTTCTAGATATTATCAATACACGTCATAGTAGTCGTGTATATACGCAAGAGCCCATGTCTTTGTTGGAACTTTCTTATATGCTTTGGACTTGCCAAGGTGTTAAACAAATTCGTGGTAAGAAATATGCGACTTTGCGTACAGTACCATCTGGAGGAGCTAGACATGGTTTTGAACTTTATTTTGTATGTCAAAATGTAGAAGGGTTAACCCCTGGAACCTATCATTATTTGCCTATGGAACATCGTATTGAGTTTTTAAATCCAATTGAAAAGGTAAGTGATGTTTTGGCATCTTCCTTATGCGATCAATTATGGGCTTTAAAAGCCAATGTGATTTTCTATTTCAGCTATATTCCATATCGTACCGAGCACCGATGTACTAGCTACACCAAGCAAACTACTTTAAAACTATCTCCAGTGAAACAAGGTCATTGTCTGAAAGGACAGTGCCCTTTTTGTTATTCTGAAGTCGAACCGTCTTTTTATAGCGAATTACAGAGATAAAGGACTTCAAAAACTGATTCTTCTGATAGGCCGATACAGTATCATCCTCTAATAGACTGATGGCCTCATGAAGAGTTGCCTTGATCTGCTTCGTGTCTGTCGGTTCGTTCAGTTTCTGCTTTTCCGCTTCAATCTGAGCGTTCAGTGAGATTCGCTCTTCATTCAGAATGCGGTTACGCTCAATAAATACCTTTTCAGTATATGAGCCATGTTCCAGATATTCGTATAGTTTCTGCTGTCTTTCTTCCAAAGAGGCAAGTGTCGACTCAAGCTCAGACAGAATCGTCTCATGCTGCTTGACGGAGATCAGACTGCTTGTCTGTACATCCACCTCAAAATCATTTAAATGCTGCTTAAGTCCTTTGATGACTTCTTCCGTAATCGTCTTTTCCGTGGTCCCGTAGCATCCGCATCGGGAAGACTGAGGACAGAAGTATCGTATCGAACCGTCCGCCTTGACCTGACACTTCATAGCATGATTGCATACAGCACATCTCAAGAGCCCTCTGAACGTGTTTCTAAATGTGGTGCCCTGACTGATTCGTGGAGCCTTGCCTTTCAGTTCCTGCACCTTCTGGAAGGTCTCCTTGTCTATGATGGCCTCATGTGTGTCTTCTACGATGATAGGCTTTTCCTGATAGACATCCTTCTTTTTGATCTCACCGTTGATAAGGATACGCTCACGCTTTCTTCGGTTCCATACGATGCACCCTGTGTAGACCTGATTGCCAAGAATACGCAGTATAGAGGACTGCGTCCAGTAGCTTATTCGTCTGGGCTTGATGTTCAGTTCATTCAGTTTGTTGGTGATGCGCTTGATGCCGTAACCACTCAGGTACAGATTATAGATCATCTTCACGTACTCGGATTCAACGGGATCCACTACCAGGTACTGCTTTTTTCCTTCTCTGACTTTCTGATAGCCATAAGGCGGTTCAGGAGAAATGTAGTTTCCTTCAAGTATGGACTGTTTGGTTCCGCGCTGCATGATGCGTACAGAGTATTCAAAGTACTCACGGCCACGCATAAGCTCATCCTGGAAGATTCGACAGTCGAAGTCATCCTTCAGGTTGAAGATCTTCGCAGGCGTGTAGATAAGAGTGTTGGAGTATTTGAAATATCGTACTATGGTTCCACACTCTACCAGGTCGCCACGGGAAAGACGCTGTGGCTCGACCACGAGAACACCCTTGATTGTACTGGATTCGATGGCTCTGAAAAGAGCCTTGACCTGAGGTCTGTCTGAGATCATCTCACCGGATACGACTTCACGGTAGATGCACTCCTCTGGAATTGTATGTCCAAGCTGGTTTGTAGCAAAGTTCTGTAGAATTCGTTCATGCTTTGCAAGAACCTCCTCTACAGTCTCATCCGGATTGTCCTGACGAGATTTTCTTAGGTACATAAGGTACTCATTCATTGTTCTTGTTTCCATCCTTTCTAAAATATGTTAAAATGAGCACTGTAAAAGGTGATTTTAGCAGGTCATAATTTTACAATGCGGATGCAGTTCTGTTGGCGCAGACTGTATCGATCTATCCTTCACTGTTGGCGCGGTGAAGGATCTTTTTTTTGGTTAAACAGAAAAAGCTACCGAGACGAACTCAGTAGCTTTCAATAGATCGGCGCTAAGGCCATAATGTGAATCTAAACGGCGCTAAGGCCATAATTCAATTATATTCTAATTGAAAAGTACTGGATTGTCAATTTTATTGCTTCTCTTTAACTTGTGTGAAAGCTTCTATGATACCTTTATCGATTTTATCCATAACGCTATCAGGCGCTTTAATTCTTTTAATTGGATCCAGGTGATTCATAGGGTTAACAATCTTAGATTTATCAATCGTTGTAATTTGATAAATGTTTGCATATGAAGATTTTTTTATATTCTTGTACTTGTTTTCAAGATCATCAAAGTATTTGATGTTATCTAAATATGCTTTAAGATCTCTTTCAATCTGATTAAGCTCATCCTGTGTAGTTGCTTCTAAAACGCTACCTGCTTTTTGTATTCTTTCTGTTTGCATCTTAGCCTTCAATAGGAGATCGTAGTAATAGTTCTTCTCTCTTAGCAATTCAAGAAAAACACTGTCACTGATACAACTTCCAATAGGCATCAGGTGGTTTCCTGACTTTGAAGTTAACGGAACAACGGTCAGCGTTCCTATATAAGGCTGGTCTCTTTTTGTAATAACTATTGCATAATGTATGCCTTTAATTTCATATCCTGTTTGTGGCTCAAATTTTACCTGTATAATTTGCCCACGTCTGTAGTATTTAAATTTTTTGCTTTCATTCATTCTGTATCTCCTTAAGTTTTCAAAAATTTATAAAGTAAAAACCTCCAATCCTATAACAGGAAAGGAGGTCTACTAGTCGCCTCGAAAGCAACCATTTCTTTTCCTATTATAAGATTTTATTGTTGAGTTATCAATTGTTTTAATTTATTATTTATATATGGGGTCGTGAAACGCGACTCCATCCAAAGAGAACACTGAAGAAAAGGAATACACCTTCTATTGTGAAGAACGCCTAGTCCGTGTTCTTTTTTTTTGTTTTATTTATAGTTTTTATACCAAGGGGGTCGTGAAACGCGACCCCCTTTATAAGATGGGGCCCCGTTTCAGGGCGTCATGTCTAATATATTTATTTCAACTTGTTGTCAAACATCAAATTGAACATGTTCAGCATTTTATCTATTTCTTCATCTGTCATGCTTGGAATTGAGCTATATAATACTGTGATTGCTTCTTCTTGCTTGCGTGTGAGGCCCTTAAAATCTCTCATTTGATTTCGAATAAGCGTTCGACCATATAAATAATCCATGTCAACATTATAGAAATCTGCAAAAGTTTCAAGAATTTCAGGGCGCGGTATTCTTTTACCACTTTCATACATGCCTATAGCGCTAGCACTAAGTTTTAGCATATCCGCTAATTGAGTCTGTGACAGATGCTTTTCTTCTCTAAGGTCCTTGAGAACATCTTTCATTTCTTTCATGTAGTCACCTATATCCTTTCGACAATATTGTATCACGTAATGTGAATCTGTAAATCAAAAATTCACGAAATGTGTTGACAAATTTATACTATGGAACTATAGTATGAGTGTACTCACGAAACGTGAGAGAAAGGAGACCGCTATGGACGCTAAATTAGTCGGTGAAAGAATTAAAAATTTAAGACAAGAAAAAAAGATGTCCCAGCAAGAACTCGCTGATGCCATAAATATTGCCTGTTCAACAGTATCTATGTATGAAAATGGTGAGCGAATTCCTAGAGACCAAATTAAACTAGCTATTGCGAATTTGTTTGGTGTCACTGTGGACTATCTTTTTTTTGGAGTCGACACTCACGAAATGTGAGATTGAAATAAAGAAAGGAAACTAAGTAAAATGAATGACCTGCAATTATTTAAATTCGAAAACAAAAATGTGAGAACTCTACAAATTGATGGAGAACCTTGGTTTGTTGGTAATGATGTAACAAAGATTCTAGGGTATTCGAATCCCAGAGATGCTCTAGCAAGACATGTTGATGAAGAGGATAAGACTGTAACGAAATGTGACACCCCTGGAGGAGCCCAAGAAATGACAATCATCAACGAGTCAGGACTGTACTCACTGATATTATCCAGCAAGCTTCCAAGCGCCAAGGAGTTCAAGCACTGGATCACGAGTGAAGTCCTACCACAGATCCGAAAGACTGGAAAGTATGCTCCAAAGCCTTTATCAAGAGAAGAGCTTCTGGCCAAGGCCGTACTGGAAGCCGATACGATGATCAAGGAGCAGAAAGAGCTTATTGAACAGAAAACAAAGGAACTGGAAGAGAAAAATAATAAATTAGAGGAACAGAAGCCGAAGGTGATCTTCGCGGAGAGTGTGGTTGCCAGTGACTCGGCCATCCTGGTCAGAGAGCTTGCCCATCTGATCAAGCAGAACGGATTCGCGATTGGTGAGAAGAGACTGTATGCCTGGATGCGTGAAAGAGGCTTTATCTGCAAAGGATCATGCGAGCCGACACAGAGAGCCTTGGAGCTTGGTCTGTTTGAGATCGTAGTACGTACTGTACAGCGTGGAGACAAGAGTCCTCTTGAAACAAGAACAACGAAGGTGACTGGCAAAGGTCAGGTGTACTTCATCAACAAGTTCTGCAGCGGCCGACAGGATGAAGATATTGAGGATGAGGAGAGCCTGGTGTGAAAGGGGACACTAAGCTGAAGGACTTCAGAAACCGAACAGGCCTGGAACAGAAAGAAATGGCGAAGGAGATACATGTTTCACCTTCATACTACTGCAAGGTTGAAACGGGATATCGAAAACCGAGCTATGCGTTCCTTCGTAAGTTCAAGAACAGATTTCCAGATGCGAACATCGACGAGTTGTTTTTCAGTAAATAAAAAAAAACTGCCAGTTGTTAAGGAACTGACAGCGCACTCTTTGTTTACTTCTTCAATGCCCTTAACCCGTTGATACCATCAACTTCAAGCAGTTCGCCTCTGCTATAAAACCCCTATAATCAGAAAAAGTATGCTACGAGCATACAAAGGAGAAAAAGAAAATGAATTGGTACAAAGCTTCAAATATTTGCTCAATTATTGCGATACTGATCTCTATTATCAGTATCATCGTTACAACGTATAAGGCACTTCATTAAAAGAAAATGCTATATATCAGTGATGCAAGAGCAATCAGAATTGAAATAACGGAAAGAATAGTTGCTTTTCTTGCTTCTATTTTTGATTCTTTTGAGTCTACGATTGCTTGTTCATAAAGTCTCTGGATATATTCAGCAGTTATATCTTCCGAGAATACTGCATCTTCTGGTATGTCCGGAACTGAGTAAGAGTGTAAATTAGGACTCTTAAATTCAGCTTCTTTGAATTCAGGCATTGCTGACACCTCCTTCCAGGATAGATAGTATCATCGAATTTTCAAAAGTGCACATAAATATGAAATTTCTCTGAACGGTATTTGCGGTGTCATTTCCCAGGTTAGAAAGGAAAACCTGTCGCCGCAAGATACTGGGTCCTGCGATTTCGTTCGAGTCATATTACGCTCTTTCAGTCTGCGCTCTACCTACCTCACATTCAAAGCACCTGAAAGAAAATAGTCAAAAAAAAATATAATAAACCCCTTTAGCAGAGATCCAGCAGCTTTTAGCAAGGACATGAAGATACCAACTTTTCGCAAAAGACAAAATGTCCTAGAGAAGTGGCACCACAAATGCCGCTCAGAGATAAGAAAGGAAACATATGTACGAAACAAAAGAAGATTATGAAAGACTGAGAAAACAGTTTATTGAACAGTACGGAATCGATGAAGCCACAGAAGAGTTCTTCCAGGTTCTGTATAAGAAAAGACTGCAATATCATCTGATCATCGCAGTCCTAAGCTCATTAGTACTACTACTGTTAGTACTGAGACTATTAGAGATGTGATACCCGCAACAAGCTGCGGCCACAGTGCTCCATAGAAGAATCGGTTTCTTCTCCAGACACAGTATCTGAAGTAAGTATCTGTCAGTTCATAGAAAGTGGACTTCATGACTTTAGTCTTCGTTGTATCACTGAATTCATAGCGGGCTTCAAGAAAATGTAATGCAGCAAGCTTTCTGGTAGTTTCTTTACCAAAGTAGGCCTCCGTTACTTGTTTCTTGATCCAGCGTAAACAAAACAGTTTATATCGTTCGTGAATATAAAGATTTATGTCTTTGAAATTTGTATTCATAAGTATGATCCTCCTGACTTAATTATATCAGGAGATAAGAAAGGAAATAACATTATGTCAACCGCAAAATCAACATCTAGAGCAAAGGCCGTAAAGAAGGCCGATGCCATTATGGAACAGCAGTGTGAGCTTGCTCCATTCGCAAACAATTCACATGAAACAGAGTATACAAGAATGATGCACAGATACTCTGAACTGGATAAAAGAGAGAAGGCAGTGCGCAGAAAGCAGACAGTGGCCAACTTAGTGCTTTTTGTTGGAGTACTGCTTGTGATCAGCTGCCTTGTAGGCACATGGTTTGTCTGCAGTACGATCCAGTCGCTTCAGTTATAGAAAGGAGGTTTGATCCGTATGAAACTTATCGTTGATGAAATCGATATAACGGAATGCCCATTCTACTATATGGGGCAATGCCGATGCGGAGTTTATGAGGGTTCATGTGACTTTGAGCCGGAAAATGATCAAAGGGAATGTGCACTCTGTATCTCAATCAAGAAGATCGAGGATGGTGATCCAGATTGAGTGTAACCGTAGTTGCTTCAAAGGATCCACAGTTTGAAGAAGTACTAAGAAAGTCAGTCATCGACTTTATCCGTAATGTGGAAAAGGAAAAACTAGAAAAGAAAAAATGATGAATAACGTGGAAGCGTCTCGAATCTTACAACCTGAACACTGTGCATACTGGCAGGTCAAGCCAGTATCCATAATAAACATCGACTAAGTTGCTCTTGTTGTAAATATCTTCCTATTAAAAATCTATATCACAACGCATGGTGTTCAGGTTGTAGGACTCGAGAAGACATAAAAAAAATGAGTCACCGGGACGAAACGCTGACTCATTGCTAAGATTCGAAATGTCTTTAGCTTCCTACATTATATCACATTAGAAAGGAAAACAGAAAAAATGAATGATGATTTAAAAACAAGAATCAAAGAGTTGAAAGAAGAACTCGAACTGCTTGAAAAAGCAACAGATGCAGAGGGCAAGACCCTGTTCACAATCACGGCAAAGATAGCCAGTCATAGTGATAAGGGAAGTCATATTGTAATCGGTGCAGACTACAGCGACGAACAGATGGCTTTACTTTGTTATCTAGCCGGTATGAAAGTTTCTGAAGCCCATAAGGGTGTTGAGAAACTGGTTAGTGGACTCTCAAATGACTTTGTACAAATGATGCTTGAACACGCTGAGAATGTCAAAAGCACAATCGTAGAGGAGGATGAATAAAAATGTACTATCAGTTAACTATGCAGTTCAATCTGGAAGAGATTGACAACGCCAAGAAGATCCTGGATCTAGCTAAAGAGTTAGATGTAAAAAGAATGGATTCTTTAGGTCCATTACCTGAACCGGAAACATTTGCCTGGGAAGAGAACAAAAAGGCTCCATCTCAAAAGAATAAGACAACTGAGAATGAAATTCCATTGGCCAAAGATTGGATGCCTCAAGAAGAAGTAGGTATGGGACCTGTAAAACCTGAAGCAGAAAAACCTCAGACAGTAGAGCACAGCTTTGAAGAGTTACGTGGAGCCTGTGCTGAGTTCAAGCAGACACATGGACTTGAAAAGCTTCTAGCTATCTTTGCTCAGTTTGGACAGAAGAAATTAACAGATATTCCTAAAGAACGTCATCAGGAATTATGGGAGGTACTGCATGCCTAGTTTACATGCGGTCCTTTCCGCATCCAGTTCAAACCGGTGGATCCACTGTACGCCATCGGCAAGACTGGAAGAACATATGACGGAAAAAGCCAGTATCTATTCAGCCGAAGGAACACTGGCTCATTCCAAAGCCGAAGAGAAGCTTCGTAACTATGTAGAAGGTCACCCTCGCAGGAAAGTGAAATGTGAGGATGGTGAAATGGATGAATGTACTACCGCCTATCGTGACTACGTTATCGAGGTTCTGAACACAGAAAAGAAGACATGTGAGGATGCCAAGCTGGATATTGAGGTTCAGTTGGATCTGACTCCATGGATTCCTGAGGGCTTCGGTACAAGTGATGCCGTTATCGTCAGTGACAGTACACTGCACGTTATCGACCTCAAATATGGAAAAGGAGTGCCTGTATATGCACCTCATAACTCTCAGTTACTGATCTATGCAGCAGGAGCTCTTCATGAGTATGAGGCCTATTATGCATTCGACAAGGTGAAGATGCATATCTTCCAGCCTCGTCTGGATCATATCAGTACCTATGAGATCTCAACCGTAGACTTGTGTGACTACATGGAGAATGTCATCAAGCCTGCAGCCAAGAAAGCCTGGGAAGGCCAGGGAGAACAGGAAGCGGGCAAGTGGTGTCAGTTCTGCAAGGTGAAAGCCAACTGCAAGGAAAGAGCTAAGATGAACTTTGCGATTGCGGAACAGAACAAACTCTATGATGCCATGCTTCTTACCGATGATGAGGTCGCATCCTTGCTTCCTAGACTGAGTGAGATGAAGAAATGGTGTGCCGACATCGAGGAGTTTGCCTTGAACCAGGCTCTGTCAGGTGTTCATTACAAAGGCTACAAGGTAGTAGAAGGAAGAAGCAGTCGAAAGATCGTGGACGCGGATTCCGTTCAAAAGTTATTAATTGACGAAGGATTTAAGGAAGACGAATTTCTTAAGCCAAAGGAACTGTTATCCATCACGAATTTGGAAAAGCTCGTAGGAAAGAAGAAGTTCACAGAACTTGCAAGTCCCTACATCGATAAGTCGGAAGGAAAGCCGACTTTAGTAAAAGAGTCAGACAAGCGTCCTTCGATCGTTAAGACCGGAGTTGAGGACTTCCAGGATGAAGTTCAGTAGACATTAGAAAGAAAGTAGAGGTAATTACAATGTCAACAATTCAAAAAGCAAAAACAGGAGTCGTAAGATTCACATTCTGCCATTTGGCAGAACCATATGCATATGCAGATGGACCAAACAAGAAATACAGTGTGGACATTCTGATCGACAAGTCAGACAAGGCTACATTGAATACGATCAAAGCTAGCTATGATGCCGCTAGACAGAAAGGTATCAACGATTATGGCAACTCGTTTGCGACAAAGGCGACACCTTTCATTCGACCTGCTGGATCAGATAAAGGATTGCTTATCGACTGTGATCAGGACCCAAGATTAATGTCAGATGCAAACTACAAGGGAATGTACAAATTAAGTGCTAAATCAACTACCGCACCGGATGTATGCAAGATCCAGGGCGGCCAGTTAGTAATCATCCCGAAAGAACAGATTGCATCAGAAGTCTATTCAGGATGCTACGGAAAGATTACATTCAACTTCTTCCCATACATCAAAGGAACAGGCGGAATCTCTTGTGGCTTGTCTAATGTATTGAAGACAATGGACGGTGACTATCTTGGTGGTCGTGCTTCTGGTACATCTGATTTTGCAGATGAAGTAGAAAGCACTGATGACAATGGCTGGTTATAAGAATCTTCTTCATATAGACCTGGAAACCTATTCAAGTGTAGATCTTGGAAAAAGCGGAGTATACAAGTATGCAGAGAGTCCTGACTTCAGGATTCTCTTATTTGGATATGCCTTCAACGATGAACCCGTAACTGTGATAGACATGGCCAATGGAGAACATCTTCCAATATCGATTTTAAATGCACTTACAGACGAGAACGTAATCAAGGTAGCTCATAATGCCAACTTTGAAAGAGTCTGTCTGACAAGACATTTAAAAGACCTGCAGGTACTGGATAACTGGTACTCGAAGGACTTTGACAAGAAGCTTAGCTATGAAGGCTTTCTTCCACCTGAGCAGTGGAAGGATACGATGATCATGGCTGTAGAACACGGCTATCCTGGTGCTCTTGCTTCCTTAGGTCCTGCTTTAGGACTGGATGAGGACAAGGTCAAGCTTGCAACGGGTAAGCGCCTGATCCAGTACTTCTGTTGTCCTTGCAGGCCAACTAAGGCAAACGGCGGAAGAACGATCAATCTTCCTAAGCATGCACCTGATAAGTGGGAGACCTTCATTGAATATAACAAACGTGATGTTGAGTCTGAGCAGGCTATCTACAATACACTGGACGCCATGGGTGAGATTCCTGACTTCGAGTGGGAGAACTGGTACATGGATCAGCATATCAACGACAGAGGTATCCAGGTAGCCGTTGACCTGATCCAGTCTATATGGAACTACCATGAAGAACTGAGTGAAAGCCTTGCAAGAGAGGCTAAGGAAATCACAAAGCTGGATAACCCGCAGAGTGTCATGCAGTTGAAACAGTGGCTGTTTGACACGCAGGGTATCACAGTAAACAGTATTACAAAAGAAGTCGTTAAGGACCTTTTAAAAGAGGATATAAGCGACGATGCTAGAAGAGTTCTTGAGATACGTCAGGAACTTGGAAAGACAAGTGTCAAGAAATATGAGGCCTTCATCCGTTCTGCATGCAGTGATGGAAGAGTCCGAGGATGCTTCCAGTTCTTTGGAGGCCGTACAGGTAGATGGGCCGGTCGATTGATCCAGCCACAGAACTTCCCCAGAAACTCTTTTGATGATATGGAGACGGCTCGTAATCTGGTAGCTCAGAAGGACTGGCCAACACTGGAAGCTCTTTACAGCTCAATGAACGATGTCTTCTCGACACTGATAAGAACAATGATCATACCTCGTCCCGGAACAGTATTTGCTATTGCCGATTACAGTGCCATCGAAGCACGTGTGATTGCGTGGCTTACACGTACAACGTGGAGACAGGATGTCTTCAAGAATGGTGGAGATATTTATTGTGCGTCTGCCAGTCAGATGTTTGGTGTTCCTGTTGAGAAACATGGCGTAAACGGACATTTAAGGCAGAAGGGAAAGATTGCCGAGCTGGCACTTGGGTATGGTGGCGGAACGGCAGCACTTGAAGCCTTTGGTGCCAGCAAGATGGGAATCGAGCCGGAACAGCAGCAGGAGATCGTAACAAAATGGAGACAGGCCAGTCCAAATATCCCTAACTTCTGGTATTCCTTAGGACATGCGTTTGAGAAGGCTATCAATGGAGGCTATACACAGCTTGACCGCAACATGGCGGTATTCAAGTCACATGGCAATGTATACATCCAGCTTCCTAATGGCAGAAGGATAGCTTATGTTTCGCCGTGTATCGAAGATGGCCAGGTCAAGTTCATGGGCTTGAATCAGACTACACGTCAGTGGTGCTGGATTAACACGTGGGGTGGAAAGCTTACGGAAAATGTAGTTCAGGCCATTGCACGAGACTGTCTATGCGAGACGATGAAGGGCTGTGATTATATCGGTGTTGACTGTGTCATGCATGTACATGATGAAGTCATATGTGAAGCTAATACCTGCATTGAACAGGAGGCTTTTGAAAAGCTGCTGGAAGTGATGGCCAAACCTATTGAGTGGGCACCGGATCTGATCCTTGTGGGTGATGGATTTACAAGTACCTACTACAAGAAAGATTAATAGTATGAAGAAATATAAAAGAGAAATCATTGTCGGCATCCTTTGGGTACTTGTCTTTAGCTTTCTGATATGGATGCTGAAGTTAGTGTTTGGACTGGATGTCGCAGAAGCACCTAGACTTGGTGCATGACAGGAGAATGACGATGTCAGCTAAATGGATAGATGCAGAGGACAAACTTTTAAGACAGCTTACTTCTATCAGACTGAACGCAAAGCAGATACACAGTACGTACAGTACTCTGCTTCAGGGACGCTCGGTAAAAGCTATCGAACAAAGACTCTGCTATTTAAATAAGCTCGCAGAACAGAGAAGACAGGACGACATGGCCGGTATGGATGATATAGATCGTCTGGACAGTATCGCTCTGTCACTGGCTCATCTGAACCGGACCATGGAAGAACCTGTACAGGATACTGTTTTATCAAAAGAGACCATGCAGGTCTTCCAGGATATCAAAAGAGTCAGTGCAAAGACACTGGACTCTGTAAACACAATTAGAAATGATCAGAAAAGTATTCTGAACCGAATGAAAGATAAGAACAAGCAGACAGAAAGGAGATAACGCATGAAGATTGCCACATGTAAGAACCGAAGACAGAGACAGTACTACAACCAGGAAATGTCGTGGCAGGCTCTGATGGATAAACTGAGCGTTACGAAAAGAACAAGTGAGACCGTAGCACAGTATGCATCCATGACAAGAGACCAGCAGTCAGAAATCAAGGATGTAGGAGGCTTTGTTGCAGGGGAACTACGAGAAGGGAAACGAAACAATCAGTCAGTTATCTCCAGAAGCTGTATCACACTGGACGCAGACTTTGCACCTGGTAACTTCATTGACATGATCAATGAGAAAGCAAACTTTAAAGGATGTATTTATTCAACACATAAGCATACATCAGAACATCCTAAATTCAGATGGATCCTTCCTTTATCCAGGAACGTGAATCCAGATGAATATGAGTTTTTGGCCAGATGGGTCGCCTCAAGAATCGATATGGATATCTTTGATGATACGACCTATCAGCCGGCTCGTATGATGTTCTGGCCATCGACATCAAGCAATGGAGACTATGTCTTCAAAGAGATTGACGGCATACTGCTCAACGTGGATATCGTGTTGAAAAATGTAGACGATTGGACAGACATGAGCTTCTGGCCACGTTCGTCAAGAGAAACTGAATTACATAAGAAGATTACAGGCAAGCAGGAGGATCCATTAACGAAGTCCGGATGGATTGGTGCCTTCTGCCGAGCTTACAACATACATGAGGCTATCGCTAAGTTTATTCCGGAGGACTATGTACCTGTGGATAACGATGCGAACCGCTACACCTATGCCAAGGGGTCTACTGCCGGAGGACTTGTTATCTATGAAGACAAGTATGCCTACAGTAACCACAGTACCGATCCAACCGGACAGATGCTATGCAACGCCTACGATCTTGTAAGACTTCACAAGTGGCCAGATGCCACAGACAGTGAGTCCAATGAGTTCATGCTTGAAATGATGCAAAAGGATGACCTTACAAGAAAGCAACTGGCAAAAGACAAGCAGAATGAAATACAGAATGACTTTGCCGATGAGACACAGGAGCAAAGTACCAAGACAGTAGAACCGAGTAAAAACGAAGTAAACTGGCTTGAAAACCTGGATGTCGACAAGCATGGAAACTTTAGAATGACAACGGACAACATCGTTAAGATCCTGATGTGTGATCCAAAACTGAAGGACTCCATCGGTGGAAATGACTTATTTGCTCAAAAGCCTGTCAAGACGGGAAGTCTTCCATGGTGGAAGTTCAATCCAACTGACAGGACCTGGAACGATACAGATGAGCTTCACTTCGCTACTATCTTGAAAAGACTTATCACATCGTGGCCAAAGGCAAGATTGATGACGCTGTAGCCTATGTGCAGGAACAGAACAGTTTTCATCCAGTACGAGACTACCTGGACAGTTTGGAATGGGACGGAGTGCCTAGACTGGATACTCTGTTTATCGACTATCTTGGAACGCATGACAGTGCCTATACAAGAGCCGTAGCCCGTAAGTCGATTACAGCTGCAGTGAACCGTATCTATGTACCTGGATGTAAGATGGACTATATGCCTGTGCTCGTAGGTCAGCAGGGTATTGGTAAATCGCATATGCTCAGTATCCTTGGCGGTGACTGGTTCTCGGATTCAATCACTACGATTGCAGGAAAAGAAGGATATGAGGCACTGCATGGATCATGGATCGTTGAGTGGTCTGAATTATCTGCAGCTAGAAAAGCAGACATTGAATCCATGAAGCAATTTATCTCAAAGCGTGATGACAGATACCGCAAGGCATACGCAAGAAGGGTTACAGACAACCCAAGACAGTGCGTTTTCTTTGGAACCACGAATGACACAGAGTTCTTAAGGGACTATACAGGTAACCGTCGTTTCTGGCCAATTGGAACAGATCCAGAGCGTGCAACGAAAGTTGTATTTACGCAGCTTCCTAAGGAACGTGATCAGATTTTTGCCGAAGCAAAGCAGAGATTCAAAGAGCATGAACCTTTATTCCTGGACGGAGAACTATTGAAAGAAGCTCAGCAGGCTCAGGAAGAATACACGTACAGAAGTGTGCGTGAGGACATGGTTCGTGAGTACCTGGATAGAAAGCTTCCGGCTAACTGGCTGGATATGGAAGTGGGCGCTCGTGTTCAGTGGCTTGAGAATCCAAAGAATGAAGGCGTTGAAGAACGTGACTGTGTAAGTCTATTAGAGATATGGTGCGAGGTCTTCAACGATGTAAAAGTAAGATTCTCAAACTCAGATCAAAGAGAACTGAAAGCTATCATGGACCACATTGGATGGAAGCGTACCGGAGCTATAAGAGTACGTGGTGCATCCTACGGAAGACAGAGAGTCTATTTAAGACCGAAGAAGTAACAATAATTTGAAAGGAAAACAAATATGGAGAATAAACTAACGGATTTGAACAATATCCTCTTCGAACAGATCGAGCGTCTAAATGATGACGATCTGCATGGTGAGGCATTAAAGCAGCAGATCAAGAGAAGCCAGGCAATTGAAAGTGTTGCAGGTATGATCATTGCCAATGCCAATACTGTGCTAAAAGCAGAGAAGTTGAAAATGGAGTATGCAATGGATGACAGAGATCCTAGTCAGGTACCTGAGATGTTAAGAATCGAAGACAGAAAGAAGATAGGATAATGCCTAAATACTTACTCAGTAAAGAGCAGCATGACTACCTGGTCAGTATCATTAAGGGAAGAAGAGTTAGTGAAGTGACTAAAATGCTAAATGAGCACTTCGGCACTTCCTTTACAGAAAAGCAGATAGACGCCTACAAGCATAATCATAAGTTGAAAAGTGGCATCAACCCAGGACGATGTCTTGGAAGCTGTAGAAAATACACTATGGAACAGATTGAATATCTAAGAGAAATCGCTCCCGGAAGAGGAACCGATGAAATCGCGAGGATGTTCAATGAACGATGGGGTACAAACTATACGCGTCAGCAGATACAGTCCATCAAGAAGAACTACAAGATCGTCTCAAGCTGGGACACCCGGTTTAAAAAGGGTCATGTTCCAGCTAACAAGGGTACTACAGGCATGTTCAATGTTGGCGGTAATATTGGAAGCTTCAGTAGAGGCCATAGGCCAGATAACTGGTGCCCTGTTGGAACTGAGACTGAGAGCAAGGATGGCTACGTGTATGTAAAGATAGCGGACAAGTACAAAGGAAAGAAAAAGGATAACTGGAAGGCCAAGCACATACTTATTTATGAAAAAGCACATGGGCCTATCCCTGAAGGCTATAAATGTGCTTTTCTAGACGGTAATAGAAGAAACTATGACCTAGATAATCTTATTCTCGTTAGTAAGGCCGAAAGTGCTTATATGGCTCGAAAAAGGCTGTATACAGATGATAAGGAACTGACGCGTACCGGTGTAGCGCTTGCTAGGCTTGGTACAACTATCAATAAGAAAGGGAAGAACAAATGAAAGACAAGATGTGGGACTTTCTCGAAAAGGGACAGAACAGTAGTGGAAACCCGGAAGGCCTGGAAAGTCTAGTTGATGAACTGATTCACATGACATCACAGAAGACTGCAGGACAGAACCGCAGTGACAACAAGAAGGATCTTCCATTTGCCACTGTCGACCTTTTAAGATGGTCTATCGTTTGCGAGGCTACCGCTCTTGTACTGGATAAGAGGTGGCCTGAAATTAAAAAATTATTTGAAAAGGAGAACAAACAATGAATCCAGAAATTAAATTGCACACAGATTTTGAAACTTTTACAGAAGATCATACTGAAATTATGGAACAGTATAAACGCAATCAGTGGCTCTATAGATTTGGTGACATCAAGGTAAGTGTGATCTGTCATATGTATGAAAGAAGGATCATATCCTACGGAGATGGCTTTTCTCCATTTGAGTTAGCACTTATAGGTGCTGATAATGGAATGATCGGTGATCCTATTGGATATCTAACAGAAAAGAAAGTAAATCGAATCCTTCACAAGATCGACAGAGCCATAAAGAAGAAACAGGCTGTCAATAAGGACTTTGTGGAAAGCTTAGAAGGTTGCTGATATGACAAAAGCAAATGAATACTGCAAGCAGGCAATTGAAATGAACAAAGTAGCATATGGAGACAAAGTGGATATGATCAATCATCCTAAGCACTACTGCAGAGAGGATGCTATAGAATGCCTTGATGAGATGAGGCTTGTGTTTGGTGATGATATCGTAGCAGCCTTCTGTCTATGCAATGTATGGAAGTACCGCTACAGAGCTGCCAGCAAAGGTCAGGAAGAAGATCTGAAGAAGTCAGACTTCTATATGCGTAAGTATAAGGAACTTATTAATAAGGGACTATTGCAAGGAGACAAGTCACTGCAGGAACTGAAAGAAGCTGTTTTCTTTGATCTGCACAGACAGGAGCATGAGGACAAAGTATGACATTCGAAGAATTTAAAGAGATCAACAAGAAATACGGGTTACCTAGAAAGTGGATAGATGAATTTGAGAATATTGCAAAAGAAGAATATGAAGAACATGTAAAGCAGCTAGCAGAAGTGATTGAGGATATCTTCAATAATGCTCCTGATGAGGAGGATGGTGTATGAAACAAATTAAAGCAGTGATTAGTTTATTTATCTTAGCTTTATATATTATTGCTATATCAGTGATTATATTGTGCCACGCTAAAGGCATCAAAGATCTTGAAGAAACAATTAAATCGTTTATTTTGGCGATTAGTATTATCAGTATGATTCTTGCAGTTTTTTAAAAAGGAGATAAAAGCGTATGAATGAATACGAAGAAGCAATTAAAACAATAAAAAATGAAATTCTTTTGTGTTATGGAGAAGAAACAGTTGGAGAGTATGAATCAGATACAGACAATTTATATAATGCTTTCGATTCACTAAAAAAATTAGCGAGCAAAGAAACACCTAAGAAACCTATTGATATTGAGTTTGGCCCATGCGGCGATTTGATGCTGTGTTGTCCAACTTGCAAGCATGGAGTTGTGCCAATTCCATCATATCGTGGAAACAAATATTACCCTCGTTGTCCATTCTGTGGGCAGAAGTTGAAAGAAGAGGATGAACAGAAATGATGAATATAGAGTATCTGGAAACAAAGGCTAAGCTAGAATCGATAAATGCTTACGCTAAATATAACTATTACCTTGAATACAGTGATGATTCACGTAAAACTTACGACTTGATCAGGGACTACTCAGATGAAAACAAAGATGGTTACAAAACAATCGTTAGTCATATGACCTGGCACGAAGTGGTAAGTGTTATTAAGGCAATGTACTGCATCATGCAGCATGAATGCCTGGAGGACTAAAAATGTCTGGGAATAGAGCTAATGAATTAAGTGTTAAATTACGAGAAGTATTCGGTGACAAAAGTAAATTAAAATTTAGTGAAAATCCAAAAAGATTAATGACCGGAGTGGGCTTGTTATCATTGGCTGGCGGTGATTACAAACACAGTCATTTAAAAAGATTAGCAAAGGAGAAAGAAAAATGATAGATGAAAAAAGTATTGCTTCAATCTAGACCAGAAGCATTGAACGATAAGATGGATATGGATTTACAGAATCAAAAAGGTGGATACAACAATGGCTGGAATGATTGTCTATTCATGTTTATTGACCGTATTAAAAAGCAGCCAAAAGTCGGTAAATGGATCCCTGTCACTGAAAGACTTCCAGAAGAACATGATAGTGCCTTTGCTAAAGTCTATGGCACAGATCAATGGAATAATGCTTTTTGGAGAGCAAAGTCAAAAGAGGTGCTTGTATGCATTGAATATGATGATGGATCAAGATCTGTTACAACATCATTCACATTAGATGGCAAATGGCATATAGAGAGAAGACGAGTACTACATGATTTTAAAGTTATTGCTTGGATGCCACTGCCTAAGCCAATGAAAGAAGAGGAAAAATAACAATGTACTCAGATACAGAATATTTAAATAAATTAGAAATCGTACGGAAGCTGGTTGGAAATTATGAAACGATTGGAGATGCAAGTATTGATCCTGATCGGGTAAAAAATTTAGAAGAGTTATGCATGCTAACCGGAGAACTGGTAGAAATAATTGCTGATGAGGCTTATAAGATCAAGAGGTATGAAGGCTCAGTACAGAGCAGTGGTGATGTTTCAATCAACTGCTTAAAGTACATCAAGGAACAGGTAGACGATGTACTGGATGACCTGGAGGAGTATATAAAATGATGGCGCACGAGTTATTTGAAAAACTTGGATACCTAAGAGAACTCGACGATGATTACATTGTGTATATTGAAAGAGGTAATCCGTGGAATTACTTTAAATTCGTAAATAGACATGTAACGTTCCCAAGTCAAAACGGGCTAAGTTATTCAACAATTAGTCCTGGATTTGCAAAAGCAATTTACATGCAGATGAAGGAGCTAGGTTGGTTATGATTTCAAGAAATAAACAATGGTTTCCTGATGAAGATGGGACGTATGCTTTGTTTTATACCTGGTTCTATGAGCCTGAAGTCATAGCAAAAATTTCAAAGGATCCTGAAACGGATGACTATATTTGTGAATATTTTGGAAAGCTTGGTGATGACTGGGACTATCTGCTAGCTTCAACAATTGAGGAAGCTATGGAAGAGGTCGAGGACCTGATTGTGTTTGAGCTAAGTAATAAAATTGATGATATGCATGATGAAATCGAACTCTTGGAAAGAGCTATAAAAGATTTTGAAGGAGAAGATGATGAAAGCTAAAGAGATGTTTGAGATACTTGGTTATTCATTAGAAGTGAATAACGAAAATTTAATAAAGTATTCAAAGGATGTGTGTGGTTATACATTTTTCAGGTTTAGACTTAAGGAAAAAGAATTTTGTTCAGGATATCAGTCAGTAGCTCATACCGCTACACGAGATGAATTAAAAGCGGTCATCCAACAGTTTAAAGAATTAGGTTGGATTGAAGAAGAGAAACCGCAAGAAAATAATCTAGATCATTACAAAGAGGACATAGTAAATTTCTTTATAGACAATTTAGCTGTAGTTAATAAAAAGCCGAAAAGATGTATTGATACGGTATGCGATGAAAGATGTGCTTTTTATCCAGACTGTGATAATGAGACACATTATAACCTTGTAACAGAATGGTTTAAGCAACCGTATAAAAAGTCAACATACAAGTTAACACAATGCGAATACGATATGCTGGATACAATATTCGAAAAGGAAGCCAGGTTTTCAACAGTGTATTTGATTGGTGAATTAAAAAAGAAGGGCTATTTCGAAAATATTAAATGTGCTAGTGAGGTGCTGGTTAAAGACATTCTAGCAAACTGTGAGGTGATCCAATGATCTACTTTATGGTTGGGCTCTTTGCTGGAGGGCTAGGTGCGATGATGCTGTATTCCGTTATCGTGTCCGAAAGGATCAACAGTCTGGAATACAAGAACGAACAGTTGATGTATGAACTGGAACAAAGAAATAAGGATCTATTAGCGTACAGATGCATGTATGCAAGTGCCTATGATGGATTTGAGGAAACTAAATGAACAGAGAATTTATAGATGCAGGTATCAGGCTGCATATGACGGTTGAAAGCAAGGATGCACTTAGGAAGCTGGAAAAACTGGTAATGTCCTTATGGCATACAACTAGAGAACAGACACGTGAAGACAGTGAACTGAATGTGCATAGTATTGAGTCAGAAATCTACAGAAGAATACAGGAGAGTGAAAATGAAAAAGAAGAAATTTGTTATGACTAAGGAGACAAACTTAGAACATTATCTCGAACAGATTAAGAAAATTGAGGACTATGATTCCTTCTGTATCAGAAAGGGCGATCAGGCATTATGCGCTTGTGGAGAGGTAGATTGTAATAGATGTCTATTTGGAGACGAGGGCAACTGTGCCATTGCCAGAATAGACTGGATGGCAAGTTCTTATACTGGAAATCGCTGTCGTCTGACAAAAGTTGAATGGGATATCCTGGATGCTTATGTTCAGGAAAGTTATCTAGGCACGTTCAAACAGTTTAGTAATCTGATGTGTATGAAGAAAAAAGGGTACTTTAAGAACGTGGATCCAGGTAAAGAACTGAAGGAAATTCTAAAAAATTGCGTTGTGGTCGAGTGTAAAGAATAGAAGTAAAGCACTGTTGCTTAAAAAGGGTTTAAACGCAACAGCGGCAACAGTGCGCAACAGTGACGTTAACTTGTGAAAAATGGTGAAAAAATCACATGACAACGGTAGCAACAGTGAACGTGAAAATCGGCAACAGTGATTTTCGAGAGCGTTGCGACAAATCTGTTTTAAATAAAAGCTATTTCACAGTAGTGCAACAGTGGCAACAGTAATTTTGTTAACTTAATAAATATATATAAATGTATATAATGCGTGCACACATGTATACGCGCGCGTAACAATATATAGTAAATATGATATATATAGAGAAAAAGTTGGGACTACCGTTTCACTGTTGCTTCTGTGTCCTGACATAGAAAGAGAGGTAAAAACAATGAATCGAGAAACAAACAAGGTCTATATAGGACAGTACGGCATCGAGATGCAAAGTCTTGTGGCTGTTGAAGAACTGTCTGAACTGCAGAAGGCCATCACAAAGCTGATCCGATATCCTGAAAAAAGTACCAAGCCACTTGAGTATAAAGGCTTACGTTCCAACCTTGTGGAAGAGATGGCCGATGTACTGATCATCATGGATCAGATGAAATACTACTATGGCGTAAGTGATGATGAGATCAACAAAATCATCCAGGCTAAACAGGAACGCATGATGAAGAATTACAGGGAGGGGCTTCAATGATCACAGAATCAAATGTAGAACTCTATCTTGTGAATAAGATCAACTCTATTGGCGGTCTAGCAATGAAGTTTACAAGTCCAGGGCTTTCCGGTGTACCAGACAGACTCATACTCTACAGAGGACTTGCTTTCTTTGTAGAACTGAAAAAGCCACATGGCAAACCTCGAGAACTTCAGAAGAAGATGGCCAAACGAATAAGAAGCCGAGGTATCAAGGTGTTCTGTATCTCAACCAAGGAACAGGTCAATGAGCTTGCAGCATGCTTGAATCTGGTATCGAGCCAATGGAGCAGCACTTTGATCGAATTTAAGCCGCATGCCTATCAGAAGAAGGCTATCCAGTTCGGCCTGGATCATGAAAGATGTGGTCTTCTTCTTCCTATGGGTGCCGGTAAGACAGTAACTACACTTACAATACTGAATGAATTAATTGGTATCGAAGTGGCAAGGATACTGATCATTGGTCCTGTACGTGTCATAAAGAGTACATGGCCTGACGAGATACAAAAGTGGTCTCATACTCAGGACATAAAATTTTCAGTTGTTGCAGGCACTGCAGCACAGCGTAAGAAGGCATTGCAGGCGGATGCACAGATCTACCTTATCGGAAAAGAGAATGTGACATGGCTTGTAGAACAGAATCTGTTCGACTTTGACATGGTTGTCATCGATGAACTTTCCACATTCAAGAGTCCAAGTTCCAAAAGATTCAAGGCACTTCGTAAGATGATGCCACTGACTGAGCGCTTCATAGGTCTAACGGGTACTCCTGCCCCCAAGGGAGTGCCTGACCTTTGGGCTCAGATCTATCTGATGGATCAGGGTGAAAGACTTGGCCGAACATTGTCTGAATTCAGAGCCAGGTATCTTAAGCCTGGAAGACAGAATGGCCACGTCGTGTACGACTGGAAAGTGCGTGATGGCTGCGAAGAACTGATCTACGAAAGAATCAGTGATATCTGTATGAGCCTTGATCAGAAAGATTGTGCTGAGCTTCCCCCTGTTCAGTACATCAAGGTCAAGGCCAGCATGACAGAAAAAGCCATGAAAGCATATACAACATTCAAACGTGAAAAAGTGTTAGAATTTGAGAGCAATGAAGAACTGATGGCTGTGAATGCAGGAGTCCTTTGTGGCCAGCTGCTGCAGATGACCTCAGGAGAGATCTATATCAAGGATGAATTTGGTGACAATGTAGGCACGAAAGTGATACATGATGCAAAGCTGAATTCTTTAGATGATCTGATTGAATCAGCTAACGGAAATCCGGTTATGGTGTTCTATTACTACCGCCATGAGCTTTCACGAATAAAGGCCCATTTAAAGGCTCAGGGCCTCAACGTAAGAGCCTTGAGCAACGAAAAGGATGTCCGAGACTGGAATAATGGCGATATTGATGTCCTTCTGATCCATCCAGCCAGTGCCGGTCATGGCCTTAACCTTCAACAAGGTGGTCACATAGCTGTATGGTACACATTACCAAACTGGAACCTTGAACTGTATCAGCAGGCCAATGCCAGAATCTACAGACAGGGACAGAAAGAGAATGTGTCAATCTATCAGATCATAGTTCCTGGAACCATTGATGAGGATATGCTGAAAGCACTGGATGAAAAGGATGTAACACAAAAGAGGCTCATCGAAGCCCTGAGGAGGTAGCATGAAAGCAAAGCTAATTAAACTGACTTCTGAATATGAGCATGGACTCGTTGCAGGAACCGGAAGACTGAAAAGGGATTACATCGGACTGACCGGTGAGATCCTACGGAAAAGATGCTACAAAAGTGACGTGGGCTCGCATTTTGTGTTGATGGACATCCAGTTTCCAGACGGAGCCCTGTTCTGCGTTAAACCGGAACAGGTCCGTATCCTGGAGGAATAGTATGAAAGAAAGCAAAGCTATAATACTTGCAATTGTCTGCAGTCTGACACTTGCCTTTCTGATATTCCTTTTCTGCATCCTGATTACAAATATATCAGGACTACTCATTAAACTGTTTGCGTTCAGTCTGACTGGACAGCTGTATTAAGTATCGATGGACGAACTTCGATAGAAGCGATGCTTACTAGAATCATGGAGGTAAGCGATGACAAGAGAAGATGCAGTCTATATTCTGCAGGAATTAAAATCAATTCGATATTATCGAAACAAACTGAAAGAGATCCGAATCCTTCTACATGACCTGACGGATCAGATCAATGATATTCAGACACCTCACTGCCCTTTAGGTGGTGAAGGGGTCAAAATCGAAAACCACAAGGAAAAAAGTACGATTGTGAATGGGCTACTGTCTGATGAACAGGCGCTTATGGATGAACAGGCATTCTACATCAAATGCCTTGCTAGAGCTGAAGGCTACTATAAAAGATTGCAGTTAGTCTGCAATGATAACGAAAGAGCCTTCAGTGAGGACTTCGTAAACGGCGAGCCCTACAGACATCTTGAGTACAATTACGGTTACTCGAATGTATATGACAAGATGATTCGGCTCATTTCAAGGATTTTAAAATAAAGACTTAGGAAACTAAGCGTGTCAACAGAGTATAATGGTATCGTACAAAAGTCGGGAGAGATAAATCTCGGCTTTTTTGTTTTGCTTGCCTGGGATAGGCAATCAAGGGCTTTTTTGTTTTCCTTTCACCTTGAGAGCCTATTCTGATTGTCTATCCGAAGCAAGCTGGAAAGTGAGGTAACGTATGCCAAAAGCAAAACATCCGCGTGGGTCTGTTCGACTGACTGAGAAACAGAAGATCTTCGTCCATGAATACCTGAAAGATATGAACAGTGTAGAAGCCGTCATGAAAGCATATCCAAGCTATAAGGGACGCCGTGATGCCGCTAGCAAGTATGGCTACGAACTGCGTAACATGCCAAAGGTCAAGGAATACATTGATCAGGTCATGGAACAGATCAAGGCCGACGATATTGCCGATGTGACAGAGGTCATGCGATACCTTACTAAGGTCATGCGTGGCCATGCAGAGTCTGAAGAAGTCCTTGTAGTTGGTGATGGTGAGGGCGTGTCACACATTGAGCACACTTTAAAGAATCCATCTGAAAAGGACCGGTTAAGAGCTGCGGAGCTTATTGGTAAACGATACAGCATGTTTACTGATAAAGTGCAGGCTGATGTAGTCCTTCCAGTCTTTGAAGGAGAGGATGACCTTGAAGAGTAGATTCAAGGAGAAACGAATCAACATAGCCAAAGTCGTAGGCCGAGGATATAAGAAATTCTGGAACTTCAAAGGACGTTATAACGTGATCAAGGGTTCACGTGCTTCAAAGAAATCAAAAACAACAGCATTACGCTGGATCTATTTGATGATGAAGTACGATAAATCGAATTTGCTTGTAATCCGTAAAACATACAGAACCCTGAAGGACTCATGCTGGACGGACTTGAAGTGGGCTACACGAAGACTTGAAGTTGAGAGCCTGTGGTCCTTTAAAGAGTCACCTTTAGAAGCTACTTACCTTCCAACAGGACAGAAGATCCTTTTCAGAGGACTAGATGATCCGTTGAAGGTTACATCTATCACAGTAGACTACGGCTACTTGTGCTGGGCTTGGCTGGAAGAAGCCTTTGAAGTCAATTCAGAGGCAGACTTTGATACCCTGGATGAGTCCATTCGTGGTGAGCTTCCACCAAACTTATGGAAACAATGGGTAATCAGCTTCAACCCATGGAACGAGAGACACTGGTTAAAAAAGAAGTTTTTCGATGTCTCGAATCCGGATATCCTGGCACAGACCACGAACTACACTTGTAATGAGTGGCTTGATGAAGCGGATAAACGTTTATTCGAAAATATGAAGATCAACAATCCACGACGATACAATGTCGCAGGATTAGGAAACTGGGGAATCACTGAAGGACTTGTTTATGACAATGTTCACATTGATTACCGGTTTGAACTGACCGACATGGTCAACTATAAAACAGTATGCGGTATGGACTTTGGTTACACGAATGATCCTACTGCATTTTTTATTGGTTTCCTGGATGAGAAAAACAAGGCTTTGTACATCTGGGATGAAATGTATGAAAAGGGACTGACCAACAGGATGATATATGACCGTCTCGTGTCAATGGGATACGGGAAAGAATCTATTGTTTGTGATTCGGCAGAACCTAAGTCAATTGCAGAATTGAGAGGCTATGGCTTGAGAGCAAAAGCTGCTGTTAAAGGTAAGGACTCAATATTGCATGGTATTCAGTACATCCAGGGCTTAACGATTTATATACACCCTAGATGTGTGAATTTTACAACCGAGATTCAGAACTACACCTTTGACAAGGACAAGTTCGGAAATTCAATCAACCAGCCAATTGACGACTTTAACCACTTGATGGACGCTATGCGTTATGCGCTTGAGAAATACGCAATGGGCAGAGTTACTATCAAGACTTTTAAATAGAAAGCGAGGTACCTATGAGTCAAGTTAAAAATAAGCCTTTTGTATTACCTGATCCACTGGTAATCGACGAAGCTATGGTGGCCAATGGCGTGTCTATGAACATTGTAAAGGCCTATATTGAAAAGCATGCAAAGCGAATTAGACGATACTCTTATTTAGAGAATCTGTATAAAGGCTTTCACAATATCTATCAGCAACCTGAAAAGGAATCCTGGAAACCGGATAACCGACTTGTGGCCAACTTCCCTCGATATATTACGGATACCTTCATGGGCTATGCCTATGGTAACCCGATTAAGAAATCACATGAGGATGAAACTATTAATGAGGCTTTGAAAAACTTTGATCGTGATAATGAAATCACAGATCATGACTTCGAGCTTTTCAAGAATGTGTGTATTTATGGTCATGCCTTTGAATACCTTTATCAGGATGAAGAACGACGAACGAAGATGACCGTTGTAAAACCTGATGAAATGTTCGTGGTTTACGATGATACGGTTAAGCACAGAGCCTTGTTTGCAGTGCGATATGGATATCATGATACCGATGGTGACCTATCGACTAAAGACAGATGGGGAAATCTGTATGGTGAGATCTTGACTAGAAACAGTATCGAGAGATTCGAAAAGGGTGTGAAGGTACCTGGTGAAGTTTACGAGAACCCATACGGATACATTCCAGTTGTCGAATACAAGATGAACGAAGAACGTATCGGTCTGTATGAGCCTATCACAGGATTAACTGAAGAATACAACCATACGATCAGTGAGAAAGCCAACGATGTAGATGCCTTTGCAGAAGCCTATTTAGCTATTCTAGGTGCCGAAGTTGATGAAGACGGAGTACAGAGAATTCGCGATGATCGAGTGATTAATATTTACGGTACAGATGATGCAAAGGATATCCTGGTACAGTTTTTAACCAAGCCGACGGCAGATGCAACTCAAGAGAACTTATTACAGCGTCTTGAACGTTTGATCTATCAGATCTCGATGGTAGCGAATATCTCGGATGAAAACTACGGCCAGTCTACCTCAGGTGTAGCCTTAGCTTACAAAACACAGGCTATGAGTAACCTGGCACTTGGTTTTGATCGTAAGATTGAGAAATCAATGCGAAAGAGATATAAAATTTTCTGTTCATTGAACACAAACGTTTCAGATAAAGATGCCTGGATGGACATGGATATCAAGATGTCTAGAAACCTTCCTAAGAACCGTCAGGAAGAAACACAGACCGCACGAGATGCAGAAGGTATCGTATCAAAAGAAACACAGTTGTCTTTATTATCCTATGTTCCGGATCCTAAGGAAGAACTGGATCGAATTGAAAAAGAAAATGAAGAACAGATGCAAAACCGTGCTGATTCCTTTGATCCAAACGATTTGCTAATTGATGAGGACGAAGAGGATGAGCAAAAGCAGTAACTACTGGAGAAAGCGAGAGCGTGAATGGAAGAAAGCAGATTTAAAAGATGAAGCCAAGTACATTCAGGAGATCCAGGACATTTACAGTACGATGCTTACCCAGATCAACAAAGAAATTGAGTCCTTCTTCGTTCGATATTCAAACAAAGAGGGTATGTCAATGGCTGAAGCTAAGCGCAAGGCCTCTGATATCGACATAAAGGAATACGAGAAAAAAGCCAAGAAGTACGTAAAAGAAAAGGACTTCTCAAAAGAAGCCAATGAACAGATGAGACTTTACAATCTGGCCATGAAAGTCAATCGACTTGAACTTTTAAAAGCAAACATAGGATTAGAGCTTACCGCTGGCAGTGATGAACTTGTTTCCTTCACAAAGGAAAAATTAGAAGACGCCGCACTTGAACAGATTCAACGAAACGCAGGAATCCTAGGTGATACGATTGTTGATAATGCTAAAACTGCAAAGACAATCGCAAACTCAAGTTTTAAAAATGCTACATTTTCAGAACGAATCTGGTCACAACAGGATCTATTGAAAAATGACCTTTATGGAATACTGTCAACAGCTTTGATTCAGGGCAGAAACCCTAGAGAATTTATTCCTAAGGTACGAAAGAGCTTCGATGTAACACGGTATCAGGCCGAGCGTTTACTGCGTACAGAGCTAACTAGAGTACGTATACAGGCTCAGGCTGAGTCCTACGAAGCAAACGGAATCGATGAATATGAATATGTTGCCTGCGGTTTAAGAGATGTATGTCCTATTTGCAAGGTACTGGATAAGCAGATTTTCAAGCTAAAAGACATGGAGCCAGGAGAAAATGCACCTCCAATGCATCCAAATTGTCACTGCAGTACAGCACCACATTCAG
>ERZ1673744.473-NODE-473-length-52293-cov-130.779031_pt1 | contig 52293 bp, 88 predicted proteins | sample MGYA00580207_ERZ1673744 | MGnify/ENA primary metagenome ERZ1673744 (study PRJEB41218, sample SAMN15661751) | gut metagenome | host: Homo sapiens | place: Canada: London | collected 2015-08-20/2019-03-30 | study: EMG produced TPA metagenomics assembly of... | reverse complement strand
AGGTCTCCTATGTCAGAATATGCATTCTCTAGTAGACTAAGTAAGGATGGTGTGGTATTGCAGATTATGGTATTTGGTAATGATGAATTGCTAGTTGAATATGTCTGCGAACAGGAACTAACAGTAGAATAGGTTATTAGACCGGTAAATAACCTTCCGTAGCCAGTCGGACGTTGGGAGTCCTACGATAGTGAGACTAAATCGGACCTATAGCTCAGCCAGAGCAACTAATTATGAGTCAGATAGAGACGTATCCCCTTATACCTTGTAGAAAGGGTAGTGGGTTCGAGTCCCTACAACTTTTATTTATTAAATAATATGAAAGAGTTAAGTGAAATTATTCAGGAAATGGTAGACAATTCCATGGGTCAAATGGACCTAAAAACTGCCATAGTGTTTGTTACAGAGGCTTACGAATCTGGTATGGAAAAGGCTCGTTCTCTCATAACTAATGAACATAACGAGGAGGATTACTAATGACCGTAGAAGGTAAGCTGACTAGTATCTACCATGAATTTGCTGAAACAATCTCTGAAAATGAGACTGATGAGCAAATAATTGCCCGTTCTAAAGAGTGGTTTGTAAAAAGACTCTCAGAGGAAACTGATAACAAAGAAGCTATAGATTCTATAGCTAATCAATTAGTAGGATGTCTCAAACAGGCATCTGTTTTAAGTAACTTAGAAAAGAAAAAATGAACAAAGTTTGGATGTGTTCTGGGTCTACATATACCCAGGTAAGCTCAGGCTATAGCGTTGAGCAGTCTCTCCCAGTTGGAATCTACAGTATTTGTCTGACAATGACAGGTTATCACCTAGACAGATATGCGGATAAGTTTGTATTCCCGTACAAAATGTATGGTTTGCAGAACGAGTTTATTGACCATGTAATTAAGACGTATCACGCTACAGAAGGCAATCTCGGAATTATGCTTACTGGTACAAAGGGCACTGGAAAGACTGTTACTGCTAAGGAACTGGCTAACAAGCTAAATCTGCCCATCATTATCGTAAAGGATATGGGAGACCATAATCAATCTATGATTGAGTTCCTTTCTGGTATTGAAGGAGATTGCATTCTGTTCTTGGATGAATTTGAAAAGAATTTCAGTGAATCGGATTCTACTATCTTGCAAATCATGGACGGTGTTTACAACTCTAAGTATCGCAGGGTTTTCCTGCTTACTACTAATGCTATGACCATCAATGAGAATATGGTAGGACGTCCGTCTAGAATCCGTTATGTCAAGGAATTTGGCAACTTGGATTTGAAGGTTGTGAACGAATATCTGGACGACGCACTTCAAGTGCCGGAAGCTCGTCAAGATTTGCTTGATTTCATTGATTCTTTGACTATATCTACTATTGATATTCTCAAAACTATAGTTAATGAGGTCAATATTCACGGTATAGAAGGATTGAGAAGAGCTAAAGGTTTCTTCAACGTAGTAACTAATGAGTATGACTATTCCTGCATTAGAGGTTATGCATATGCTGATGAGATTTCTGCTGATAAGAATAAATTCTCTATTGAAGAGTTCTCCAAAGCTGTTGAGAGATTCAACAATCCGATGCCAAAGCCCATTGTAGACGATGAGGATAACTGTACTGTTGAGGAAAGAAAAGCTCTTAACGAGTATTATGAATATCGCCGCCACAATTTCCACAATCTGTCATATTACTATGTATCTTCGGATATTAAGTTCGCAAATCTGGCAGTTGGAGATGACTTCTATGATGACGAAATTATTGCGATTGACAAGAAACTAGGAATCGTAGTTACTAAAAACGGCAACGAAATTAATTACTACTGGATTAAAGATCCAAATAGTAAACCGTCTCTGTATCGTAGAGGTGCTTACAACTCTTTGGTACTATAAAACTTGGGGAGCTAGTCTCCCCTTTATGTCTAGATGCCCGAGCGGTCTAAGGGAACGGTCTGCAAAACCGTGTTTCGTGGGTTCGAATCCCACTCTAGATTCTACACTAATTTATTTGCCTATGGACAGAAAATTAAGAAGAGAGCTTTCTAAAAGAAAGTGGATTTCTAGAGCTAAAAAAGTTTATAACTCTTGCGGGAAGTTCTATATCCCGGTAAACGGAATTAAAGCCAGTATAATGTTCCTATTTTCAGAAATAGAGCACTGAGAATTTGTGGATCAATTACGGATTTTCTTAATGATGCCAAAATGCTTAAGAATTGCACTTCTCCCTACAGAAGTAAGATGATGCAGTACGAATATAAGAAAGAGAATAGAAAAGATAGATATAAGGCTAAGAAAGATATCCAGGAAGGTATTCAGGAATATGAGTCCAGGGACAATCTTTCATGCTCATCATGTATATTCTATGATGGAGGTCTATGCGAGAAAGGATTATTAACGACAGATGATTGTCCAGAATATTGGGATTAATTATGGATAAATATATTAATGGAAATTTAATAAAGAGGATACTAGTTTTTAAAACTAGAAAACATCCAGAATGAAAGCATAGCGGATACCAAATTTTTATTCTGGAAAAGGCATATTGGTATCTTCTAGACCCATGCTTTGGGACTTACTCTGAGAAAGGGATGCTCGAATCAATTAGTAAGAGAACGTCCTTCTACAAGGATGGAATAGTGCCGCATATTATTCTAGAGTTCTCTGAGAGACATGATGAGTCTATCTATTTTGATAGTGATGAGGAAATGGAAGGCTGGCTTGAGTCTTTCAGGCAAGAATTTGGAAAACCGTTTATTTACATAGACTAATACCTTTATCCCAGTTTAGAGCTTAGCTCAAATAGTGAATAATAGTAGCTATTGGTTAAAACGAGGTGGAGTGCCAGACGAAAGACTGGAATTAACATAGTTTAACTTTGAATCTCCGACTATGCGGAGTGTTATTATGGCAGAATTGATTTTCTTAGCTAATGGAAAATGCGACTTGAAGTTCCACGCTCATCCCAAGAATTTCAAAAGGGTTGAGAAGTTCAACTACAAAAAGAACTTTTTCAAGGTTTACGTTGACCGAAACGACAGCGTTTACGAGATAACTCGCTGCGAGGTGGTTACATGGAAAATCATAGAGAAAGGCAAGAAGAAATTTAACGTCCCTGACGAGGTGAAAGAAACTCGTGATGCTCACTTGTTTGACAAAATCAAGGGGAATCCGTTCAAAATCGCTATTACTAAGGTAGCTGGCGAGATTGATATGCAGGAGCTGTTATCTGAGTAATTCGTTTAGGAGAGTATCGTAAAACTCTCCATTATGCAGATGTGGTGTTAATGGATTGAGCACGCCAGACTTCCAATCTGAAGGGGAGAGTTCGAGTCTCTCTATCTGCACATTTGTAGGTATAGCACAACGGTTAGTGCATCGGCTTGCCATGCCGAGGATGTGAGTTCGATTCTCATTACCTACTCAAAATTTAAGTTTTATGAAAATAAAGTGTACAGTATGTAATAAAGAATTTTATTATGGAGACCATAACTCTCCAATGTTTATTGATGAGGTTTGGAACAAGATAATAAATTACTTTAAGCTAACCAATTTTGAAAAAGAAGCTGCAAAGAAATTCTCCTCTTATTACAAAGGGGAGGTAAAGATTATTATCCAGACCACCATGTGTTTATCTGTAGCGAATGTGCGGAGTCTAGGTAGGGAAATAACTGATATTAATGATTCATTATCCCATTTAGAGAGAAGTACTTTAAATCTTAATATCCGTGTGGGTGAATGGTTTAGCCATCAGTCTGAAAAGAGAAATCTTTAATGAGGGTTCGAATCCCTCCACGGATTCTAATTTTAAATTTAAAAATATGGCATATATTTATTGCATTACAAATTTAATTAATAGCAAGCGATACGTAGGAAAAACTACTACTTCTATAGAAGAGCGCTGGAAGGAACATTGTTATGACTTTTAGAAAGAAAGATGCAACAAAAGACCTTTATATGATGCCATGAATAAGTATGGTGTTGAGAACTTTATGATAGAGGAATTGGAATATGTAGATAGTAACTCTGAATTATCTGAAAGAGAAATCTATTGGATAAAAGAGCTAGGAACTTATGGTTCTAATGGGTACAATGCCTCTAAAGGAGGAGATGGCACTATTCTATACAATCATAGTGAAATTGTAGAATTAGCTAGATTGGGATATACTAGTTCTTAGATACAAGAAAAAATAGGGTGCTGTAAAGACACTATTTACAAAGTTTTGAAGGCAAATAATATAAAAATTAGAAAAAGTAACGCAAAGTTAATTGCTTAGCAGGTAATTTTATACAGGTATTCTTTGGTTCCAGAGAAGCTTAGGAATGGTTAATTAATAACGGAATTACTGACAATAAATCTGCATAGAGTCATATTATAGGATGCTGTAAGAATAAAACCAAATCATAGTATGGCTATATTTGGAAATATCTTCCAGAGCCTATTTAATCTTTAAATCACTGTTTCGACATTTTCAGTCTAAATGCCGTGTCTGGAGACGTTACCAACCAGTCGTGCTATACGGTTAGAATAGTCCGTGCCTCACTGGTGATAGAGGCATCCCTGGGTAGCGGATGTAAAGTGGCTACCAATATCGTGGAGTAGAGAAGTGGTCATCTCGCTAGGCTCATAACCTAGAAATCGTCATAAACGGTTCGAATCCTACCTCCGCAACGAAACTCCTTTTGTGGCTCTGAATTAGATTAATTATTAACAATTTTAAACTTTGATGTTATGAAGAAAGTAATTAATGTTGTGAAGAAAGCTGCTAAGTGGTATTTTGAACAGAGTTCTAAGAGCTATACATGGTTAGTTTCTGGAACTATTCCGCCTCCTTATAGAGGTCTAGAGTAAAGATACTACTAAAAGGTAAGTACCAAAGGGGTACTTATCTACACCCGTGGAGAAAATTAACTATTGGGGTATAGTTCAAAGGTCAGAACTTTTGACTGTTAATCAAAGAATCATGTGTCCCCAGCTATTGACCTTATATTAGATTATGCATCAGTGTGATTATTGTTGTTGGTACTACAGTGGAAATTGTGATTGTCCATATGTAATGAAGAAACAAGCGTGTGAAAATGCTTTGAAAACTAAAGAGAGAAATGAAAGACCTATTAGAAAAGTACAAAATGTTTCAAACTCCAAAACTAGCTAATGAGATTTCATGGAAAGACATGAAGGAATTTAACTTTTATATGAAAGAAGTAGTTCGTGATTAAACAGGCTAAATCAATTCAGAGTGCTAGAAACGTAATAATATCCTGGCAAGGTAAAAATCCATTCGGGGTTGAAGCCAGTCCCTGCGAAATCATAGAGACCTTTTCTGACACGATAGTCGATGAACTGAGAGAGTAGCATGGTTGCGAACTTATGCTACTAGAACATGATTCAAACAAAAAAACTTATCTGGTGTTGTTAAGTTATGGAATCTTAACAGTGGAAATTTATGGGTATGTCACCAATTAAAAAGAAAATCCCAAAAATGGGCCGTTAGCTCAAATGGCTAGAGCGCTGGTTTTGCACACCGGAAGATAGGGTTCGAGTCCCTGCGTGTCCACAAACTTTATTTAAAAAATTATGAAAGTATATGTAGTCACCCAGCTAATGCTCCTCAAAATTATGAAACTGATTGCCAAATCTTCTTAGACAAGAAACAGGCAGAGAAGTATAAAGAGGCTAAGGAAAAAGAGTTTCCTATTAGCTGGGGAGGAGAGTATAATCATTGTAAACTAATTAAAAAGCATTTGTAATATCGCGGGATGATAGCTAGTCAGGCTCATAACCTGAAGGTCGTCGGTCCGTTACTAAGTTATTTTTAACAATTAAAATTAGATTATGGATTTCAAGAATCTTACAAAGGAATCTCTTCCGAAAGAATTTCAGGAGAGAATCGAACGTTTCAATCGTTTGTTCGTTGAAGCTGGTGATGGTACATTTGAAGAAAATGACCTATTTGGTTATGAAATGGCTTGTATAAAGCAAGCCCTATCATTCTCTGAGTTTTTCAAAGAAATGAGTCTGGAGGAATGTAAAGCCTTCTATGAGAAATATCCTAGCTTATTTGGGCTGATTGAGGCTATCAAAGACAAACTTCCTTACTTTGATAATGGTCATAGTGGAAACTCTATGAGCATGAGTTGGATGCTATACAGGTGTTATAAGGAGAAACCTGAGCTTGTTCCTTATATGCATGGTTGTCTGGCTCAACTTGTTGGAGACGAAGGTTATCATGATAATCGTTCTGATGTTCCTAAGTTATGAGTGTAATACAACAAGTTTATCTAGCTGATTCTGGATGTTCTATTTATATAAAAGGGATAAAACCAGATAAGGACAATGAATATTCTGGTGAGATTACTATAAACGGTAATCCCACTAGATTAGAAAGCTATCATATTGATGGTGGTATGCTCGTTACTGATAGTTACCATATTCCTATGGAGTTTATAATTAGTTTTTTACAAGCTAATAATTGTGTTGAACAGAAAGAGGATGGTAAAATGTATGTTGTTCTAAAAGAAGTGGAATTTAAACTCAATAAATAATGTTATCAATACTTTATGACGAATACCTAAAATGGGGTTGTCCCAACTGTGGTTGTGATGCCATTAAAGGTAGTTGTGTATCTGGATGAGGTTTAACTTCTGGTACTTGTAGGCACTGTGGTATACATTTTGAAGTAAGGAGCGATAATCCTACTATGAAGTGTTTGTATGGAGCTTATCCAGAGAATCCGTCTGACTCTGAATGGGTAAAGGAAGAAGCTATAAGAATAGACCATCCTAGAAAAGGTATTTCTCCTTGGCATTGGGAACCAAAAGACATTCGTCCAGAGGAAGGAGAATACTGGAGGTGTTGGATATGATTTATCTGGATTCGTAAAAACTAAAGCTGCTGGTGAACGTATATTAGCTATGGTGCATGAGGTGATAAGTGTGAGACTATAGACCTAGTGAACCAACTTGGATTCAATTTAAGTTCCAGTCTAGCGAGTTTGACTTAGAAAAGTTGGATAAGCTATCTAGAGAAGCTGATAGAGTAGTTACTAAGGAAATATTAAAACAGTGTTTACATGGCAAAAGTAATTAATAAGACAATCACAACACATCTTACAAATATGAAAGATGGAGATGAGATTGTAAATTGGTTCTGTGACGAGGAAATGGAGCCTGGAACTATAGTTCAGAGGTACGGAGATGCTTTAATTATCATTGGTGGGCGTAGCGGTCTATGCTATCCTAAGCTGTTGAGGATACGCGTCGTTTGCTTACTTGTAAGGTCACAATTTTGCCTCAACTATAATGCTATAATTTCTTTTCTCCAGTTTTCTAATCAGAGATAAACTGGAACATGGGCCTACTTGGATTTGACAGGCGATTACAAATTATAAGGACGTGTAGAGCGCAATCTCTCTAAACGACGAAAACAAATAACTGCAGAAATTGCACCTGTAAGAATGGCAGCCTAAGCTGCTGGCTTATTAATAGACACTATTAATCAAGTCGGGTTACTGGAGAGACCTAGAAACAGAAGAGGTTTGTATCTAAGTGTTATAACGAGACCTTCAGGGAAGAATCATAGTACCTACAGTGAAGCTTAGATGCATTAACTTGAAAGCCAAAGGTTAGTAGAGCTGAAATCTCCACTGCCTATCTATGGGCTACAAATAGACGTTCTCCAACGTAAATGGAGTGATGGAAGAATGACTTCTAGTCAGGCCCCCAGTTTGGTAGTTTGTAAATTAGTTAGTAGGAGGACTGCTGGTTCACCTCTACTGTAAAGAATCCAGCTCTTCTAATAAAACTATCTAAATGCTAGAACTCACTAGCTGATGTAATAAAAATGAGACGCACGTTATCCTTGTAATAAGGGTTGTTTGGACACGGGTTCGACTCCCGTTAGGTCCACATTCTTTGTAGCAATTCCTGGCACGGGAGGTATCCTGATATAAAGATACTTACAAATGTGCATTTTGCACGGTGGTACAAAGAGAAATAGGGCTATAGCTCAACTGGTTAGAGCACCACACTGATAATGTGGAGGTTATCAGTTCAAGTCTGATTAGCCCTACAAAACCGCCAGCTCACGCGGTATATAAGAAAGGATTACCGGACTCGCAGGTGTAACGAGATAAATACCTGCATTTTCGAGGCTGTAATGGCTTGCATATCACACTGTCATTAAAATTAATTAAACTTATCTGTGAATCGAGAACAATCTCTTAAATTGTATTATGAGAATCCTAACCACTGTAAGGAATGTGGTAAGGTAATCGAAGTACTAGATAATCAGAGGGTCGCAGATGTGAGGAAGAAACAGTTTTGTAGTCATTCGTGTGCCGCTTCTTACAATAATAGAGGTAGGATAAAGCACGATGAAAACAAGATATGTCCTAGATGTGGTAAATCTAAGCATAAAGATTCAGAAATGTGTCGTAGTTGCTGGGAAGAACTTAATGGAATTGGTAACAAAACATTAGGTTATTATACATCTGGGCAGAAGTACTTATCATCTAAATGTCAAGAAATAAGGACTAATGCTCGTAGAGTATTAGAAAGTTCCGAACGTGAGAAAGTATGTCAATATTGTCATAATCATGAATTTGATGCAATACTTGAAGTACATCATCTTAAAGGAATATTAGAATTTGACGAAGACACTCTTATTAAGGAGATTAACAACGAGAATAATTTAGTATGGTTATGTCCGAATCACCATATTATGTTAGAGAAGGGTTTAATTAGTCTGGAGTAATCCAGTTACACCGAGGGTTAGTTCAGTGGTAGAATAGTGCACTGTCTATGCGAAGGTCACCAGTTCGAGTCTCGGCACTGTGAAGGTTGGGGTCCCCCAGTCTCGGCATTTATTCCCCTGTAGTTTAGTTGGTTAGAACACGTGATTTGTAATCTCGAGACCTCGGTTCGAATCCGAGTGGGAGGATCTTAACCATTAAATTAGATTAATTTTTATGACTAGATTGGAAAAGTATTTAGTAGCAACTGCTACTGAGATTATCGAAGCGGAAACAACTGTTTCTCGCTACTTTGTCATTGGAAACGTCAAAGTTAGAGTATCAGACCATTTAAGTAAAATAAGTGATGCAGACTTACAAGTGATTATTCCATTGAACGGAGGGACTAAGTATATAGTTACTGTTAAAGATAGTCCTGGAAAATTTCTTGTGTGGAATGCAACTCAAATAAAAGACTTTATTCCTTCATTGCAGATTATTAAGGGCTTGAAGGAAGGAGTGCAACTTAAGCCAAAACCTAAAGACTCTGCAGTTCAGAAGATTCAGCTAGCATTAAATAATAGTAATACCGATGGAGGTTCGTTAACGTTTGATGGTACTATTATTGAGTCTAGATTGAAAGAAAAGCAACTTACTTCCAAACAGCGGGAAGTTTTCAGGAGAATTAAATCTACTTGGGACATTTCTCAGATTGGAACATTACCCAGTATGATTAAAGTAGATTTGGGATTGTCAAATGGTTCTGTAAACGAAGATGTGCAGATATTTCTAACTTGTACATCTTTAACCTACAAAGAAATTCTGAACATTTATAAAATAATAGTTGTTGATAACCATATGGTTCCAACTATTAAACTGTTGCAAGAAGCTTATAGCTTGATTGTGCAGTAGCCATCATCTAATGGTTAGGATTCAGGCTTTTCACGCCTGCCATACGGGTTCGAATCCCGTTGGCGTTACTATGTACCCCAGCAGCGGAAGTTGTTGGGGTATTTTTTGTTTAATATAATTGATGAGAAAAACATTTGAGTTTGTAAAGGTTGGAGGAGTCTGGTTCTATTGGTGGCCAGATTACGACGGAACACCAGAGGAACTAGCAATGGTTGGTGGTGCAGATGAACTTCTTGATTCTCTAGATAATAAGTTTGTTAGATTGCAGATGGTTGACCCAGCTGCAGCTAAGATAACGTTGTCTAAAATTGAGGAGGATGAATGTGGAGCAACTTACTTATGCAAAAGTAAGAATTACAATGACAGGGTATGGATTTGTGCTGTAACTCTATCAGTATTCGGGGAATATCCTCAAAATATTTACCTAAAAGATATGTAAAAAATGAAAACGTTAAATGAGATTTTAGACAATTACAAAGACTATGCCGTAGTTCTCGATGACCGTTTCGGTTCTAGATTAGCAAAGTTTTTAACAGAAGAGCAGTTAGAAAAAATAGGCTTCAAGTACGATGGTGATGAGCCTTATCCAGAGCCTAAGGAATGGACTAGAGGGAATATCCTAGAGCAACTTAAGTCTGACGTAGAGTTTGGTTTTGAGAAGACTCTAGACCAGAGAGGCATTTCAGCTAGCCTAATGTTCTACGTGGTACTAAGATGGAATCAAGTTCTAGAAGAGGGCTTAGAGAATTATCCTGAAGAGAATTATGCTATGTATGGGTTGCCTTTGTTTAAGGCTACTGCTGTAAAGTACGGATGGGAGAATCCTATAGGCGACGATAATGGGGACGAAGAGTTCTACAATGAGTAGCGCTATGAAGGAATCTTCTATACTTAAAGCAATTTCTGACGCTATTGAAGAATACGAGGAAAATCAACAAAGACGAATAGACCTGTTAGAGAGTAAAATTCTGCTATTTGAGAGAGAAAGGGAGGCTTTTATTCGGCATTTGAGAGAAGGAAACATTCAATTATTAAAGGATTATCTAGGAATTAAAGATGAGTAAGTACTATTTAATTAAGGAATGTAATAATATTCCTTTTATCTTAGGACAGTTCGATAGTATTGAAGAGGCTGAGGCCGCTCTTCCTTCTACAAATAAGAAGGGAGCTAAGCACTTTGTCGTTTGTTCTACAGAGCAATTAAAGTTAGCAAGGGCGGCTATATCCTACTTACAAGAAGAACTTAGAAAGAGTCGAGAGGAGGTACGGCAATGGAGGGATTTAAAACAAGGCTAGATTTCTCAAACCAAATCTGTGAATTATCGAAGATAGCTAATCTAACTGTAGAGGACCTAACTAAAGTATTGTTATGATAGTAAGTTCTCCTTTTGATAAAGATTTGCTTGGACATGAGATAAGGGGTGTAAATACATCTTACTACGGACTTTCTGCATTGCAGGCTGTAATAAATCATGACGGAATCCGTCAAGATATTGCAAAATATATGTATAGAGACTGCATTGTAGATGGAGGACGAAAAGGAGTAATCATAGGATTTGAGGATAATAATCAATTCTTTGATTACTACTATATAGTCTATGTGCCAGAACTAAATACTACTGTATATCAATTAGCTAATGATGCGAGATTTATTAATTCAATTGAGATATGAAAGTATATTATATTTCAATTCCCACGGCATATGACGGGCAAGTCCCTATAAACTATGAGAAGATCTCTCCTCTTTTTCTAGAGAAGAAAGACGCTATAGAATGGGCGGTAACTCAAAATTACTGGGATATTAGATTAATAGAAGAAGAAGTTTTATGAAAAAGAAAGTTTTAATTATCCTTATGATTAGTATTGTATTCGGATTTGCAACTGGTTATTCTTTGCATCATCTGATACATTTCAATCAGAAACAGGAGGAAATGGTATTGCTGCCAGAGCATCCATTCTACTTATTGGATGAAGTAAACGAAGAAGTATTGTACAATACTTTGAAGCATTACGATTTTCCAAATCCAGCAATTATAACAGCTCAGGCTGTTCTGGAATCTGGCAATTTTAAATCGAAACTTTGTAAGGACAATAACAATCTGTTCGGGTTGTATAACTCCAGAACAATGTCTTACTTCAAGTTCGATAGTTGGATAAGCTGTGTGTTCGCTTATAAGCAATTTATCCTTAGTAAGTATAACCCAGAAGAGGATTATTACAAATTCCTAGACAGAATTGGCTACGCTGAGGATTCCTTGTATGAAAGTAAAGTTAAGGAATTGGAATTAGATATACTTAATAAATATGGAAGCTCAAATTGAAGAAGCTATCAAATTTAGAAAGAAAGCTAATTTCAAGATATTAACTAGATTGAGTCAAATCATTGACCAATATCCTTATCTAAGATTTCACCAAATTCTTATGATATATAAGATTAGTGAGCTGGGAGTGGATAAGTTCAATGAGGAGAGTGTAGAAACTTTGAAGAAGCTAGAGCATGAAATGGTGGAAAAAGGAATTAGTAAGATTACTAGTAATAGTTCTGATGGGAACAATACTATTAGTAACTAGGGAAGTAATGGGTTTTGAGACCGCAGTTATGACTGGTCTAACTATTATATTATGCAATCAAATATTTAACGAATAAAGATTATGAATTTTAAAGATTTCAAGAAAGATGTAGAGTCTGCTTTCAATGCTATGATTGCAGATAATTTATCTGTAGTTAATGTAGACAAAGACCTTTTGTGAATGAGTTATCTTCTCTCCTTTGAGGACGAAACAATTCGGCAAGATCACAATTGTAATGCTTGTAAGTCTTTCATACGTCACTATGGTAAGGTAGTCGCTATAGACCCTCAAACCTACAAGGTGAAAACCTTCTGGGATGATGTTCACACTCCTGGCTATGAAAAGACCGCATCTGATTTAGCTAAGCTCGTTAAGGAAGCTGGAATAGGAGATATATTCATTCAGGATGTTAATGAGTTTCACGGTTGTGACCATAATGTGCAACTTCTTCCTGATGGAACTACTAGAATTTGGGCTCACGTGACTATTCCTAACAAGTTTAAATTCAACAAGAGAGTACATCATTTCGATTCTGTCGCAGGTTATCGCGGAGAGCTGGTGTCTTTGAACGCTCTCTTTCCGAGCTTAAACTAAGTGCGGTAGAAACCGTAATTGAGTTGATAGAGGATAATAATCTCTATCGCGGAGAGGAGTTCCTAAAGACTCTGCAAGAGTTCAGAAGAACTATGCTTGAGGCCAATAATCTCTCACCAGAGGTTCGCACTAACTATTGTTGGTTTAACTTCAAATCTCCAATAGCTAAGATTAGAAATACAGCTATGGAAACTCTACTGATTGACTTAAGTAATGGTGTGGACCTGGAAAGAGCTGTTAAGTCTTATGAGAACATTATGGCTCCATCTAACTATAAGAGACCTACTGCTCTTATTACTAAGAAACAAATTGAGGCTGCTCAGAAGAAGGTAGAAGAGCTAGGTCTTACTGATGCACTTCCTCGTCGTCATGTGGAAGATATTTCTGTGAATGATGTTCTATTCGTAAATAGAGATACTAGAGCAAAGATGAAGGGAGGAATGTTTGATATGCTCCCGAAACTTCTACAGTAAACCCAAAAGAGTTTACCAAAGCCCAAGAGGTTTCTGCTGATGCCTTTGTCAAGAATATACTTCCGGGAGCTAAGGAGGTTTCTATCTTGGTAGAGAACAGACACATTCCCAACTTTGTTACTCTGACTGCTCCTGAAAATCCGGATGCTGGACAGTTGTTTAAGTGGAATAACAACTTTGCTTGAGTTTATAATGGTTCTGTAGCCGATTCCTTCAAGGAGAAGGTAAAGGCTGCTGGTGGAAATGTAGACGGTTTCATGAGATGCTCTCTTCACTGGTTTAACTATGATGACCTTCATGTAACCGAACCTGGTGGAAGAGAAATCTATTATGGAAGCAAAACTGGTTATACTGGAGGAACTCTTGATGTTGACATGAATGCAGGTTCCGGAAAAACTAGAGATGCTGTTGAGAACATCATATGGACAGACCCTAGCAGACCGGGAGATTATGTGGTAAGAGTGCATAACTTCTATAAGAGGGAAAGTATTGATTTTGGTTTCGAAATCGAGATTAATGGAGAACTTCACAAATTCCAGTATGGAAAAGTAGTTCTGAGCAAGGAATACATTGAAGTTGCTCGTATCCATGTTGATGGACAAAGAAACATTTCCATGACTCCTACTATTAAAGAGGGTTCTACATCGTTCAAATCTACTAACGAGTGGGGAATTGATACAATGAAATTCCAGAAGGTTTCTTGTATTATGTTCTCTCCTAATCATTGGGAAGGCAACGCTATAGGAAACAAGCATCTGTTCTTTATGATAGATGGATGCAAGAATCCAGACCCTGTTAGAGGTTTCTTTAATGAATATCTGAGAGCTGACCTTGAAAAGGAGCATAGAAGAGTGTTTGAAGCTCTTGGTTCTAGAGCAAAAGCTGAGTACAGTGATGACCAGTTGAGTGGATTGGGATTTTCTAGCACATCACACAATGATGTTGTTGTAAAAGTTGATAATAAATCATTTAAAATCATTTTCTAATTATGTTTAAACAAGCGTCAAAAATGAAGTTGCGTTTCGCAACTAGTAAAGATAATCTGAGTGTAGAAGATTTGTGGGACTTGAGCCTGCCAGTATTGGATAAATTAGCCGTTTCTTACGATGAGGAACTAGCTAAAAGTCCAAGAAAGTCTTTCATAACTAATGATACTCCCAGCAATACCGAACTTGAATTGAAGTTCAATATTGTGAAGGAGATTATAACGGATAAGCTAAAAGAGAAGGCTGATAGAGAGACAGCTAAGAATAAGGCTGCTGAAAAGGCTCGCCTGACGGAACTGTTAGCTAAGAAACAATCTGAGAAGTTAGAAAGCTTGTCCGAAGATGAAATCAAACGGAGACTCGGGTGAGTGTGTAGTATTAAAGACTGTTAGTCCGCAAATCTTAGACAAACTGAGGGAAAGTGGATTAACAGTTTGTATTTGTTGTGAGTTTAAAGGGACAGCCTGGTTAGTATTTAGACCTGGCTTGCCCTTTGATGTTCATGGAGAGGGTTACGATTTTGAAGAGCTTGGGTTAATTGGTACAGAAGCTAATCTAAGATACTTTGAAAAAGTTACTCCAAACTATATTGATTGTGAGACTGATGTTGATAAGTTTATTAACACCTGTCTACAATTTAAGTAAGTTAACAGTTTTTAACTTTGAATTTAACAATTCGGAGACTAATCTAGTAAGAAGATTAGAAAAATGATACTTTAGGGTTATCTCTCGGTAGCGGTTCGTGAGAATAGCTACCATATGCCCGAATTGGTAGACACGTCAGATTTAAGCTCTGATGCCCATTGCGGGCGTGTGTCCCACTTCGGGTAGAAACACAAGATTGAAACCTCCACGTGGTGTGTTTTGGGTAAAGCTAATTCAATCAATTATTAATAATGTTATAAATAGTCTATGATATGGGATATATCTATTGCATTACAAATATTATCAACAATAAAAGATACGTTGGCAAAAACTGTTAATTGCAAAAGACATATCACTGATTGTTGCAATCATAAAATAACCCATGCTTATGGCTACATATGGAAGTACGGCATACTTCCAGAGTAATGCCACTTCGGGTACTATAAAATGTTTTAATATGGAAAGATACATAAAAGAACTAGTAGAGATTTATACTAGCAATACTCTTAAGTCAAAAGAGGAGCTAGAAAGTTTGAAGAAACTTATTATGAACGCTCATAGAGCTGGTTTCATAGCTGGAGAAGAATCTATAGTAATTGATAAGTTAACAAAATGAAAGAAAGTGTATTTTTGGAAACGAAGGATTGACTTCTGCTAACTATTATGCTAATGTTGCGCAGGAAATGATTCAGGCTGCTACTGAGCGTCTGAATAGTGTGAGGTTCTATCAAGTGTTTGTAGCCTCTATAGGAGGTGGGGAGAAGCAATTAATGACAGTGGGTCAAACTTCCCTAGACTTTATTAAGGACGACTTAGAAAAGTCAGCAGAAATGAATAGCTTCTGTGCTTGGGTGCGAGAGGCTATTAAGAAAAAGGAGGAATTGATTTCCTATACTACTGCTTGCTCTATCGAAAAATGGGCTAGAGAAAACAATGTTGAGATTCCAGAACAACCTCAATATCCAGATTCACCTATTAAGGCGGATGAAAAAGAGGTAATGGATTCATGGGATGCCAATAAGAGAAACAAGTACCTAAGACTTGAAGCGTTTGCTTCTACTTATGGGAAATATATTCACCCAAAAGGAACTTTTAGCAAAGCTAGAAAAGATGTTCATGCCGCTGAAAACTGCCCAATCTACAAGGAAGGAACTGGTAGAGACTTAATTCTCTATTACCAAGACCCGACTATTAAGGTAGAGGATGTTTATGTCTCTTCAAGATACGTATCGTTCTTATGAAAAAGAACTGAAGGCAGAACTTAAAGAGACTGTAAATAAACTTGATATGACTAGAGAAAGGGAATATCAAGATAGAGTAGCAGAATTTAAGGCTGACTATGAGAGATATAATTCTAAAATGCAAGAGTTTAGAAGTCAGTTTAATAACTGGAGAACGTCTGAACAGGAGAGAATCTCTCAACTAAAGATTACCTTGCCAACGAATCTTCTAGGAATTTTCGAAGAGATTAGGAAACAAGGCGATCCTTCCTCTAAGTAATTAGAGGAATTTTCTGTAGGAAGCTAACAATTTATATATACGTTAGGAATAATATATGAATCTTTATTTGGAAATCTAAGGATTTCTGACTTACACATTCGCTGGTCTCACAAAAATCTTGAAATTACTCTCTTATTGAGAGTCTTCGCTAGTGTGACTTCATCTTTGCCTGCGTGTTAGCTTCCTACTATAGCTCACCAACTAAGTTGTTGGAGGAGTTACGAAGCCCTGTTAAGGGTTTCAGCATTTGCTTCAGTTACAAGTAATCTTTAAACTTGGTGACTATTATCCCAAATTCTCAACAAGATGAAGAGGGAGGTTGGCCGACCTAATAACGGTACAAGCTCTTCGGAGTGATAGGAGTGGGGAAAGTATCTGAGAAGCACAGATACTGGAACCACTCTTTTTTTGATAGATAAAATGTTTAACTAATTAAAATTATTGAAAATGAAGAAGTTACTATTGCTTTTTGTGTTAGTTGCTGCTATGTCAGCTTGCACACACAAGACTCAACCGGCAACTGTAGTTGCAGAAGACTCTGTTGTAGTCGTTGAGAATGTTGCAGCTGCTGTCGATTCTATAGTATCTAACGATAGTATTCAGTAAGTATGGATTTCATCGCAACTAGAGTTAGTGAACTCCTAGAAAAGGTTTCACCCATTAGACGATGGCTTATTTCCGATGTTGCGAATGAATACTACCGTGAAGGTTATCAAGATGGTCAGAAGCTAGTCTATAGAAATGTATTGAAAGGTAACGCATTGAAAGAATTTATTGAAATTCTTAATCATTGCGGAATCAAATTGAGTTACAATCTGCGGAAAGGAGGTTTAATTGTCAGTGTTAGACCTGACAAACTTCCCAATCTGCAACGTCTCGTTGAATGTTATAAAAATGAAAGTAAAGAAGACAAGAAATTTCAGTGATGCCCCATCTCTTGATGTTCAGTATAACTACATCATGGAGAACTTTGACTTTGACAAGGTTCTAGAATATATGAGTTGGGACAAGAGTCATAGAACATATGACGATGATGGAAAATGTGTAGGAAAGTCTCCTTGGAGGATGTATATAAGTCCTGGAGAGTATAGAGTTCCATCTATTTCTGACCTGAGAACACTAGCTAGAGACTTACTTACGCAAGTAATAAGAAATTATAGAAACAGTAAATCAACATTTGTTTCTATATCTACTGGGCCATTTAAGGCTATGTGTAGATATGGTATGCTAGAGTTGATTGGTGTTATAGAATCTTGGAGCGATGATTGAGTTCAATGAAGTGTTCTGTTTAGATTTAAAAGATGATTTTGAGGAATTAGGAAGGCATGAGAGAAATTTCGAGCTAGATGAATTCATTCAGAAGGATTTGAGTAGAGCTTTTGCTTTTGGTTATTGTCACTTAGATTGGATAAAAGAAAAAATGTGGTTTCCAGTCTCTATTAGAAAAGCTTTGAGGCATCTTGGAGATAATTTGGAAGACTTTATTCCACAAATTAAGTGGCTTAATGGGAAGTATGGAGCTGTAGGAAAGAGAGTTAGAATAAGTGATTACGCAAACTATATTTTAGATAATATATTTTGTGATAACCAAGACGACCTGCTAAAGATAGCAATACTACTAGGAACTAATCTCAGGACTAATACTCAGAATGAGTAATTTAGAGGTCTTTACTGACGGAGCTTTTAGTTCATCTAGAAATACAGGAGGAGTAGGAGTTGTATTCGTAATTGATGGGAAAAAATCCTATGAATTTAGCAAGATGATTCCAAATACTACTAACAACAAATGTGAGTTGTTAGCTGTAATATATGCTCTCAATGCAGTAAGCCGTAAGATAGAATCTCTTACTATCTATTCAGATTCTCAGTATGTCATAGGATGTGCTACAAAAGGATGGAAAAGAAAAAAGAATGTAGAGTTGTGGAACTTATATGACAAGGTTTTTGCTAAGGCAAGCCAGTTTTGCCCTGACATAAAATTTTGTTGGGTTAAGGGACATACTTCAAATTCTGATTTCTTTTCTGAGATGAATAATTTAGCAGATAAATTAGCAGCTGAAGCAAGTCAAGAATATGAAACTAAGAAAGAACAAAAACAAGAGACTCATTAAAGAGGCTATGAAGTTCTATCCGTTTGATTATGGTTTTGTTCTCTCCCTAGAGAAACAAGCTTTAATTAGAATGTATGAATACTTCAAAGTATCTAGAATTGCTGAAGGTAACGAAGTTGTTGAAAAGAATCTAAAACTCGCACTAGGACTTTTAGATATTGTTCTAGAGATAGATTCTGCCTATCATTGTGATTTCAGACCTGGGTCTGAAGGATTCGTAGATAGGCACATAAACATTAAGAACTGGAAACGATTCTGGCCTAAAGCTGCTGATCTTGATTTGAGTAAGCCTATTCTTCAAGACCATTTGAGAAGAGAAAAAGCCTGGTACAATAAACTTAGGTTTGAACGTATGAGAACTTGGTGGGATTAATTTAACTAATTTAATTATGAAGAGAATTTTTAGTATTATTTGTTTATGTTTGATGTGTGCATTTGCTAGCGCACAAGTTGTTGAGACTGGAAGTATGAAGGATAACTGGTATATTTCTGGTAATGTTGGAACTACTATTTGGGATAATCATAGAAGTTGGGCAGAACCAAATGATGTACTAGTAAACATTGCTATTGGTAAGGAGGTTACTCCTATCTTTGGCTTGGAGTTAGACATGATGGCTGGAATGAACCAAGGAAATAAAACATTCTTTGATTCACATAATTTGACAGCTAACGTTACTACCAATCTTACTAACCTGATATGTGGATATAACGGAGATAGGCGTCTGTTTGAGCCTATACTAATCGTTGGTGCTGGTTGGTATCATACTTATGGAGATGTCTATAATAATGTATCCGCCCGTGGAGCCGTTAGATGTAACTTTAATATCTCTAATAGATGGGCATTAAATGTTACTCCTGAGTATATGTTACTTCCCAAGACTTCTCCTCTGAATCATGAGTTTAACGTCTATATTGGTGCTACCTATCGCTTTAAGTCTAGCAAGGGGGACTTTCCAATTATGAAGTTGTATAGTGATGCCGAGGTTGAAAGCCTAAACTCTTCTATTAATGAGTTGAGAGCCAAGAATGAGGAACTTATGGCTCGTAAACCGATAGAAATTGTTAAGACGGACACAATCGAAATTACTAAAGTAGAGCTTTTGACTCCAAAAATTCAATTCCTTCAAAATTCTTCAGAGATTTCTAAAACTTCCAATGTGGCTGTCTCAGAACTAGCTTCCTATATTTCTAATAGTGGAAAAACTTATGTGATTGAGGGATATGCTTCGGAAGAAGGTCCAGAAGAGTTTAATAATAACCTTGCTGTAGCTAGGGCAGAATCTATGAAGAAGGCTCTGATTAGCTATGGTGCTCCAGAGGATAAATTGGTTGTTAAGGGATGCGGAATTACCACTGAATTTGGAGATAATGAATTTAATCGTATCGTAATAATTTCCGAACAATGAAGTATAAGAAAAAAGTAGCTTGGTTAAAAGCAAAGCAAGCATGGTGGGATAAACAAGGAAAAGACTTTCAGGCTGCAACTACCAGACCTGGGTCTATTAAAACTCGATAAATCATGATTGCGTTTATAATTGTGTGCATAATGTTTGCCGTGTATATTTATTATGACCCGTATGTAGATATTACAGAGGATAATGTACTACTATGGTATAATAAAAGCGGCAATAGAGAATATATTATTCTATGGTCGAGAAAAACTTAATTAAGGCATTTGTTGCCGTTCTATTAATCGTTGTAATTTACAACATCAGCTTATGGTTATTATCCGAATCATTGTATGCTGCAAATATCTTGGGGTTGTTACTATTACTAGTGGCAATCCCAAGTTTAGTTTATAGGATATTCAAATATATTAAGAAACATTACTTAAATAAGGAAAATGAAGACAATTATTAAGATTTTGTGCGTATTAACTTTAGTGTTTGGCTTATCTAGTTGTAGCTATGAGAGAATTGATGCTGGTTATGAAGGCATCAAGGTAAATCTATACGGAGATGGTAAAGGAGTAGACGATGTGTCTCTTGTTACTGGTGCGGTATGGTACAATCCTGTTACTACGGCTGTATATGAATATCCTACATTCGTACAGACTGTGGACTATTCTCCTTTCAGTATTAATGCTAAAGATGGATCATCATTTACTGTAGACCCTACAATTTCTTTGAAGATTGTTGACGGGAAATCACCAGAAGTATTTAAGAAGTATAGAAAGGAAGATATTGTAGAGGTAATTAACACTACTTTGTATAATTACGTAAAGAATGCTTTTCGCATTCAGCTGAATAACTATACTACTGATGAACTAGTAAGTAAACGTGAGGAGTTTGAGAAGTCTATAGAAGATAGACTGTCAAAGGAACTCTTGGCTGAGAATTTTCAGCTTGAACAAATGACTTCTGGTCTTCAATATCCACAGACGCTAGTCAATTCTATTGATGCTAAGAATGCTGCAATTCAACAGGCTTTGAAGGCAGAGAATGAAGTTAAGACTATTGAGGCAGAAGCTAAAAAGAAAGTAGCAGCTGCACAAGGAGAGGCAGAAGCTCTTAAGATTAAGGGTGATGCAGAAGCTGAATATAATAGAAAGATTTCAGCATCTTTGTCAGTTCTCATAGTTCAGCAGGATATGATTAAGAAGTGGGATGGAAAACTTCCTACTTATGGTCAGGTTCCCACCTTATTTAAAGATGTAGCTAATAACAAATGATGTATCTAGTAATATACACTGTGATGGTAATCATCACGGTGCTTATCTTGAAAGATACCCATGTAACCGTTTATTACAATAGGTATAGCAGAAGTGTGGCACTTATAGAAGAAGACTATGACCTTAAAGTTCCAGTGTGGCTAGTTTTAGTAATACTAATCCTAGGATTTATCCCAGTACTGAACATTATGCTATACACAGTAGGATATTTATTCTATATAGTTCATGCTGTGTGGAATCCAGATAAGTTGTCTGGATATACACATAAGTTCAATCTAAGAGGAAATAATTTTCTAACTAGAATAGTGAAGAAGATATGGAAATTCTTAAATGTATGTGTATAACACTGAAACATCTTAGGCGAATACTTAGACATAAGTTTTGGGTAGCTTATTACTGTTTTCAGTTAGGTTTATACAAACAGGGCATCTTGCACGACTTATCTAAATTCGGATGGTATGAGTTCTCTCGTTCTGTAAAATTTTACGATGATGACACATCTCCCTTAAACAAGGAAAAAGAAATTCTAGGATATTCTAGGTCTTATTTACATCACAGAGGAAGAAATCCACACCATTATGAATACTGGGTAACTAAGCTAGACATTGGCGGTGTTCCAGTGAAGATGCCTAAAGAGTATGCTCTAGAATTGGTATGCGATTATCTGGCTGCTGGTAAAGTATACAACGGTAATAGTTTTCAAGGAGAATATAACTGGTGGATTAAGTATATAAATTCTCCTAGGGCTATCCATCCAGAAACGAAGGAATTTATCACTCAGTGTTTTAAGAATTTAGCTAGTGGTAAAGGCATGAAAAGTTTATTAACAATTAGTTATTAAAATAATTTTTAGAATGGAAATAATTAATGCTACAGATGGTTACAAGTTGGGCCATCACAGAATGTACCCCGAAGGTACTGAACAAGTTTATAGTAACTGGACTCCTAGAAGTAATAAATACTTCCCAGAAGCAACCGAAGGTTCAGTAGTATTTGGTATTCAATACCTAATCAAAGAATATCTCATTAAACAGTTTGAGAAAAACTTCTTTAATCTACCAAAGAAGGAAGCTGTGGAGATGTTCTATCGTAGAGTAAACAACTTTGTTGGTATTGAATCCGTTGGGTACAGACATATTGAAGCTTTATATGACCTTGGGTATCTACCAATTCGCATAAAGGCTCTTCCTGAAGGTTCTGTGTGCCCTATTCGGGTTCCCATGATGACCATTACAAATACTCTACCCGAGTTCTTTTGGTTAACTAACTACTTAGAGACTATTATCAGCTGTACCTTGTGGATGCCATGCACATCTGCTACTAGAGCTAGGCTTTATAAGAAAGAGCTACATCGTCATGCTTGCAAGACTGGTTTTCCAACAGATGTAAATCTTGGTTTTTGTTGTCATGATTTCTCAATGCGAGGTATGGCGGGAATGGAAGCTGCAATCATATCTGGTATGGCGCATATGACTTCTTTTGTGGGAAGTGAGACTATTCCAGCTATTGCTGCCCTGGAAGAATATTATGGAGCTAATTCAGACGAGGAATTGATTGCTGCTACAGTTCCAGCAACAGAACACTCTGTAATGTGTGCTGGAGGGGAGGAAGATGAGCTGGGCACTTTCAAACGTCTAATTAATGATTTGTATCCTTCTGGGTTTGTTTCTATTGTATCTGATACTTGGGATTTCTGGAATGTAATTGAAAATTTCTTACCCAAGCTGAAGAAAGACATTATGGCTCGTGATGGTAGAGTAGTAATCCGTCCTGATAGTGGAGACCCAGTAGATATAATCTGCGGGTTGAGAACTAATCCTCACTTCAATACCAGAATGAAAGAAGGTAAGTATTATTGCTGCTATGCTCCGTTTAACGACGATGCAGAGTATGTTGAAGTGTCCGAAGGTCAATATTATGGGGCATATTATATGCTTGGTAAAATCTTCGGATGGAATACTACTTCAAAGGATTACCGCTATCCTAGCACTAAGGTTGGTCTGCTTTATGGAGATTCTATTACTCTAGAACGTCAAAAGCAAATCTACTTGAGATTAGAAAACGCTCATATGGCGGCTTGTAATCTCGTTCTTGGAATAGGTTCATATTCCTATCAGTATGCAAGTAGAGATAGTCTTGGGTTTGCTATTAAGGCTACTGCTTGCGTAGTAAATGGCGAGTTGAAAGAAATCTTCAAACATCCTAAAACTGATGATGGTACTAAGAACTCTTTGAAAGGTTTGATTGCTGTCTATAAAGGTCTGGATGGGAAGTATACTACTACCGACCAGGTCTCAATCGAGGAAGAAAAAGAGGGATGCTTAGAGACTGTCTTTGAAGATGGTATCTTGAAGAAAGAATATTCTCTTGAAGAAATCAGACAAAGAATTGACCATGGACTTTAATCATCCTTTTGGGAAAGAAGCTTGCAAGAAACGACTATTAGAAGAGTATCATAAATACAGAAAGCTAATAGTCGCTTTCGATTTTGATAATACTATTTTCGATTACCATAATACTGGCGGAGATTATAGTTGCGTTATAGAACTACTTAAAGAATGCTCACTTCTAGGTTTTGAAATGATTTTATTCACCACTGATGAAGATGATTATAAAATTATGGCAAAGCAGACAATTTGTATGCGATTAGGAATAGCAAATATTACTTCTAATACTTTATCTGCTCCAAACATTAGTAGTTCTATATTCTCTAAATCTAAGAAACCTTATTACAATATCCTCCTAGATGATAGGTCTGGAAGAAAGTTATGAAATCTTAAAATATGTAGTAGATGAAATTAAACTTAATCAACAAGGAAATCAGTGAAATTAAGTACGATGTTACTAGATTTCCTGATGGAGAGCCTCAGTTTTTCCTTACTGAGGAATTAAACAGAAAGGAATCTATTGATGTCATTTGTAGAATATCTAATACTGAGGATTTATTCCTCTTAGTGCAAGTAGGAGATATTTTAGATAGACAAGAAGTAGAATGGGATTTACACATTACTTATTTAATGTCTATGCGTATGGATAGAGTAATGAGTTTTAATCGTCCATTCTCCTTGAAAGTAGTATGTAATATGTTAAATAGCTTAGGCTATAGAAACATATATGTTCTTGAGGCACATTCTAGTAGAACTTTTCATCTTCTTGGTGACAGATGTTTACCTTGGGAATTTGGACACCACTCTTGGATTCCAGCCCAAAGTAATATCGTGTTCCCAGACCATGGGGCGAAGGACAGATATGGAAGTAACTATTCTCACTATGGTTATTTAGTCTTCAAAAAGGAAAGAAATCTAGAGACTGGAAGAATTGAGTCCTTTGAAATAGAGGAGTCTAAGAATTGCTACTATTCTACATTTGTGTTCATTGATGACTTGTGTGATGCCGGAGGAACTTTCCTAGGAGAGCTTAAGGTTCTCAAAGAGAGATATCCAAATAGCAAGTTTATCATAATCGTATGTCACGCAGTTAATGATAAAGGTCTGATTAATATGTGTAATAATTTTGACCAGGTTATTGTATCTAATTCTCATAGGGATATTAATTATCGTCCCAGCAACGAGAACTTAACTGTAATAGACGTTTGTAAATAACAAAATAAAAATGGTAATTGAAGGTCCTTTTTACAGACTTACTCCCATTAGTGAATCTTCTCCGAGGTTTGACTTGGAATTGTTGTATGATATTGGTGGGAAAAATCCGAGAAAAGAATTTAAAGTGGAAGGCTATGGCTATTCCCTAGAAGCTGCTATAGAGCGATGTCGCCATTATGCAGTAAGAAAAAAGTTCGGAAAAGATGAAGTTATAACTTTAGGTAGGTACTTAGATGAGTTTAAAAAGGCAAAGGAGGAAATTAAACTCGAAGTCTCAGGAGATTCAGGAGATTCTAGCGGAGAGGCTGAATAAGCTTTGTAGATTCTTAGATGAGGAATATGACGTTAATTGTGGAGGGTGTTGCTATATAGCATACTGTCTAGCCAGGCTACTAAGTAAAGATAAATTCAAGTTCAAAGTCATTATTTACGAAGATTATGAACTAGAAGAAAAGTTTAGCGAAGTAGCGAGAAGTCATTATCATTATGCGATTTCTATTGGAAAGTACACCATAAACGCAGCAGATTGTGATGATGACGATAGCTTTTGCAGAAATGTGTATACGGGTGTAAAAGCTTCCGAACTACTATCTCACTATCAGAAATGTAGCTGGAATGACTGTTATAATACTCAAAAGAATCAATTCATTTTTAAGACTATAAAGGTATTTTATGACGACCTCACGGAGGACTTACGAGAAGGATAAACAGATTGTGCATACGCATGATAAGTTTATCTACTGTAGTTCAGTATATCAAATATGGAGCTGGGGAGCTGCTCTAATGGAAGAAAAATACTACTCTTCTAATAAACCCATTGTATTGAAAAAGAATCAACTATGCTGTAAGAGGAAGAAATACTCTCTGCATAGGTTCTTTGAATTACAATTTGCTCCCGAAGAATATTTAATTAATAACGGTTTTAAAATTGTAGAAAATGAAACAGGATGTGATTGAGTACATGGTAGACTCATTTGTAGACTTTAAGGGTGAAGAACGTAAAATTGTAGCTTGTGCTTTAAGTCAGGCTGCTGAAGTAAGTGAGGATGATTGTGTCTTAGCAGTAGGTTGGGTGGCTCCCGATGAATACATATGCACAAATGATCCGGACTATGCTAGAATCTGTAGAGTAGTAACCGTTGGTATTGCAGTATGTAATCCTAGTGATACCTTCGATTTGGCTAAGGGACAGAAGAAGGCTTACGATAAGGCTCTTCATGATCCAAAGTGTCCAGCTATTTATACTACATCTAGAGGTGTAGCAGGTAAAGTGCTGGTAAAAGCATTCTTGGAACAGGAGCTTACTTTCTTGAAAGAAAATCCAGAGCGTATCATTAAGGGATATAACCAAATGAAAGCTCGGTTTGAAAGAAAAGAAGCCCTCAAAAATGAAATCAAAAATCTCTCTGATAAAGAGAAGCAAGCTTTGAATCTAGCTAAAGAAGGTATAGATGTAGTTAAATGCACTGAACTGGTAACTAAAGCCAAGGCAATAGGCGTTGATCTGAATGAACAGGACTAAGTTTTGCTATATCTTAATAGCCTTGATGGGATTGTTAATTATTTATTTGCTAATACCTAAGAAGGAAACCACAGTTTCTCCACCTAATGTGCAGGAAATAGTAAGGGATTCTATAATTAGAGATAGCATCTATATAGTTAACGATTCCATCGTGGAGAAAATTAAGTATATAGACAAAGAATATGATGAGAAAGTATCTACTATTATGTCTAGTTCTGATAGCATCAATTTGTGCTTTTTCTCAGAATACATCGACCGTTACAATAACCAGCGAGCAACTAAAAACAACTAATCTGATATTTGCTGAGCATCAGAAGTTGTCTGAAACTGTTCCGTTATTGAATAAGCGAATAACTAATCTAGAACTAATAAATAAGAGTTGGGAAAAAACGGATTCTCTTCGTAGAGTTCAGTTACTGTATTATGGAAACATAATTGAAGATAAAAATAGATCTATTGAAGGTCTTAATAAGTCTTTAAAAAAGAAGCAGAATGTCATTAAATATGGCACTGCTGGTTCATGTGTATTAATATTATTATGCCTATTACTGAAGTAATGTTTAAGGACAAAGATGGTTTTCACTACAAACATCCTGAACGTAGCTGCACTAGGTGTAAGAATTACCCTTGCTTGCCTAACATGGATAAGCTGCAAGGAGACTTCGCTTCTTATGGTTGTAGGAAGTTCGAGGATATTAATACATTTGAAGTGTGGAAACCAAAGAAGTAACTTACCATGTCAAATTTGTTGCTGAATGTGAGGACGGGATGGGATACGCTAATTATGTCTTTGAAAGGCTAGAATATGATAATCTAGATTACAAGGATATAATGTGTGTTCGATTCCCGAATTGGAACCAGTGTTCTATGAAATTAGGAGATGTCGGCTATGTTTCACTAAGATACGTAGAAGAAGGCATCGATAGATGGTACGATGGTAAAGATTTTGTTCCATACAAGGATAGTAATATAATTTTCTTGAAATTTATTCATGAAAAGCCTATCATTGAAGATGGACAAATATTATTAGATTAGCATTAAAAAGGAGATAAACTATGAAGTATTTTTAAAGAATAATTTATGACTGTATTAGGAGATAAGCTGAGAGAGGCTTTGAGCGATAAAGCAAACGACGTTAATAGCTATGTATGGAAAGGACCTAAGGTAAATGGAGTCCAGGAGGAAATTAAATTGGTAGACGCAGGTTATGACCAGCTGAGACGATTCTACAATCATTGTGAACAAATGTTGTACAACTCTGATACCAAGAATCCAGGTCGTGTAACATTACTCGGAATTGTGTCCGACCAAATACAAAGATGTCGTGCAGAGCTTCTTATTAGATGGCTTAGAGCTGAAAAGCAATACACAAACACACGTTGTTTGGAAGACTTGAAAGCTGTTATCAAAAACAATAAGGAAGTGTTAACTAATGAGGCTATTAAGGTCTATCCAATTGGAGAGATTCTTAATGGAATCCCTGTAGAGTTTAGAGAAGTACCAGTAAGTTTAGTTATGGATGCTTGTTTAGATTCCTTGGGATTGTTTGACAACTCTCATTTGACGCTTAACTTCATTGTAAAAATGGGACTGTGGTTTACACAGCAAGAAATGCAGAAAGACTTGTATCGTAAAGACCCAGTGACAGGTAAAGCTGTTAACAGACTGTTAGTAGTAAGTAAGGAACTTCGTTTGAATCCTTCTATAGCTCTGAAAATCTGTGATACTGGATTAAGTTATGCTGAGTTTAGATCTATGTGTAGATTGAAACGAGATAAATATGCTAACTTAACTAGTGATCAGCTCAGACTGCTATCAAACAAAGTTCTTTATCGCTTCCAAAATCAATGCGAGAACCAGGCTAAGCAATGGAAGGATAAGATGGAAGAAATCAAGAAAGTTGCAGAACTTAAAGGATGGGACATCACTAGGAATATAGATTGATGAAAGACCTCTTTACTCCTGTTACTCGTGATGAGCGACAGGAGCAATGTAAGAGAGCCTGGTTATTACATAAAGGAAGAGGCACCATAGAAGCCTGTACAGGCTTTGGTAAAACACGATGTGCTATTAATTGTTTAAAGGCTGTTCTATCTAAATATCCTACTATTAGAGCATTGGTAGTAGTCCCCACGGAACTTTTAAAGAATCAGTGGATAGATATATTAGATAAGGAAGGTCTAGGGTTAAATACAGAGGTGCAAGTTGTAAATACTACAGCAAAGAATGGATACGAATGTGACTTTTTAATCATTGATGAAATCCATAGAACTGCTGCTGAGACTTTACAATTTGTATTTAGTAAGGTTAAATACAAGTTAATTCTTGGACTAACTGCTACTCTGGAAAGACTTGACGGTAGACATACTATAGTCGAGAAATATTGCCCTGTAGTTGATAGTGTAACTATTGAAGTAGCCAAAGCCAATGGTTGGGTATCTGATTTTACTGAATATCAAGTAATTATCACAGCAGAAGACATCGAAAGCTATCGAGAGCAAAATAGGGAATTTATAAGACATTTTGAATTCTTTAACTTTAATTTTGGACTCGCAATGAGTATGGTTGGTAAAGACGGCCTCAGAAATAGGCTTAATTACAGAAATCAGATTTGTAGTAGTTCGGATAAAGCTGAGCTGTCTAATGCTTTGAAGCAGATTACCTTTCATTCTACGGCTTTTATGAGAGCTTTACAAGCTAGAAAAAAGTTTATCCATAATCATCCGGCTAAATTAGAAGTGGCTAGGGAGATTATTGCTCACAGAGCAGACAAGAAAATTATTACATTCTCTGCCAACACTGCAATGGCAGAGAAGATAGGAGTAGGATATGTTTACACTGGCAAAGAAAGTAAAAAACAAAACAGAATTACACTTGAGGAGTTCGCCCTACTAGACAAGGGCGTGATTAATAGCTGTAAATTGGCTATTGAAGGTTTTGATTGTCCCGGTCTATCGGTCGGGATAATGCTTGGAGTTGACTCTAGTAGCACAAAAAGCACTCAAGCCGCTGGTAGGGTCATTAGAAAAGAAGGTTCTAAATACTCTGAAATATTCACATTAGTGCTAGAAGATACCGTTGAACAAGAATGGTTTAAGAAGTCTCATCAAAAGAGCGAGTATGTTACTATTGATGTAGATAACTTACGAAAGTTACTTAATGGAGAGCCTTGGGAACCTTACAAGAAAAAATTGCAGAATTTTACCTATCGTTTTTAATTATGGAAACTTATTACACTAAAAAAGAGTTTAATGAGATGAAGTCTGCTTTGACTAAGAAGTGCAAAGCATTGGAAACTAAAGTTAGTAAGCTTACCGCTGAATTGAAGGAATTAAAGAAGGACTATGCAGTACTTCTTGAAACTGCCAGCGAAAAAGTTGAGGACTAAAGTTTATCACGTAACCAAGTTTTAACGCTTTAACAAGTAAACTAGACTTGGTGTATAGATTAGTAGAAAATCTATTAATTTGTACACGTGAAAAATCTTGAACTGAAACAGCAACTTTTGTTTTGTGAAAAATATAGCATAAACCCAAGTGAGCTGTTGTTGTTAGAAATTCTTCTTATCGCCCAAGAGGGTGATGAACCCGAAATTGTCCACGAGTATTTCTCTTCTAGAGTATGCGCTCGTGGTTTTACAATAGAACTATTAACTGGACTTCGCGATGCTGGAGTTATTCATAAATCCTATAAGATTCCTGAGAAAGGGTCTGTATTTAACCCACTAGATGTTCCTCTAAATAAGTTAGTTGTGAAAGACTTTTATAAGTGTTCATTCGACTTAGGTAAGGAATTGTGGGATACTTATCCATTATTTGGAATAGTTAATAATACACAAGTGGGTCTGAAAAGCGTATCTAAGAAATTTGATACAATTGAAGACTTCTATAGGTTTTATGGTAAAACTATCAGATGGAAGCCAGAAACTCATAACCATATTATAGAGTTAGTTAAGTGGGCTAATGAACACAATATATTGTGTACCACAATAGCTAATTTTGTAATAGACCATAAGTGGGAAGAACTAGAGGCATTAAAGAATGAAGGTGGAGTTAATTATGATTCTATGAGATTACTATGATTTCTGATAAACTTCTCAATGAAATTGATAGAGGTAGACAGGGACTAAATCATGGTATTTCTATGAAACTTCCTAAGCTAGAGAGTATTATTGATGGAGTTACTAGGGAAACCTATACTTTAATTCTATCAAACTCTGGTGCAGGTAAGACTTCGTTTGCCTTATATGCTTATGTATATCGACCACTAATGGAACATCTTGATGATGATGATTTTAAGGTATTGTATTTCAGTCTTGAAATGGGAGAAGTAGCTTTGTATATTAAGCTGTTATCCATATATATATTTGAGACCTATGGAATCCAACTATCTTTTAAGAAGATATTGTCAAGAGAAAAAGAATATATTTTATCTGATGAGCATTATGACTTAGTTAAGCAATGTATGCCTTGGATAGATAAGATTAGTAAGAAGTTAGAAATCTATGACAAGAAAGTAACTCCGAAGAAGGTATATGCCATCTTGAAAACTAGGTTGGAGGAAATGGGAACCTTTTCTGAAAGTGAAACCCGCCTCGTCTATACTCCAAATAATCCTAATCTTATTTATAATGTAGTCGTAGACCATATTGGTCTTGTTGGTACAAAGCCTGATATTGATTTGTTGTCTAGCTATCTTCTTTTTCTTAGAGATAAGTGTTTTATTAGTCCTGTAGTAATACAGCAAGCTAATAGAGAGCAAGGAAATATTGAGAGGTTTAAACAAGGCAAAAGTGCGTTTACTATTCACGATGCTAAGGATTCAGGTAATACTGTGCAAGATTGTAATATCATGATTGCATTGTATAATCCTCACAGAGATGGATTGAAGACTTATAAACATTACAATATTGAGTATCTAGGCTCTTATTATAGGAGTATTATGGTACTTAAGAACCGATATGGGGATTGCGATGTTGAGGTTGGAGTAAACTTCTTTGGATGGATTAATATGTTCTACGAGCTGCCGAAGCCCGATGAAATTTATGATTATGAGAAATATACAAGTCCAAACTATATATTAGAAGATAATAGTTCTATTGTAGAACAGGAGCTAGATGATATTACAGAATTAGATAATTCGAATTTTAATTTTGCATTAGAATAATGGCTGCTGAAACAATTGCTATCGTAGGTGAATCAGGTACTGGAAAAAGTACAAGTTTAAGAAATCTTAATCCCGAAACTACTTTTATTATAAGTACTACGGGTAAACCCCTTCCCTTCCGTGCATGGAAGAAGAAGTATATTCCCATCAAAATCGAAGGAAAGAACGTGAGTGGTAACTACTATGTAAGTTCAAAGTGGGACCAAATACTGAAAATTCTTCAAATTATTGATAAGATGATGCCACACATCAAGCAGGTAATCATTGATGACTTTCAATATGTTCTCTCTTATGAGTTCGTTGATAGAGCAACTGAAGTTGGTTATACTAAGTTTAGTGAATTAGCTCAACACGCTATGGAAATTCTGAGATATTCAGAAAAGATGAGAGAGGATTGCAAAATGATCTTCTTGACTCACTCAGAAAATGTTGGAGACAACGTTAATCCTAAGTATGTTATCAAGACTGTTGGTAAGTTGCTGTCTGAAAAAGTAACCTTGGAAGGTTTGTTTACATATATCTTCTTTACTAAAGTAAACGAAGGAGACTCCGGTAGAATGGAGTATAAGCTTATCACTAACAATGATGGTAGCTGTGTAGCAAAGACTTCTTTGGGAATGTTTGAAGACTTAGAAATTGATAATGATTTGGATGAGATTATTAAAGTTATTGACGCTTATAACGAAGGGGAATAATGAAATTAGACATACTGTTTCACTATGATGTGAATGAGCAAACGGGTGAAATCACCTATATTGGTAAAGAAGAAATCCATGTTGACACCGTAGCTACTAAGAAAGCTGCAAGTAGTAAATCTTCATCTGCTAAGGTAGATGAAAATCCTGAACCTATTATTACGCTTGATTCTAACAAGTTGATTTTGACCCAAGGGGCAGTAGACTTGTTACAAGTCTGTGCAGATTGTCGTGTAGACATCAAGTATAAGAAAAAGGATAAGAAGGCAGTTCCTATTATTGGAACCGATGCTGCTTTCGGTACTAAGGCTGGAAACAAGCTGACTAAAAGTAATACTGTAAGTTATAGAGGAGCTGCTAACGAAAAGCTTTCTGCTTACGGTACTGTCTTTAAGTTGGAACCTACAGAGGATAAAGGAATTTATTATCTGATAGGAGACAAGGTACAGGAGTCAAATCCTGTGCCGGAAGAGATAATTGATATCGAAAAAGAACTCGATATAGAAGCATTAGATAATTTAAACATAGACGAAGATGACAAAAACTTAGAAAAATTTGATTTTAATTTGAATTAATTATGGCGTTTAATTTTGGTATATCAGCAGACTCAGCAGTAAGAAACACACGTCGTCCTTTAACCCCTTGGAATATCCATGATGTAAAATTCATGGGTTGCGAAATCAAGGAATTTAATGGGAAGAAGGACCCAACAGCCCACTATAAAGTTTTGTCTATCAATTTTGAGAACGAAGATGGTTACTTCTCAGTAACTCAATTCTTCCCGAAAGCTGGTGATGATGAGAGACGAGAATTTGATAGTAAGAATGGTGGAAAGGTAGTGATGCCCTCCAACTTCGAAACTTTGATGGCTGTAGTTAAACAGACTGCGCAGGTTCTTAACCCTGCAGGATTCGAAAAGATGCAAGCAGCTAGCTCTAAGTTTAAGAGCTTCGATGATGTAGCTAAGGCTCTGATTACTATAACTGAAAAAGTTAAAGGTACAGAGACTAAGTTGAAGTTGATTGGTAGAAACCGTGATGGTAAAGTAGTTGCTGATATACCTCGTATCGTAGGTATTAACAAACAAGGTGAGTCGTTCATCTCTGATAACTATATTGGTGACAAGCTGTTCTTCTCTGACTATGAGGAGGGAGAACGTCAGAAGTATCTGAAAGCTAAGCCTACCGAAATGAAGTCAGAAGACCCGATTGCAGATGTTGCCGGTGTAGATGCTGCACCAGGAAATGACTTCGATCTTGACAACTTGCTATAATGATTTGTTAGTAGAGTAATTCATAAATTCCTTAGTGACTATGTTTGATTATACTTTTGAACCCAAAATTACTAAGGAATTTCTTCTATCTAAGAACAATGAGGAGACTTACATGACTTATTATCTGGGTATTCCAGTTAAGAAAGGACTGTTCAAGTCTCCTTTGCGTAGTGACAGTCATGTCACCTGCAGCTTTTTTAGAGGAAAATCTGGAAACTTATATTTTAAGGACTTTGCTTCCGGAAAATGTTTGACATTCGAAGGGGTAGTTATGGAAAAGTATAATTGTAACTATCACACTGCTTTAAAGATTATAGCTAAGGACTTTGGATATACTAAGGATTCTCCTGTAAAGAAGATTGCAGTAAAAATCCAGCCGAAATTTGAGGAAGAAAAACAAACCTTCATCCAAATAGAAGCTAAGGAGTTCTCAGAACCTGAGTTGAAGTGGTGGGGAAGCTTTGGTATTACTAAAGATATTCTACATAGGTTTAAGGTATACAGTTGTAGTACTGTATTCTTAAATGGAAATATATATGCACAGTCTGCCCAACATAGTCCTATCTATGGATATTATTTTGGGAAGAAAGAGAACATCGAGCAATGGCGTATTTATATGCCAAAACGAAAGGAGTTTAGATTCATAGGTAATGTTTCTACTAAGACTATTCAAGGCTATAAACAATTAGCTAAGACTGGAAAACTGGTAGTAATAACTAAGTCTATGAAAGATGTAATGTGTTTATATTCTTTAGGAATACCAGCTATAGCTCCCAACTCTGAGACTCAGTTTGTTTCTGACAAAGTTTTAGAAGAATTAAAGCAGAGATTCAAATACATTGTGTTGCTATATGATAATGACCTAACTGGAGTTCGTTTTACTAATAAGATTAGGAAACAACATCCAGAATTAATCGTATCAATGATTCCCAGAAACACAGGAGCTAAGGATATAAGTGATTACTATAGGGACTATGGAAGAAAAGCTACTCAGGAGTTGATTAAGTTAACTATTGACAAATTTAAAAGAAATGGTATTTTACGTAGTAATTAATGATACTGGAGAAAACTTTATTTCTGGAGACGAAGAAGCACTAATATCCAAATTTCCTAGACAGACAGTATATAGGTGTGAGCTTCCAGCCGGGTAAATACACAAGACTTATTGGACTTTATAAATGAGCAACTCGTTATTGACTAGAGAAACCCCTAGAGATGTAAAGTTAATGAAAAAATAAATAGAATAAACGGAATGAAAAAGTAGACTAATACAAGTGTTACAGCTACATTTAAAAATGGAGAAAAGAAAACCTTCGAAACTATAGAAGAAGCCTCAGAAGTAACTGGCTTAGAGATAAACTCTATTAAAGCTAGGGCTAATAAACCTGGCTCTGGAGCTAAATCGAAAGATGGAATTACCTTTGAATGGGCAGATCCTGCAGTTAGAAGAAGTAAGCAAGCGAAGAAAAGTAAACAAAAAGGTTCTCAATATGAGTTAGAAATAATTCATAAATTGAGAGATGTTGGATATGAAGGATGTGTATCTAGTAGAAGCCAGAACAAACTGGCTGATGCTGACAAAATAGATATTGTTGATATGAACAATGAACTTCCAGTTAATATCCAAGCCAAGTTTACCCAAAATATGCCAAACTATTTTGACATTAGGGACGCTTGTAATGATAAATCTAAACCGTTCTGTATATGTTGGAAGAAGGCAGGAAAGAACGGGGCACCTAGCGTGGGTCAAGTAGCTGTAATACCTATAGAATATTTTTATGAATTGCTTAAGAAATGAAAAAGTTAATAGTTAAAGGTCCAATTCCTACGATTAAGAACTGTGTAGTTAATGACTTTGATGACGAGTATGCCCTCTATTTGAGGACAGCTAAGAAGAATTGGAGAACTGAGGAAGCATTTTCTCTAGAATTTGACTCTACATTATCTGATTTGAAAAAGAGTCACTTTGTCTACGTGGATAGAGAAGACCTTGAACTTTTAATTAAGAAGCGATTAAATGTTATTGAAGTAATCGAGTTATGAACACATATTTATTTCCATGGCATACAGATGAAGTCTGTAGAATTGGTAAAGTGGTAGCTAGAAGCTACGAGGATTGTGAAGAAAAAATAAAGAGTATGTATATAAATAAGTACGACGATTTAGATGATCTTCTGGATTATGATGATTTCTGCGAAGAACTTGCCGATAAACATGGGATATATTTAGGAGAAGTATCTGAGATAAATGAATTTATGTAATCCATTAAGGATAGCGTTAGACTTGGATGACACAATCTTCGATTTCTGGGGAGCATATAAAACACTATTCCCTAGAGAATCAGATTTAGTCGAGCACGTAATTACACGAAACGTAGTAAGTCTTCGCTACAACAAGGAGTTTTGGGAAAATTTACCCTTGCTAGAAAAGCCGAATTTCGAGCCGCATATTTATGCGACTAAAAGAATTAACAGTAAAACTTATACTCGAAATTGTCTAGCTAAATACAATTTACCCATAAGACCTATTTATCAAATGTATTATCAGCACGGAAACAAGGCTGACTTGATAAAAGGCAAATGCGATGTATTAATCGACGACAGTATTAGTAATGTGACTATGGCAATAAACTCTGGACTTCCAGCATTGCTAATAGATAGGCCACATAACCAGAATGGAGATCCTTTATTCCGCATTTATAGTTTAGATATTGACGAAATTAGATTTGCATATGAATTAGAATTAGCAACTTTAGGATGGAATTAAAAGATATCAAGCTTAGGCCGCTGCTAGACACACTAAGATTGGAGAAGATAAGTGATAAGGTATATTTTTCTGAACAGTACAGTGGATACGTTAGTAATTCCCGTTTAGGATTAATTAATCCTCGGCAGGATGGTAATCCAGATAAATTCTTTACTGGGTTTAAAAATACTTTCTCTTCTGCTCTGGAACTTGGAAGTGCTGTACACGAATTGGTGCTACAGCCAGATAGTTTTGAACTGTCAGAAGACATTGGTAAACCTACTGCAAAGTTAGGAGCAATGGCTAATGAACTCTATCCCGTTTTTCTAAAAGGAGAAGTGACATTTGACGATGTAAAGAAAGCATCAGACAAGGTCGAATATTATAAGGGAAAGCTTACCAAGGAACTAGCTAAATCTGTGATTGAAGCTTCTACTAACTATTGGAAGAATAGACAGCTAAAAGAATTTGATTTAACACAAGATAAGGAAATTATATATCTTGACAACAAATCACTAGAAATCGTAAAGTCTTGTGTATCAGCATTAAATAGCAATAAGCAAGTGCAGAAACTTTTACATCCTGAAGGGATAACTAAAACACCTATTTCTGAAAATGAGCAAGCTATTTTATTGGACGTGGAGGCGACCTGCCCTAATGGAAAAAAGTTTATCTTACACCTGAAGTCCAAACTAGATAATTATACAATAGATACAGAAACTAACACTATTGTAGTGAATGATATTAAGACGATTGGAAAAATCGTTAGTGAAATTGATACCAATATCAATAAGTATCACTATAGTAGGGAGTTTGCGATGTATTTATACCTTCTGAAGTTGTGTGCTGAAAAGTTCTATAACTTGGAGAATCCAAAATTGCAAGCTAATTACTTAGTAGTTTCTACCATTCCGAACTTTTATAGTAAGGTTAGGCCAGTTACTTATTTGGAATTGCGACAAGGATTTCATGAGTTCAAGACTCTTTTGAAGTATGTAGCCTATCAGATAGGTTATAGAGACTATTCTCTTGATGAACGACCTTCAAAATATCAGCTTTGAACAATTGTCATCAATTTACTCAAAATACTTTACCTTAAACTACCTAGGGAGCAATATGGGTGATAAACTAGCCTGTATTGCTCTTACTTGTTATATAACTAATGAGTTAAAGAAAAAAGGTCAAAAGGTAACGTGTTATGATGTTTTATTGAAAGTCGGAAAAGATTTTAGGGAGGGAGAAAAAAATACCTTTCTGAAGTCTTTAGGGGCTATCTGTGAGGATTTAATGTATGGGTGTACCACTTTTCTTGACTTTGGTATTAAGCCGAAAGATATGCCCAAACAGCTCCAGATTTTGCTCGACAATTATGTACCATTTTAAGAGGATTTTAACGTCCTTTAACATAAAATTAACATTTGAAGATTAGGGTTTCTATGTATGATGTAGTATAATTGATTACATCAGTAAGGGAAACAATACTGATTAGATACGGAAAAATAATTTCAGATTATATGTTAATGATTTATGTTTAAAAATTTTATTTATTATGAGTACAACGATTTTGAATTTTAAGAAAGTAGAAGTAGTAGCAGAAAGCAAAGAAGCAGCAATCGCACAAGTTGAAAGTACATTATTCCATGTAAATGGTGATGCAACTCAGGCTTACAAAAATTGGAAAACTAAACAGACTAAGGGTATTACTGAGCGTGATGTAAAAGAGTTTATGCTTGAATATCTCGCTAAGAAAGGCAAGAACTGCCCCGGTGCTGGTTATCTGATTACTATCGAATCGTCTGTTGCAGACACTCGTGAGCGTCCGTACAGGATTGACGATGTTAAAGGTGATGGAAAGCGTAAGTTTAAGACTTTCTACAAGTGGATTGACAAAGAAACTAAGACTGTTGTTTGCCAAGTTGATACTAACAAAGCTGACGCTAAGAACGCAATCAAAGAATTGTATAAGAGCGGTAAGTATAAAGGAAGTGCTGAGTTGGTGAAAACTAAGGATGTTGTTGAAGGACAGGCAGTAGTAGCAACTGCACAATATACTCCTTCTAAGAATACCAAGAATGGTACTTGGTTAGCTTTCGGTATCGAAGCCTAATTTCTTGAAAGATATACGTTTAAAAGGAAGATTGCCTAAGGGTGGTCTTCCTTTTTTATTTTGAGATAAGCAATATTTAATAGATATTAAACGTAATTTAATTATGGAAGTGTAACAACTAATTAACAATTAAATGGAATTTACTCCTATAACAGGACTTCAGATTAGAATTAATTTCTATACAAACAGAGGTTATGTGCTTGAAGATGTAATAGAAAATCATTTCTATAACTATTTTAGCTTAGTTAATCCTCTAATAATCGGAAGAAAAGAATCCATCGCGGGAAAACCTACAGATGGAATAGTTAGGTTCTATGATGAAAACCGGAATGTCAAGTTCTGGATTCTTCAAGAAACTAAAAGAGATATAGGTATTAACTCTGTTTTCGTACATAGGTCTTTATTACAGGCTATGATGTATTTAGGAAACGTATATTATGATACTAGTACTCATTTAGGAGTAGATAATTTCAATGGAGTATTCCTCGATTCGGCAAGGTATTTTTGCTACATTCCGAGAAAGGAAATAGATACTCTAATGGAAAAATTTGAACCTTTATGGCGCAAATATTTTCGAGTTTCACCTTCCAAAGCATACAAAGAACCAGAATTAGAGAGTTTTGCAGAATTAGCTATGTATTCTCTAAGGCATAGGGTTAAAGCATTGGATGAACACTTTAGATTAGACCTCCTATTAAAGGAGATTTACTATAATAATGTTTAAATATGGAATTGACGATTGAACAATTGATGCAAGGGAAAGCAACTAGAATTAAGGATAAAGAGTATTTTACTACTGAAGCCTATGTAACTCCGTTTATAGACAGAGTATCTAAAATGACTGATAATTTTATCATTAATGCTAAGCCTGCTGACCAAATATCGCTTACTAAAGATGGGGAGATTAATTTTGATGATGTAATATACAATAGAGTTTGGATTCAAGGTGTTTTGCCGGACGAATATGCTTGGGATAATCATAAAAGAGTAATTAGTATGATTTATGCCCTTGATACTCGTAAACCATTAGTTAAGTTCTATGTAGGAGCTTTAAATATGGCTTGTCTAAACTTGTGTGTATTTAATCCAGAAATGTTAAATGTTTCTGAGCTAGAGCCAGAATCTGCTATTAACTATAGCTTCTTAAGAAATGCTATGTCGATGACAGATGAAACCAACTTAATGCTTAAGAAACTTTCAGAGATGGAGTATAAGAAAGATGATATATATGCTGACCTAGGTCACTGGGTTGACAACTGCATCAATTCTAAAATCAACATGGGATTTGGTTCTGTAAAATTAGCTGAATCTGCTCCGATTGATGTTTATAAAGATTTGTTTTATGATGAAAAATCTAAGTATTATACAACAGACAATGTTGTAGATGGATTTACCGTGTATAACGCATTTACTGACTTGATTACCCAGGATAAGAGAGACTTAGTAAATAAATTCGAGAAGACATTGTTAATTAAGGACGTAATGGGTATTTAATATGCAAGTAGTAAAGAGAGACGGAAGTTTACAGGAATTTGACGGTAATAAGATAGTAGAAGCAATATCTAAAGCATTTAATGCTTGCTGTCCTGAAGAAAATAAAGAAGTCATTACAGCTATGGTGGCTGATATGCATTTATGGGACGGCATTACTATAGAAGAGATTCAGGACGTAGTAATAGAAACCTTGAGGGACTATGGTTACGATGATGTAGCCTCAGCATATTCTCAGTATAGAAGTGAACAATCTAGACTTAGAGAAATCATAGCTAAGATTAGTTATCAAGATAACTATATTAATAGTTCCGAAAATGCAGCTACTTCATCTGAAACAGATGGAAATGCTAATGTTGTATCTAAGAACGTTGCTACATTAGAGAGTGAAGATAGAAAGCGCGAGAACAGAGAAATTCAGCGCTATCGTATGAAGAAGAAATTAAAGCTTCTTTATCCCGAACTCTCTTCTCAATATTCTAGAGACCTAGACAGTCATATTATTTATACTCACGATGAGGCTTCTACGTCAGTACTTAAACAGTATTGTATGGCAGTCTCGTTATATCCTCTAATGTTAGAGGGAGTAGGTAATATTGACGGAGTTACTCCTGGCCCTCCTAATGATTTGCAGTCATTTAGTGGACAGGTTACTAACTTAGTATTTCTATTGTCTTCTCAATGTAAAGGAGCAGTTGCTGTAGGTAGCTATTTTATTGCACTTAACTATTATATTATTGCTGAATACGGAGAAAAGTGGTATGAGAAGCTCGATTGTATATGTACTTCGAAACATTCTCTTATTAAGAGAACTATCGAAGACTCCATCCTTAAAGCTTTTAAACAGTTTGTTTGGGGAATTAATCAACCTGCTGGAAACAGAAGTTATCAATCTCCCTTTACTAATGTTTCGTACTACGATAAGACCTATTTTGAATCTCTATTTGGAGAATTTTACTATCCAGACGGAACTAAGCCAGAATGGGTAGCAATTGATACTTTACAGAGATTGTTCATGTCTTGGTTTAATAAACTTCGCTTGAAACAAGTTCTGACATTTCCAGTAGAAACCTTTGCTATGGTGCATGACGGTAAAGACATTATAGATAAGAACTATAAAGACTTATGTGCAGAAATGTATTCTCAAGGTCATAGTTTCTTTACCTATATCTCAGACAGTGCAGATAGTCTTGCATCTTGTTGTCGTCTTCGTAATGAATTAGCTGAAAATACATTTAGTCCTACCTCTGGTATGACTGGTGTAAAGACAGGTTCTTGTAATGTTATTACTCTGAATATTAACAGAATTGTCCAAGATTGGGCTAGACAAGAAACTACTTGGTGGAGTGAAGATGGAGACAAAAATCTCTTGCATTGTAAAGATAATGTTGCCCTACTCAAAAAATATCTAATAGATATTCTAGAGAGAGTATACAAGTATCACATTACCTATAAGACCATGCTCTATGAGTGGGAGGATAAGAAGATGTTTGCTTCTTCAAATGGAGGTTATATAAACATCAAAGACCTATATAGTACTATTGGGCTAAATGGTCTGAATGAAGCTGCTGAGTTCTTAGGAATGAAGGTATCTAATAATCCAGAATATTTTGAGTTTTTACAGCTCATACTTGGAACAATAAAAGAGCAGAATAAACTTCATTCTATCCATGACAAAAAGCGCCCCTTCTTATTTAATTCTGAAGTCGTTCCAGCAGAGGGACTTGGCGGTAAGAATTATAAATGGGATAAAGCAGATGGCTATTGGGTTCCTGAAGATAGGAATCTATACAATAGTTACTTCTATAATGCCCATGATGATACATCAGTGTTGGATAAGTTTATACTTCATGGAAGGCAGACTTATCAGTATACAGATGGAGGTAGTGCAGCTCACATTAACTTGGAGGAACATCTGTCTAAGGAGCAATACTTGAAGCTTATAGACTTTGCTATTCAGCAAGGAACTAATTACTTCACGTTCAATATTCCTAATAGTAAGTGCGAGGATTGTAAACATATTGTGAAAGCTCCCATTAAGGTATGTCCTAAATGTGGAAGTGAACATATTACTCAATATACCAGAATTATTGGCTATCTAAGACCTATCACTGCTTTTGGTAAGGATAGAAGAATAGAAGCTGAAAGAAGAACATATTCAAAAAATGTATAAAATAGAAGAGTTTGTAGGAACAGCTGCTGAGCTGGAGAAGTTCCTTAATTAAATGCAAGTTATTAAACATTTTAATCTATCTCATATAGTATCTAGACAAGCTAAAACTTTTGCAGGACCTGGATGCTCAGTTGATAGAACCGTTTATACCTTAGTATTTTATGGGAATGAAGAAGAGACAAATATATCTTGAATATGCTAAAGAAAACTTATGTAAAGATTGCTTGACTTGTGCAGACTTCGGGTATTATTGTAGAGGAAATAAAGAAAGATGTAATGCGTGGAAATACGATGAAAAAGCACATTATAGAATTGATAAAGTTGTATGAGTAAAGTTTTAATTATTCCAGATGTTCACGGTAGACCATTCTGGAGAAAAGCAAAAGAGAAGATTAATAGTGTGGATAAGGTAGTCTTTTTAGGGGACTACCTCGACCCATATGGTTATGAAGGTATTACTAGAGAGAATGCGATAGAGGAGTTTAAAGAGATTATCCAATTCAAAGTTGATAATCCCGATAAGGTAATACTACTCCTTGGAAATCACGACTGTGCTTATTGCTATGATTTCGGAAGTGCTTCTAGGTATGATTACGCTAATGCAGAGCTAATTAAGGAAATGTTTGAGAATTTCAAGTCTCTATTCCAACTCAAATACTTTTCGGAAGGTATTCTATATACTCATGCTGGAGTTACTAATGATTGGTTAAAGAGTATGGATTTTACTATTACTGACCTAATTACTAAGCCTGAGGACTTTCTAGTTGGCTTCCTATGGGAAATATCTCGTATGAGAGGAGGGTGGTTTAATACAGGCAGTATGGTATGGAGCGATGTCGGAGAAGGAGATAGAGAGTCTACATATTATCAAATATTTGGGCATACTCAATTGGAATCAGAACCCATTATTACTGACAAGTTTGCTTGCTTAGACGTAAGAAGACCTTTTATATTAGATACAGAAACTAAAAAGATTGAGGAGTATGCTTAAATATGTTGATGCCAGAGTAGTCTTTCAGGAAATTCCGGATGAGATTACATTAGCTATAAATATATCTAACTGTCCTTGTCATTGTAAAGGATGTCATAGTCAATACCTAGCCGAAGATATAGGTAAACCATTAATTGAATATCCGCAGGGGTTCTCTGATGATTACATTATTCATCTAGACGAACTAATTACAGATGGTATTTCGTGTATAGCATTTATGGGAGGGGATTCTGACCCTCACTTAGTAAATGTGTTAGCTAGTTTTGTTAAAGATTATTATCCGAATTTAAAAGTGGCATGGTACTCAGGTAGACAAGAACTATCAGAGCACGTGAATATGAAGCATTTCGATTATATCAAGCTAGGTCCATATATTGAAGAAAACGGGCCTTTAAATAGTAAGACAACTAATCAAGTTATGCTTCATATAGATAATAGCTGTGGAAAACCCATAGTTAAAGACATAACATCACGTTTTTGGAAATGATTCTTAAGGTTGCATATGATGATAACAGTCAACATCTGGTTGACGAATTAAAAAAGGTTCTTTCTAAATATCCTTTAGTAGAATTACAAACTTACCATGAAGGCTTGTTTAAGGAACGTAAAAACGCCTTCAAGCTTAAGGGAGGTTTTAGCGCTAGACATACTCCATTTGCTGTATTAATTGATAATGATGCAGCTCCAGTAATGGCATTCTACAGTGAAGCTAATACTTGTACCATAGAAGAGATAATGAAAGCATTAAATAATCCTGTAGTGTATGGTAGAATTGAAGGTTAAAGATATTATTGAAAGGAAGAAACTTCTGATAAAAGGACTTGAAGAGAATATCTTCAAGGACTTTACTGAAGAAGAAGAAAATCTCTTGCACTCCAAGCACGGAATGATTAAAGTTAGTCATAGGTCAGGCGCTGGTAAAGTGTACGAAGGGATAACTGGAGCGTTTAAGGTTGGGCTTCCTCTAATTATTGATAGTGAGCCGACTAAGATAATACAGAGAATTACCATGATAGATTGGGACTCTAGTATGTTCCAGGATGCAGATAGAGAGTGGTTTATATTTGAATTTACTCCAATAAGACTCTACGAATTAAGTGTATGATAAGAAAATTTACTAACATCGTTTGTGTATATTACAACGACAAAAGTTATATTCCAGCTAAGTATAATTGTCCAGACTTAGAGATTGATGATGTAATTCTCGACCTGACTACAAACAAGGAACAGAATTATGAAAAGATTTCTGAGATTATTGTTGATTATGCCTTTGCTTTGTTCTGTAACAAATCTGATTTAAAAGATTTTTCACAAGACCATAAGAAGTATAAGAGGCAGAACTGGAAATTGCTCGACTTTAGGGAAATAATTAAAACAACAGAGATAAAACCAAAAGATCAGAAATGAAATATGGAGTTATTTTAGCTAGGTTTCAGCCCATTCACAATGGGCACCTAGCTTTAATTAAAAAAGCTTGTTCAGAGAACGATAAGGTTCTTTTGTTAGTTGGTAGTGCTGATAAAGTAAACAAGCGTAATCCTATTCCTATAAAGGTTAGGATAAAATTACTAGAAACTGCCTTAGAGGACGAAGGTTTACTTAGTAGATGTATCATTCAGCCTCTTAATGATTTGACTGATGAGTCTGATAACTCTCAGGATTGGGGATTCTATTTATATGCTAACATAGTTAGTATTATAAAAGAGTCCCATTTTAATATCTACTATAGCGATGGATACGAAATTATTACAACATGGTTTCCAAAGTTTATGCTGAAGGGTTATATATCAATGACTCTCATGGCAAGAGAACAGGTAGAAGAAGGTATATCGGCTACTGTTGTAAGAGATGCCCTAAGATCTAATTTAAGCCTAGAAGGACTAGTTCCTAAGTGTGTTATAGATGCAAGATTTTATTTAACTGAATTTATTTTATTACATGAAAGTACTCATAATTAATAAATCAAGACATCAACTTCCTCAGTATGAAACTCCCTTATCAGCAGGTATGGATATTAGAGGAGACCTTAGTAGAATTAAGTTAGTAGACAATAAGCCTGAAAAATTCTTTTTCGATGCTGATGTTGTAGCTATTAGTAAAATTGAAGATCCAAATGGTCCATTTGTGGTAGACAAGGAAGGAAATCCTACTAATAGAAGAGTTCCCAGTATTCCCGTTGCTTCTACTATTGAAATAAAGCCCGGAGGTAGATGTTTGATTCCGACTGGATTGTTTATAGCCTTACCTAAGGGTTACGAGGCGCAAGTTCGACCACGAAGCGGTCTTGCACTAAAATTGGGACTTACTGTCCTTAATTCACCTGGAACCATTGACGCCGACTACAGAGGAGAGATTGGAGTTGTATTAGTGAACACTTCTAATGTCCCAGTTAGAATTACTGATGGAGAAAGAATTGCCCAAATAGTTATTGCTAAGCATGAAACTATAGAATGGGAAGTTGTTGAAGAATTACCTTCTACTGAACGAGGAGAAGGAGGATTTGGACATACTGGAGTATGATATGAGTATTAATGGTATTGGGGTTATGTAACTTAGCCCTAATACTTTGTCTCATGCGGAGAGTTGAGGACATTAGTAATCAAATCAAAACTAATTATCACTTTATTGATGAGACAAAGTCAAGTATCTAACTTCCCTAATGGATATACGAGTAAATATTCCAGAAGAAATCGAGAAGCAATTTGGTAAGATGAAAAAGGAAATTGTTGTTAAAAATGTATTAAAAGTACCATGACTAAAGAGGAATTGAGGTCTAAAATATTAGAACTCGAAGAAGCTATGAGAGAAGAAGACAGCAAGTCTACCACAGCTAAACTAAGTGATGAATGGGATGAATTAATGAGTAAGTTGGAAGATGTTATCTATGACGAACTCGAAGGTGTTGCAGTTAAAATAGTCACTGAAAGAATTGTTGATAAATACGATGTAGACACTGATATATTAATTGCAGAGTATATGGAAAGTGGAGACCTAGAGGAATCATTTAAGATAGTAGCCGAGGAGTGCGATTGCGGTTGGAAGACAGATATTACAAAAAGAATATTAAAATAATTACTACTATGACTAAAGAAGGATTTGTAAAGCTTATTGAAAATGTTCAGAACTATTCTAAGGAATTGGATAGATGGTCTGATTTTGGAATTGATTTGTTTGAACTTCCTATATCCGAACTAGGTTGGGGATTCTTAAATACAGTACTTCCGGAATTGTTCTCTGATGAAGGAGTGGACTGGGTTAATTGGTGGTTGTTTGAGAAGCCTGGACTATTCAAAAATAGTCTTCCTAATGAAGCTTATGATGAAGACGGAAATATAATTCCTACTGATACTATAGATGATTTGTGGAACTTAGTTAAGGACTATCAGAAATGACACTAGAAGAACTTAAAAAGAAAGTAGTCACTATTACAGTACACAAAAATATTGTATTAGGAGAAGATTTACAGGAAGAATGGCTAAAGAAATATATAGAGGAAGAGTTCGTTAGCGATGAAGAGCTTTTGAAAACCTTAATCGAGAATGAATATGACTACAGTGGACTAGATGATGTATTAGACTATGATGATTATAAGGTAACTATTCATGATTAAATATTTGTTAAGCAAAGCCTCAACTGGCAAATTTAGAGTTGTATATTTATCTACTACAGAGCAGTGGGATGAAGAAAAAGCTGGATTTGTAATTAATAGAGTTACAGGACAGCTACATGGAAAGATGACAGAGCAACCAGAAATAGTCATTACTAAAGGAAAAGCTGGTAGAACGCATAGAGAACAACTTGAGTTGCAGTTTAAGTCTGAGCTTAAGAAATATTTAGATAAGGGTTACAAGGAGCTAGAGAACGATCCCGAAACTTATAGCGAAACTCAATTGGAAGAATTTTATGGAGACATTAAAACCGACCAGAATGGATTTGCAAAGCACATGCTTGCAAAATCTGCAGATAAAGTTAAGGAATCCTCAATCAATAAGGTTAAGTATTGGTATGCTAGCAGAAAAATTGATGGAGTTAGGTGTTCTTTCTACTATAAGGACGGTGAGATTCTATCTGCTTCCAGAGGTGGGGGAAATTATGACTATTCAACAAGCCATATCCGAAACAATGAGAGATTGCTTGAGTTCTTCAGGAATCATCCCACTTACATTCTTGATGGAGAGTTGTATAGACATGGCAAAAGTCTCCAACAAATCAGTGGAGCAGCTCGTCTTGAGAAAAACGCAGTTGACTGGCTTGAATATTATGTTTACGATATAATGATTCCTAGTATGAAGTTCTCTGATAGGCTTGAAATTCTTAAGCAGCTTCAGAAAGAACTTAATCTTGGATTTAATCCAGATAAAGATTGGGAAGAGGGTGAGTTACAATTGCAAATAGTCCCGCAGGAAAAGGTCTCTGGGTACGAGAATATTATGAAACTGCACAACCAATATGTTTCAGAAGGTTGGGAAGGAGTAGTATGTAGAAATCCAGATAAAGAATATGGCTTCGGCAAGCGTACTAATGATATGCTAAAATTTAAATTCTACAAAGATGCAGAGTTTGAAATTACTGGTTTATCAGAAGGTCTTCGGGAAGAAGATATGTGTTTTACGCTAATAACAGAAGATGGTATAGAATTTAAAGCTAAACCAATGGGTTCTAGAGAACTTAAACAACAATATAGGGAAAGACTTAAGGAGCTGATAGGAAAGATGGCTACTGTTAAGTATTTCTATCTGTCTGATGAAGGTACTCCATTGCAACCTGTACTAAAATGTATTCGCGATTATGAGTAAGTACAAATTTGATGTGTCGCTTGTTACATCTGGTCTTAGTGAAGGGGTCTGCAGCCTAGTGACTATCTATATTGTGAGGATGAGTTGTTTGATGAAGTTAACGACACATTGTGTGGTACACTTCGCAAGCATATCAAGTTCTCTAGAGTATATACTTGCGAATCAGACTGGCGTTACCCAAAAGGATTTTTGGAAGAATGGAGGCGATTAAAGAATGAGCGCTGAAGATATAATTATTTTAGTTATCGCTAATATAGTTGGCAACAGCTCAAATAGATTCGGGCAATCACACGAACTGTATCTTCCAAAGTCTCTAGAGTTAGAAGTACATGATAAGTGGGACAACTGCTATCATCAAGGCAAATACTATATAGCTGGAAATACTTTTAAAATCAATTTTTATGAAGAAGATTAAGTATAGGCAATATTACTACGATGGGAACTTTTCTAACCTAGAGTTAGAAGTTCCTGACGAATGCCGTATCTATGAGGTAGGCTTTATGAATATATCCCACAAGATTGAAGAAGGCGAGACTAAAGCTTATGTTTTTCTTTGTCCTTCAGAAATCGAGGATTCTAAACTGCTTTGTAATGTTTATCTATCTTACCTAGACGATGTTTTTATAGAAAACTCAGAAATACCCATACAGAATGTAGAGGAGGCTCCTAGATTTGAAAATGCGTATATGGTAAGATACTACAAAGATGCTGTGGCAGAAAACAAAATATCAGCTATTCTAAGTAAAATAGGAAAGCTCAGTGAAGCTTCTGAACAGGATAGGAGTGACTTACAAGTATTATATAAGGAATCTAAGGGTATATCCGAAATATCTAAGCTTAGACGTATTACTTATAAAGGTATAGAGATAGGTAGTGTGTATTTCAAGAACTGGATAGATGGAACAGAAGTTGCTTCTATGGCTGTTAGTGAATTACCATATGGACGTATATGGTTTGAGGAGTTCTCTAATTCCAATGATATAGTTGCTAAGTTTAAGGAAGAAGCAGATAAAATCTATAATTCTATAATAAATTATTAATTATGTATTTAAGTATTCGATTAGACGATGACAGCGTTGAACTAATGCAGTCTGACATCGAAGATATGTGGAATTATCTGGAACAGGATACGGAAAATTTTGTGTATCATACAGCCTCGTACATAGAAGGTCTAGAGTTGGAGTATTATGCAGATGAGCTTAGGCCGCTATATGAGACATTGAAAAACTTCTTTGAAAATGAGTGATGTAGAAAAACGCTATATTTGGTTAGTTAATCATCTAATCTGGAATGGCTCTAAGCAGAAAAACGGGGTTTATTGGGTAAAGATAACCAAAGAGAATGCAGCCCTTCTTGAAGAGAAATATGAAGTGTGCGATACTCGCGCCTTGAAGGGAGGGCTTAAAGTAAATGTTATAAAAATGTGTGATAATTTTATTGTACTTGATACGCGATGAAATACGAAAAATTTGATATTCTAAAGAAAGCTAAATATTCTATCGTTCCGAATAATAGAGAGCTGTATGTAGTTTATGTAGAATGTGACGCAAACGATGGTGATTACATGAGAGATACTATTGAATTTGATAAAGAATCGTTTGAAGAAGACGAACTTCTCCTATTGGTTTTATCATATGTTAGTAAGTATTCCGGAAGATTTTCTGAGAAAGGATGGAACTCTGCAGGATATGGGCACCATGTAGATGAAAACAAAGATTTTCCTTAGTTGTCGGAGTATCTATCTGAAAATGATATTCTGATATTCGCTGGAATGTGTGATATCATGTGCCATAGCGTATCTCAGATACATATAGAATATTATGACAACGATGGAAGAAAGAATAAGGTAGAGCTTCCTGATGTAGATAATCTTTTTGAAAACAAACAGGAGTTTGTGGATTATTTAAATAGTCTGTACAAACTGTATTATGATGAAATTGAATAATGGAGGAAAGCTTCCAGACAAGTTTAAAATAGCTAATCAAGAAATAACCGTAATCATAGAAGATTCTCTTCCAAATAACGATTACGGTTATTTTTGTGATGCTACTAACACTATTAAATTGGCGAGAACAGTAAAGTCTGAATATGAAGGAAACGTCTCTATGAGTGATGAACAGCTTAGGAATACATTTTATCATGAGCTGTTTCATGTTTTCCAGTTCTATTACAATAATGAATTTAATGAGATTCAGGCTCAAGTATATGCTAACTTTATGTGTGAATTTATAGAAACTACTGAAGAACCATTTTAAAAATATAAGAAATGAAGTTATCAAAAAGTAAGAAAGCCAATGTCAATTATTTGGCAAAGATTGTAGAAATTAAGAATTTTAGACAACACAGTAACCCAGAAGTAACTAGACTTAAGTGTTGCACCATCGATGGATTTAACATTATTACTGGTATTGATTCCCAGCCAGGATTGTATGTTTATTTCCCAACTGCTTGTTGCATTAATCCTGATTTTCTAAGGTATTGCAACTTGTATAGACATAAAGAATTAAACAATGACCCAGAACAAACTGGTATGTTTGAGGATAATGGTAGAGTAAAAGCTATCAGATTAAAGAATGAGCTGTCTGAAGGTTTTATTCTTCCAGTAGTCCAGTTTCAGAACTATATAATGTCTGTGACTAATAAGGAGATTGAAGTTGAAGAAGGTATTGAATTTGATATTGTAGAACATGAAGGCAAAGAATTTTGGATTAACAAGAAGTACATCCCTAAGAGACAGCAAGGACAAGGTGGCACACCACGTAACAACCAAACGAAGAAGGTCAAAGGAATCAGCAAGGTCATTGATGAACAATTTAGATTCCACTACGACACAACTCTTATTAAGAAATGTCCTAATGTAATTCATCCAAATGATTTAATCAGTATTACTGAGAAAATTCACGGAACTTCTGGTATATCAGCTTATGTGCTTTGTAAACAAGATCTGAACTGGAAACAGAAAATCGCTAAATGGCTTACTGGAGAAGAGTTCAATAAGTATGACTATTTGTATGCTTCTAGAACGGTAATAAAGAATCAGTTCTATAATAAGAATGTTACTCCTGGATTCTACGGGTGTGACGTTTGGGCGGAAGCTGATAAAATAGTTAAACCTTGCTTGTCTAAAGGTATGACTGCATATTATGAAATCGTTGGTTTCTTACCTAATGGTGGCTATATCCAAAAGAATTATGACTATGGCTGTATGCCTCCTAAAGAAGGAGAACAGCATACTCACGAAAAGCACTTTAAAGTGCGAATATATCGTGTAACATTAACTAATGTTGACGGTGTAGTTCACGAATTTAGTGCTAGGGAAGTTCAACAATGGTGCGCTAAGGTAGGTCTTATCCCAGTAGAAGAGTGGTATTATGGTACTGCCAATAGCTTATATCCAGAACTTAACGAAGCTGAGCACTGGAACGAAAATTTCATGGAGAAATTAGCTAACGACGCTAGATTCTATATGGAGCAAACTTCGCCATCTTGCGATAACAAAGTACCTCATGAGGGAATAGTTATTAAGATTGAGAATATGAAATCTGAGGCATTTAAGCTTAAATGTTTTAAATTCCTAGATAAGGAAGGAAAGGAACTTGACAAAGGTGAAACTAATATTGAAGACGAAGCATGATAATAAGTTATAATGTAGAGGTAGTTAAGAACTACGATGTGAATATCCCTAAGTTAATCGACCAAGTGGTGAAAACACTTAAGGAAGATGAAGAGGGAGAAGTTGAAGGCTGGATGATACTTAATGAAGCGGGAGATAACATAGATTATCATCTGCGGAACTTGGGCTTTCCTGACTCTGATTGTCTAACTGGCTATGTCATTGATGATATTTTAGACGAAATGGAGAAAGAGCTAGTAAAACAAGGATATGAATGTTAAAGAGTACTTAACTAGTAAAAAGTATGGCAGTTTGCGTTACAAGCTGTCGTACTTTTTTCATAGTAAAATTCCTTTCCTTTCTCCTGGCTGGAACGAGTATCGTAATCCATGGTATCACTGGTGGAAAGCCAGAAAATACTTTAAACGCCCCAAGGCCCACTTTCTATTTAGAAAGAACTTTTGGACATTTGGACTTCCCATAAGAAGAGACTACTATAGTCCGGTGATAGATATAGGATTTCATGCATTAGGATGGAAGGATAAATGGGACAGACACGAATGGGACCCTATGATTTGTATAACATTTTTCAGAACTTGGCATTTGTTATGGATATTTAACTGGGCAGTTAAAGAAGAAAAGAATAGTCTTACAAAGAGCATGGCTACTTGGGAAGCTATCTTAGATTATTCCTATTATAACAAGACTATAGACCAAGCTATCGACAACCATGTTTGGAGTTATGAAGAGGATGGTGAAAAGAAATATATAACTATTATTTCTAATATGACTAAAAAAGGATTAAAAGAATATGAACCCAAACACGCTGAAGAAAATACAGAGGTTGAAGAATGGTGAGTCTTCTGTTACAAGCGAACCAGGAAATTCAATGCTACCTATGTATAAGAGTAATGAGAAACATCTTGTCACGCCTATAAGGT
>ERZ1673744.459-NODE-459-length-54440-cov-22.348865_pt1 | contig 54440 bp, 60 predicted proteins | sample MGYA00580207_ERZ1673744 | MGnify/ENA primary metagenome ERZ1673744 (study PRJEB41218, sample SAMN15661751) | gut metagenome | host: Homo sapiens | place: Canada: London | collected 2015-08-20/2019-03-30 | study: EMG produced TPA metagenomics assembly of... | reverse complement strand
ATAAAACTTTATGTTTTAATTATATCAACTAAAATTTTCATTGTCAATTAAAAAAAGCAAAAAAATAAAGCTATCGGAGAACAATCTCTCCGATAGCCTGTATTATCTTCCACACCTGTTTTTATAATTCTTATCAAAATAAACGAGTACCCATTCCTTTGAATCATAATACGGGACAGGTTTATTTTCATAATTTGATGACATTGGATACTTGACATCACCCCAAAGAGTTTTATATTTTGTTATATTATTAATTTGGTAGAAATTCACCTTGGCTGTGATACCATTTTGAATGTTATAAAATACGGCACAGTACCAATTATTACATTTCTCTTTCCAAATTGATAAAATATCATTGGCGATTGGGGGATACTTCTCATATTGTTTAAATTCCGCAAGTCCGTTTCTAACAATATTGACCTGAGTAATTCTTCCTTCACTATCTCTGAAAATATTATCAATTTGACAACCCTTGTATTCTGATGGTTTAAACCTAAAAGTACAAACCTTATTAACATTTCCGTTGCGAGTGGATAAAGAATTACACATACCGCACTCTTTTTGAGTTACCCTGTTATTCGGCTTTTTCGGGCAACAATAGTAAAAGCCGAATTTATTATTGTTCTCAACAAAATAAATAAGTCTGTCGTACAAATCGTAAAAATTCTCAGGTAATGGTAACTCTGTATTTTTTCCTTCGTCTAAAACTTCCGAGAACCTATCAAAATACACCTTCTTGTTATACGCTCTGTCAAGTATTCTTTGAGGCTTTTGAACTTCGTTTAAAGCAGAACAAAGCTCAAAAAAGTCATTTACAGTGTATTTTGCATTACTTCCAAAAAAATTCAGTCCACTATCGTTTAACCAATCAACGCTAATTACAGTTTGATTATCTAACTGAAGGAATAAATACATTTCATCAGTTATATTTTTATACTTTTTAAGAGTAGGACTTACTTCCTTCCAAGTATATAATTCTTTGTCCCCTTTAATTTTAGAAAGATTTCCGTCTTTATACTCTTTTCTGACATCAAAAAGCCAAAGTGCCTTTAATCCCAAATCCTTAAAAAACCGATTTCTTTCCATAAATTCTTTTTGTGTGAGATTGCCCTGTTGGAACTCAATAACACAATCATCAATAAGCACATCAGCTATATGTTTTGTACCATCTAAATTGATAACTCTTTCCTGATATTCTTTACTAAATCGACTGATACTATCAAATCGCCAATCTGAAGAATCATATTTCCAATAATCAAGACATATAAAATTCCTTGCGTGTGCATAGTGATGAGCCTTAACCGGACCCATTTTTAATATCATAGGTGAATTACAAATAGGACAGAAATATTCATTTTTTCTGTCAGCACTGAAAATATGAACTCTTACTCCGTTTATATCGTTTGCCACATACATATCAAGCACACTCCTTTGATAAAACTATTTTATTTTCATTATATCAAATGTTTGTTTTCTATGCAATATTTTATGGATTGCACTTTTTACAAGGTTCATAACCCCTATTTATAATTTCATCACGACTTCCTGTAAATTCTTCCCTGTTGGAATCTTTGATTTTATCTGCCGAGGAACAGTAGGGATAATGGAATTTCTTAGTATTAGTATTAAGTATATAGGTACGACTGTCTAAATTTTCACTATCCGGTGATTGTTCCGATTGCTCAATGTAGCTTTTGTCATTCTTTGACTCCTCTGTAACTGTAACAGGAGCATTGTATTCGCTTTCACCTGTCTTGTAATCAATACTCACATCAGGCTGAACATTATAGCAATAAACGCAGAAAGTGACGCCATCGCCTTTATCCTCAACAGATTTAGCTTCTATAAGTACACCTCTTGCCACAAGCTCATCATCTTCAAAAATAGGAGTAACACGATAAAGTGCGTGATTGTTACTTTCTTTTATGTAGTCTGCAACCATATTTTCAAAAGGCAGCATACCATCAACATTCAGGTATCTTGTACCGGTAATAAGATTTTTTTCATTTGCGTTTTCGCCTGTAAGCTGATAACCAATAAGATGGCAGCGATTATATAAATACTTTCCATCAACACAATCATATTTTACGGTATGCCAGCCTGTTGGCTTAATCTGACCGATTGAGCCTCTTTCTTCAGTAGGCATAATATCTTTACCTATGCAGGCATATGCTGTACCACACCTTCCTAATTTGTCTAAATCGGCATAGTATTCAAAAGATGATGTAGTGTATTCGTCCTCACTGAAATACGGCTCGTTTCCGTTAATATCAATATACGGAGAGCCTGAGTAGTCGGGGATTGAAGATAGATTAATGGTCTGTGAATAAGTAGGGATCGTTTCCTCAATTTTCGACACAACATCTGACTCTGCCTGCTTGGGTGTATTTTTACTTGCAGAGGAGTTATAGGACATTGGTTGCGAAGAACAGCCTGCAAACAATATTACACCTATTATACTTGTTATCAGTAAATACTTTCTGTTCTTTTTCATTTTTTACCCCTCACTTTTTTCTTGTATAGTGTTCTTCTGTAATTTCATCGTGTGAATTACCTTTTATAATTTTAGCCGAAGAAAGTTCAAAACTATCTGAGAAATCAAAGTCAAACTTTAAATCAGACGGATAATCTCTATTCCAACGGAAAATAATCAATTCTGAGCAATCATCAAGATTTTCTGGCATAATATTCTCAACAAAAACATAGTCGCTTTCGCCTGCTTTTTTGAAAATACTATTTGAGATAACTAAGCGTGTTTTATTAATATCTTTCCCTATAAATAGCTCCTGTGTATAATAGCTTACCCAAAGTTTTTTTCCTGAGTAAGTTCAATGATTTTTTTGGTTACTTTCTTGTCTGAAGATACCCTTCTTTTATTAAAAATCACGCCGTTGTTGTTTTCAAGGCATACGATTAATTTCATTATTCTTACCTCTTTCTATTAATTTTTCAATTTCAATATAAAAAGAGAAACAGCACATTTACCGTTTCTCTTCTCAATTAACTATCTGAGATTTCTCCTTTCATCTGTAAGTCCTAATAGCCAATCGGCACTCACATTGAAGAAATCACAATATTTTTTAATGAACTTTGCGTAGGGGACAGAAAGCGACTGCCTGTGATTATTAATTTGCTTTCTGTTTATATGTGTTTTTTCAGATATTGTAGATATTGCAATACCGCTTTCTTTTATAAGCTTATCAAGCCTGTCGCCGATTACAGTGCTTTGCATTTCGTTATCGTACATTTTTTTACTCCTATTTCTGCGTATTTACTACAAAAATCACTCTCTGACCGCAATTACTGCAATAATTAGTATTTGGGTTATTTACAATCCATTTTCCACAAGCAGGGCAGGGGTAGCAGGAGTAGGTTTGCACCCTGTCTATGCCGTCAAAGGCTTTCACCTTAATATCGTAGTCGGTGTTTACCTCAGACGGTGTATTATCTCTTATTCTGCCCTTTTCCATATCGGTAACAAGGGCTTTAAGGTCCTTACACTGTTCATCGGTTACTTTCTTTTCTTCAATAATACTGTTCAGAAGAAAGATTGCTTTTTTCAGCATTATTTACTCAGCCTCGCTTTCACTTTCTTCAGCTCTTTCATAGCATTTTCAGCTTCTTCTGACTTTCGTCTGTAATATTGATAATCGCAATTATCGTACTTCTGCTTGCTCGTGCAATTACCGTCAGAAAAAAGTTTACACCGCTTGAAATCGCAACCGGTCAAGTTATATTTCACAGCACTCACGCTCCTTATCCCTTTTAGCTCTATTTTCTTTTAATGCCTTTTCGATTGCTGATTTAGTTCTGTCATAAGCGACATCAGGCTCACTTAATATAATAGGGTTTGTGCCAATAACAGCAGAGTCATTACACATATCAATACCGATTCGCTCACAATAATCATCAAGTTCAAGTATGACTGATATTAAATTCTCTGCAAGCTTGATTCGTCTTTCTAACAGTTTTTCGACATATTTAGGTATCATTGATTTACTGCTCCTTATTCATTCTCAGGCATATCAATATTAACTATAATAGCCTTTTTGAACACCTTATCCGATATTCTACGCAAGTAATTGTTAAGCTCCTTTGCGTTTTCCTCATTGGCGGCAATTTTTTCGGCGCTGTATTTTCCCTTTGGACAGTTCATTACTCTTGGATTGTAATTGAATTTCTCGCAAAGCTCATCGCAATTATAATCGTAATAGGCTTCTTCAAAATCCTCTTTATCAAAGTAAACACGCTCACGGTAAACAGCGTATTCTCCCACACTGCATTTACCGAAACTGCCTTTATACCTGCCACAGCAGTCATCATCTACAATATCGGAATCTACCATTGGTACAACAAGCAGTTCGGGGTTTTCTGTAATAAGTCTTACAAGCTCTTTTGCTGAATTACTCATTTTTTTGCTCCTTTCTATTATGTTTGTCAATAATGTTTTTTACCTGCTCAGTTAATTCGGCTAACTGCGAAATTTCATCGTCCGAATAATTTATCAAGTCCTCTTTGCTAAAGCGATAACAAAAATCTTTTACGAAAAGATATGCTTTAGCTACATTGTGTTCTGCTTTTAACCTTTCGTCTGGGATAACAAATGGATTGCGATTAGTATATTCACCTTTATTAGTAATAAATTTTGTCCTTTTGGGTGTGATTCGTACTATCGTTTCCTCACTTATAAATCTATATCTGAAACAGGCAAATGTTGGATTTACATTTTTCAGAACATAAACGGTATCACCGACCTTTAAATCCTTTAAATCAGGTCTTTTTATCATTGTTTTTCACCCCTTACTTATAAAATTATCCGGATAATCTTTTTCGCTATCGTATTCTTCAATAGTAAAATTACAGGTGGTATTATGCTTTTCTGCAAAGCTTAAGGCTTCTGAATAGTTTTCAAACTCACCGTTTTTCATTTCGCCGTCATCATAGCTGATTACATAAAACATCAGATGTCACCCGACTTCTTTTATTCCTCACCGTCAAACATACCAAGCATATTACCTAATGCAATGACTGAATTTACAATCATTTCCATTTCAGCCCCACTGATATTACACGGTAAAAACTTAGCTTTGTATGTATCATCTTTTCCTTCTTTAAAGCTGATTGCAAGTCCTCTGGTGATATTTTCGACATCACCGTTATCAAAGCAAACCTGAATACTTGTTACATTCCTTTTGCTATCCATTATCTCACCGTCCTTTCTGTTATCTTTTACAACTTAATTATATCTTAAAAAATAAAAAGAATTGAAAAAGTCAGGTTTTGGCAAACGCTGACTTTTTTCAGTCTTTCTTATCAGTTTCAAAAAGGTTTAGCTGATTTTCGGCATTAGTATCTATATTGGCAGTACACATAATATTTAAAGACTTATGTGGTTTTTCTTTATAGCATTTTTGAATCCAATATTTCTCTCTTTCAAGAATATTATCTGATTTACTGACTATTTCAATAGTTTCAAAAATATAGTCTTTAATATCAGATATAGGAAAACGCTCACTCTTTAAGTGCTGCCCCCAACGAAAAATCGGTGCATTTACAGTCTGACCTACATAAAATTCTCCTGTTGTCCTCTTGGTTATCTTGTATATGTAGCCTGCTATATCCTTGTTGATGAACATATCCTTATCCACATAGAACTCGTTGCCATCTTCCAGACTAAGATTACGCCTTTCTTTTTGCAAATATTCACTTTTGCAATGGTGCGAACAAAACCTTTTATTTAAGTATTCTGAAATATTAAACAATTCTTGCTTAACTTCGTACTCAGAAAAGGCAATAGGCTTGCCAAAGTATGTTTCTACCTTTGCATTACAGCAATCACAGGTAAAAGTTACCTTATTAAAGTATTTTTCTGTATTGTAGCAATGCTCGCCGATTATTACACAGTACAAGTCGCCTGCTTTTAGTTTTCTTGAATATCTGAAAGAAATATTATCTCCATAATTCATTTTTATTATTTCCTTGAAATGCTCTCGGCTCTCGCATACGAGGCAGTCCATAACCAATTCCGTATTCTGAGCTTTGCTTATTGAGGAATACAGCCCAAATTCAAAATCTTTTTTTAGATTAGCCGCAGCTGTTTCTTCATCGGCAACCTCATAAATTCTATATATGATTTCAAGCATTTTCCCACTTCCTTCAATCAATCAAAAATGTAGCAGTACATTTCTTTCTCCTCAAGAGTAATAAGGTTTCTATATTTGTTCTTTTGAACAGTTACCTTGGTAGCCTTTGAATTATTCATTTTTATGGAATAAATATCCTCTGAATCTGCATAAATCTCATAATTAGCATTACCGATTGAATAAGTGTATTTTTCGTTTGTAGTATCTTTTTCTTTCACTTGGTTAAGTGAAAATTTTGAAATATCATTAACCGTTTCTTCAACTGTTGATGACACAGAATAATATTTTTTATCTGTACATACACATTGTATAATAATGCCCCAAATAATCATTGCAAGTGATACTGCTCCCAAAATCATAACTATAATATTATTTTTCCTTCTTGTACTACTGATTTTTAATATTTGTAATAGAAAAGCAGCTATTATACCAACCATTCCAATTAAAAACAATATCAGTACCATTGTTCATCAACCTTTCAAATTAATGTGATTTTGCTTTGCCGTCTATATTAATTATACAATATCTTAAAATTTCGTGAGAAAACTCAGAAATTAAATATATTCGTACCATTTACTTGCCTTGAATTGCTAAAGGCGAGTAAACACCGAATTTTTGAATATATTTGTAACAAATAATTTCTTCTTTTGTAAGAGGTCTTATTAGTTCGCATTCAAGCGAATTGATATATAATGCTTCCCAAAATAACTTACCTGTTTCTGTGTCTTTAACGGCAATGCCACCACTTTCGCAGACTGAACCCACCCTGTAATCGGGGTTTATACCCACATTACCGTCAGTTAATTTCCGCTCGTTTAATGTTATAACGGTATGTGAGTCATTAAAATTAAATGTATAACTATATGCAATACACTCTTTTTCACCACAAAATGTGAGATATGAACTCATCTTGCAGATTAAGCCATAACGCCTCAAATAATAATTTCGCTGTTTTTCTAATGAAATCAATGTCAATGATATTTTTCCTCCTATCTTAATTCTTAATTTTCTTAAACAAACGCCGCTTCATTTGATGAGTCTATGTTAGGTAAAAACACACTATCGTATATACCTGTTTCGTTACTCTCATCATATATCCAATCATCAAGAATACTGTAATTTGCAAGCCTGCCAATTTCTAAGCCGTACTTAATCTTGAAGTTTTCGTTCACTACATTGCTACTATCTAAGAAAAGGGTAAACGCTTCTGATAAGCTGAGTTTTGGCTCTACATCTGTACTTGCAATATACTCTATATCAAGCTCCGGTAAGTCCAATACATCAGACAGATAATCTTTGCTAAACCGAGTCGGCTGATGGAAAATATATTTATCTACTCTAAACAGGATATAATTATATGTCTGGTCCAAGTATTGATAACCTATGGGGATAGGAGTGCTGTTTGAAATAATAATACTCTTGAGGGTATAAATTTGTACCTGTAATGTACTTAGCACCTTCATAACTTTATGTAGCACTATAATAAGATTACTAAGCTTATCTATCTTTATGCCTAATGTATCAGCAAAAGATTTAACTTCAGAGTAATTCGAGTATTCCTTATTACGCATTTGTTCAAATGCGGCTTCCAATGTTATGTTTTCTGAATTACTTTTTTGAGTGATTCTATATATGTAGTACATAACCTTTTCATATTTATTCTTAGCAGCGTAAATGCTAAGTTTCTTACAATTTATCTCTATATAAAAGTCAGTTATCTGAAATCTTGAAATTTTGACAAGTTCTGAAATCTCGCTTACTTCAGGGATTAGAGATAAATTTTCAATGCCGACAGCTAATAATTCTTTTACTACTCTCGAAAAAAGCTCAATATCGTCAGATAGGGCAGGAAAGTCTGTTTCAAAATCTTTATCCTTACTCTTTTGAAAATCAAACAAGTAAGTTTTTAGTGTTATTCTGCAATCTCTCAATCTTTTTGCAAATAGATTGAGAATATGCAGTTTTTCTATTTGAGATGACATTATTTTTTTACTCCTTGTTTTTAAAATTATTATATATCAATATGAAAAATCCTGCTGAAAAGTCGGAAAAAGATTTAGAGGCTGCTTTGGGCAGCCTCATAAACTTGGTTAAATCAAAATCAAGTTCCCATACTTACTTTTTGAAAGTTTTTGAAATTACACTTTATATTAAATACTCATCATTTAAAAAATGTATATTGTTTTCCAATTCATTGGTAAAGCAAAGGGCATATTTCGCTTTTAAAGCTTCAAAGATACTTAAACAAACACTTCCAAAATGGAAAGCGGTTTTTATAATCTCTCCGGACTTCTCTGACTTTGCCTCATAATCTATTCTCGAAACAGCTTCTTTAATTGCAGCCATTATCTCTTTATATTGGGCTACACTAATACAAGTCGGAGTAAATTCTTCAAACTCTCTGTAATTATCAAAAGCAAAACAATTATTAGGCTTTAATTTATCAAAAATAACAGCCAATTTCTCAGATAAATCTTTTCCAATCATCGCTTTCAAAGCAAGAGCAACATCATAGGTATGCTTTGCAGTTTCTCTGTCATATGTCAACGCTTCATACCTTGCAGGCAAAACGACCTTACCTAAAAGAGAATGTATCTCAATTTGATATTCTCCCTGATTATAAAATACATAACTGCTCCCAAAGAGGAAATTTAATATGTTCGTATCAAATCGTTTATTTTTATCTTCATACCAACAAATCATCTTTATTTCTTCATCGGTAAATCCATCATCTGCATATATTGCTTCGTTGCTGTATTCATCATAAGTAGTATTTTTCATATTCTTTTTCCTTTCTTATCTTTATTTTTTGAGTGGATTAACAGAATATTTTTCACGCACAATGCTCATACTTGCCGTAAAGTTTTCGTTCAAGTTTTGCTTCCTTAAAAGCTCTTAAAAAGCTTCTGTACGAGCAAGCAGAAGGGAAACTATCTGTGATTTTCTGCCATAGATTTTTATTACTTACATCATCAGAAACATCTACTCCTGTTTCAATTACAATACAGTCGTTTGTATTGTATGCAATGAATTGGTATTTTCCTTTGTAATATACACGCTCCCATTCCATCTTTTTCATAGTTTTCACTCCTTTTTCTATGCTGAATAATAACTAGGGTTATATGTCTGCGGCATTGTTGGTATAGCCTGCGGTGTATAAGGGTTCGGTTCATATGATTGAGGCTGAGTTGTATTTGGTTCTTGCTCGTATCCTTTATATTCACTCTTAAAAGCGTTATGAGCGTACTGTGATGACAAGTAAGCCATAATATTTGCGTCAATAAGCTTGCCCATAATGAGCAGATCCTTGTATCCCATTGGTACTCTGATAGTAAGTTCAGCCTTTCCTTTTTCCGGAACAATCAATCCTTTGTCACTGGAATGACCGGCTCTTGACTCTGCTGTAAATATAATTTCCGACTTCGAGCCTGCTCCAATCTTAAAATAGCGACTTAAAGCCTTACCGTCATTTCGGAGTTTGCGTTTTTTGCAGGCAACTTCATTTACACCGCCAAATGGGGAAGTGTAACTCTCGGCTGGATACTGATTACCTTTTGCTTTCTCCGCAGCACACTTTTTTAGTAAAGTTCCTTTTGCTTCTTCTGCGAGCAAGAGAGCCTCACCGAAGGTGAGAAAGCAGTCGATACTGCGGATATTTTGAGGATTGCTCTTATCCACAAAGCTGAACATCACTTTTTCACTCTTAAAAAGATTTGCTTTAACCTTTAAAAAAGTGTTTGAGGAATACATTTCAAAAAAGCTGTATTCAATATTCTGCTTTGAATCCTGCAAAACAGCAGCCTTTATAGTATCAACATCATTGCTGATTTTTTTAAGTCCTTTGAGAGCATTTGAAAGTTTTTTGATAATTGAATTTAATATAAGCATTGTATCCATAGTGGTTTCTCCTTTTTCTTTATTTTCTATATTAATTATACCTTACTTTGATTAGGCATATAAAAAAGTCAGAAAAAGAATGGCAGGGTATAAATTTATACCCTGCACAAAGTTGAAAACACTATTCAAGAATACTTTTAATCTCATTAAGCATTTTAGCAATTCCGTTAGCCTTCTCTTTGGTAACGGTGATATTATCGCAGTCAAATGAGAATACCTCATTGATGAGATAATTAAGATTGTTAAGGATTTCGTCCGTTTCTTCTGTTACATCGTCAACTGTTATTTCGCTATTACCATTTTCTTTTTGCAGTTCGGGGATTACAAGCTGACTTGCTATCGGCTGAGGCTCAACATCTGTATATTGTGGGAAATTTGCCGGAGAGTTATTACGCTCGTTATGCTCGTAGTTGTTATTATGAGTCGTTCCTGCTTCTTCAGATTTTTCTTTCGTATCTATCTGAGAAATATTATTGGATACTTTTTTATCCTCAATAACATTCTTCTCAGGTTCAAGAGCCTCTTTAACAACCTTTGCTGTAAGCTTTTCTCCTGCTTTACCAGCTGTTGCGATTATCTCTTTTTGCTTTTCAGAGTCAGCTTTTGACAGCTGATACGCTGTATCTGTGCTGATTTTACCGTCTGCAAAAGCGTCTTTTACTTCATCGGCAGCATTAATGTTAATTGCATTTAATCGCTTAGCTTGCTGAGCGGTAATTTCAAGCTGTTCAGCAAGTATATCCAAAACTCTGCCGTTAATTTTCTCACCGTTTTGTTTTCGCTTGAGCAAAATTTCTTTTTTGATAGCAAGTTCCTTTGCTATTTCGCCATCTGTTTTCTTTCTGTTATGCAGATTAGCATTAATAAGTAAATCTACATCTGCGTCCTCGTAATCGGGTAAATCCCAAACAATGCAGGGGATAGTATCAAGCTTTACTCCTTCAGCGAGCGGAATATTACGCTTAATAACTTCCTGCACAGCAGTAAAGCGTCTGTTACCCGAACAGATAGTATATTTATCATCATCTTTGTTTTTGATAACAATAAGAGGCTCAATAACACCGTTTTCTGCGATGTTATTGATAAACAGGTCGTCCACCTCTACCGAATAGATCTCGGTATTACGAGGGTGAAATTCAAGTTTGTTTCTGTCAATCATCATCAGAGGAGATACGGTCGTGGCAGCTCTTATTTTTTCTGCCGAGGGAAAAAGATTTTTAGATAAATTAAGTGACATATGTGTATGTACCTACCTTTCAAAAAATATAACTATTTAGTTAAGAAATTGACTGTAAATACTCATCTACAAGCTCGTAATAATCTTCCGTGGCGGTACATTTCGGAGCAGAAATAACAACCGGATCTGTTGATTCCGATTCACCAACCTTACAGGTATTACGAATATATGTATTATAGACAGGCAAGCCGAAAGGAGCAAGTGCTTCTTTAAGCTCTGAAAGACCATCGGTATTGAGTTTCGCCCTTGAGTACATTGTTGAGAAACAGCCTCTTATAACGAGTTTTGGGTTGAAATCTTTGAGTTCAACTACTGACTCAATTACATTTTCAAGACCATCTGTGCCGTATTTACCAAGCTTGATAGGTACAAGTACATCGTCTGTAATGCACAGAGCGTTTACGGCTGTGATAGTAGGGTATGGCGAAAAATCAAATATACAGAAATCATAATCATTTTCGAGCGGTTTAAGCTGAGTTTTAAGATGAAACTGCTGAGGGTGTAAAACATCACCCATTACGGTTCTGTCTGCACCAAGCAGATCAAAGGAAGAAGGAATTACATCTACGCCATATTTGCTGTGCTTAATTGCTTTTTCAGCAATAGGCTCTTTTGCAAGCATTACATCAGCTATCGACAAGATACCATCTTCGTCATTCTCGTTGTAACAGCCAAGCGACTTAGTTGCACTGCTTTGTGGATCAATGTCAACAAAAAGAACACGCTTTTTGTACTTCTGCGAAAGAATAATTGCAAACGATATTGCAGAATGTGTTTTTGCTGTACCGCCTTTTACATTATAAAAACTAATATATCTCATATAGTTATACCTCACCTTTCTTTGATAACGGATTAAGATTGAAAGCCTCTTCTATTTTATTTGAAGAAGTATGTACATAAATTTGTGTTGTGTTAAGGTTCTGATGACCTAATACTTCCTGCAAGGTTCTGACCTCTACGCCGTTTGAGTACATAAGCGTTGCAGCTGTATGCCTCAATGTGTGAACAGAAATGCCGTCCTTATCAATATTAATAGCCTTGAGTGCGTTTTTCACGATTTCCTCAACACGCCTAACCTTGAGCCTTTTGCCTGTTTGAGAGGAAATAAGCAACGCTTTTTTATCATATATAGGTGTTCTTATAGCAGAACGCCAATTAAGATATTCGTCTAACGCAATACAAACAGACTTGCTCATTACAACATTTCTGTCTTTAGATCCTTTGCCGGTGACAAACACCTTATTATCCCTTATATCGCCTATATCAATACCAACCATTTCTGACAGTCTTACGCCTGTTGACATAAAAAAGAGAATAATAAAATAATCTCTCTCGTAGTTTTCTTTACTCGGATCTAATGTATCAAGCATTTTGGTACACTCATCAAGAGTTAAGTAAAACGGAAGTTTCTTTTCGGCTTTAGCATAAGGAATATTGTTACAAGGATTAACCGAAAGTATCTTCGGATATTTCTCACAGTAGTTAAAAAACTTTGAAATTACCGATAGAGCGTGATTTCTGCTTCTCGCAGACAATTTTTTCTTCTCTTTAAGATAATACAGATAATTAAGAATATCATCTCTGACTATTGAGTTTAGGTAACCATCTGTAATATTCTCAGTTATCATCAAATAATCGTTCTCGTATTTGAGCATTTCTTCCTCTGACAGTTTTTGACTGCAAAGATATACAAAGAAGTGATATAATTCAAAATAATATGCTTTAACCGTCTGTTCGCTGCGATTTTCAATAACCGATATATGATTGAGAAACTTTCGTAGTATTAAGGGTGAATTGTCTATTTTTAAAGCAAGTGAATCGTTCAATCAATCACCTTCAATCTCACTTTTCACAGTGTCATAGCTCTGCCTCGTTAAAAACATCATTGCAGGATATTCTCCTTTGTTATCGCAAATAGTCTTGGTTGATGAAATATATTTTACACCCTGAAAATTGCGTGTAGGAGAAAGCACACCCTCATAACCGCTGATTTTAATTACTGCACCACCTGTTTTTATGTAATCGTAAAGTTCTGCCGGTGAATACCAACAGTTCATATATCGGATATATGCCACATCAAGAGGTGACATAGAGTTTTCTTTTCCTGTTTTCATACAAATTTTATCTGCATATGCCATTTTCATTATTCCTTTCTGTAACTATTTTAGATGTACAATAATATCCTTAGCAGAATTTGAAATAAGAGTGTAATAAACAGTGTCATATTGTTCTTTTGAAACCGCTCTTAATTCTTCTGATGAAAGCTTTGATATATCGCTATACATACTTTTAAAAGCGTCTATCACACGAATATTATCTGTGATTACCTTATATCTTAGCTTTCGTGCATAAGCAATTTGCTTTTCACTTTTGCCTTGAATAACAGGGAGTGCAAACATCTGCTCGCATTTATCAATTTTTTGAAGCAAGAGCTTGTTGTAGCACTCAGAACACATTGAATTTTTAGATTTCACAATGTATCCGGACCAAGAAATACCTCTGCTTCTATCTGCAAATTCTTTTTTTATTGTGTAATTGCAGCCACAATAACTGCAAATTAAATTTACTTCTGCGGTGTAAGACATCTGTACACTCCTTCTTATTTAATTTTCAATAATTTGATAGAATTTATCTACATCAACCATTAAGCCGAGTATTGAGCCTGTATCCCATTTGATATGTACTGTACCTATGTCATCAACAAAGCTTACAGTTCCACAGCTGCCTTCCGGTGGTGTAAACTCATCAAACATTTTTACAAGCTTTACTCTTGCACCAACAGGATATTTTTCCCTAAGCTCCTGAACTTTCGTTGAGTCAAACATTTTTATATCCCCCTTCTTTATTTTTATTACATATTAATTATAGCAATAATAAAGAAAGCATATAAAAAAGTCAGGTTTTAAAAATTCTCATTAATAAAATTCATACTTTGTTTTTTCACAACAAAATCCCTTAATTAAATCAAAATGCTTTTTCTTTTCTATTGTTATTTTCTCCGGAGTATCATTCTTTATAACAATAACAGTATTTTCGTCAATAGACACTTTTGAGTTTTTACCATCTATCAAAAAGGATACAGTATTTTCCTTTTTATCGTTTGAAAGAATTTCGCTCTTTTCAAAGCTATCGTTGTCTAATATGTATGTTTGTTGTTCTGCCTGTCCCATATCAAAGCAATCTATATGAAAAGCTGATATAATATCCATTGTTACCATACATATTGTTACACAAATAAAGAGAGGCAATAATATGTATTTATAAAACACCAAACCCCAATGATCCTCATAACGATAATCTTTCCGCATTAAAGATATAGCAAATAATTAACACAATAATTATAATTCCAAAGAAAATCATAACTCAAGACCTCTTAACATTACATAAAAAATACTATATAAAAGAAAATTCAAACGACCTACCTTTAAGTTGATAGGGGAGAATTATATATAACAAATCAATTTCATCGTTTTTAGAACAAATAAAAGCATTATCAATATCCTGAATATAATTTATCTGAACAGATAATCCAACTTCTTTAATATTGTCGCCTGAGTCTTTGAATCTTACAAAAAGAGTATCATCACTCTCAAGATTCATTGATAAAACCATAAACTCAGAGCAGGCTAAGAGCAGATACATAATCAATACCGAATAGGATTTAGCATTTTTGAAAAGATAATCAGCGTTAAAATAATTATCCCTGATAATTCCATTAAATTTTTTATCAACGAAATCATCATTTTTAAATACATTTGTATCCCTAAAAGTAGTTGTTTCACAAGCTTTAATATATAAGAAAAAACTAATTGGCAACAAAGTCACAATTATAACTGTCAGTATCATATTTTGAACAATTAGCAGAAGTGCAGCTGCACAAAGCATTGTTATCAAAATACCAATTATATGTTTCTCAAGCCAATAGCCGAGTATCAGACAGTTCCTTTTTTGGACAAACGCTTTATGGCAACACTCTCTATAAAATTTTTTTGAAGTATCCCTTAATGCTCTCGATTCAAATTGTATTTGACACCGCTCCATTTTTATCAATCTCCTGATTATTATTTAAAATATCATTACCGATAACAGTAATACTTTTGTTAAGCCAATATCCTAAATCGGTTCTTAAATAGTTTCTTTCGTCTATTTCAGAGTTACTGTTTGGAGAAAGCCATTCAATATAATAACAGACCTGATTATAACCCAGATCGTCAATTCGACTGCCGAATTTAATCAAACCTGTGAGTTGTCCGTTAGCAACAGATATAATGTCATCTACATATAGATGAACACCTAATTTAGTTGTGCAACTGTATTTGCGGACTGTATCGGATAAGATTTCAACAGTATTACCTTCTCCATTATCGGTATATACTTCTAAAGTGTTTTCATTAATTAAAAATCCGGTTACAAGCTTATGTTCTTTTTTACTCAAAGCCTTTACCGTATTGAAATACTGCATATTTTCAATCTCCTTAATCAAATTAATCTTCGTCTTGTTCATACAACTTAATAATATCCAATGATATAAGTAATACTATACGATCACAGAGATTGTCAATTTCTTCAAGTGGTACTTTAGAAAAAGCAGTGATAAACTTATCCCTATATTCACCACGAGCCGCCTCAATAGCCTCATCGCTTGTATCGAATTGTTCCGGCGAATACTTGTCAATAATATCATCGGAATAAAAAACAATAGATGAACCTATACCGCTGCCGCTACTATCATAACCTTGAACTAAATAGCAGCCTTCAATCTCCGCTATTTTAAAATCAAACATATAATCTTCCTTTCTTAATTAATATTAGATTATTTACATCATAGCATAAAAATAAAATCCTCGCTGAAAAGTCGGGAAAAGATTTTCAACGAGTAATTTATATAATAGAAAAATAAATTGAATTACAAAAAATACAACGAAAAAGTGTATTTCAATCACACTTTTTACAACGAATAATTGTGCAAATAGTTTTTATGCCGCTGCATAATTACAATAAACGGCACGACAATTCCTCAAAAATAAACAAAAAAAGCCCTCAAGCTGCCGTTATTGAGCTTGCTAAACCCAATAAAAAGGCAGTCGAGAACTTTGAGAGTAAATAGATAATACATATGTTACTAAAATAGAGGAAGGGAGAGAGCAGAACTATTTTTGAAAATATGTAAATTAGTATTTACAACTAAAACAACAATTCCCTTTAATCCCCATAAAAAACAATCTTAAATATTACTCAAAATCGTCCGATTCTTCTTCAATATCCTCAATAGTATCACTATTATTATTCGCAGTTAAATCAGATGTATCTGTTTCTTCATATATATAATTATTATTGAAATACAGTTTTATATCATCATTCAAAACTTCCTGACTTATTAAAAGGTATTTGGTATTGCGATCCTGTAAAAAAACAAAGATAAGAATCAAATAAACACGCCAAGGAATTTTCTTTTTTTGCTTTTCATAAAGACAAATATCTGTTACACTCGTTCCAATAATTTTAGCTAATGTATCTACTGTCATATTTGTCATAAGACGAAGCTTTGGAAGATGATATGCCATTCTTTTGCAATATCTGTCTTTTTTTCTCTGATTAAGCTTCGGCACAAAATTAGGTAAGTGGTCTTTTGTATATGTAATATTATCCTTGCCTTGAATAAATATAAGCAGTTTTGCGTCAATGATATTTAATTCAAGCATTTTATCAAGAGCTTCAAAATATGTTGCAAAAATAGTAACAGAAATTAAAAATATCTTCCAATTCTCAGCACTTTTTAAAATACATTGCTTAAATTTTGAAAATCTAAGGTCAGTTATATCGGCAATTTTCAAAAAATCACTTTCACTAAGATGGGTAGTTTCTAATACCAAGTAAAAATTATCTCGCAGCTTATTTACATATTTTTCTTTATCTTCTTTTGTTACTGTCATAATATCAAATCACCTCAAAAAATAATATCGTACACTGAAAAATCACTGAAATATTTTAGAGAATTTCAGAAATAATTTTTGTTGTATTAATGCAATCAGTGCTATAAAAATAAATTGCGTTATGCAGCGGCATAAGCTTTTAATTTTATTATAAAACAAAATTGTAAGTCATACAAGTTTGTTTATGGGGATTAAAGGGAATTTTGGGGAGTTTTTTTGCCTTTTTCTTAAAAAAAGGGTTTTCCCTATCCCTCGGTGCGTATAATGTTTATTATACGCAGTCATAAATATATACCTTTTTTGCCCCTCTCCTATCAGCTATGTAATTTTTATATAACTATAAAACAAAGCCTATGTAGTTCCTTTACCAGTTCTGCATAGGCTTTGCTGTGTTGCATTAAATTTTAGTTATGCTTCGTCCTTTACCTCGGCTGTTAGCAAGCCTCTCAAATTTCTCGGTTGCGTGTTTAAGCTTTTTTCCTGCTCTTCACTCAGCTTGTATGTTACGGTTATTTCTCTCATATAGTTATCCACCTTTCTGTAATCACTATTTTGAATTTAGTTTCTGATAAAAATTATATATCTTATTCTTAATATTGTCCATATTTGAACCCTGCAAATACAAAATCGGCACTTTGCCCTTTTTGTTATTACGCAGTCTTGTAATATATTTATAGAAAATTGTGTGGTTCATAAAGTCCGTGAACATTATCACGAAATCATAATTATTCGGATCAATATATGCGTCATTCGCATTTTCAGTGTGTTTCAGCTCAGGCATTAACTCCTTGAGCTTATCAACTATCTCCCATCTGCCGCCAATCACAAGGATTCGTTTATCTTTAAAATAACTGTCTGGAATATAAAAATCCGCAATATCTTTCTCTGCGTTCTCATCAGACTGCAATTCATTAATAATTTCTTGCAAATCTGATATTCTATTTTTGCTTTTATCTATTTCTTTGTCTTTCTCAGATAGTTTTTTCCTTAGCTTGGTATTGATGTTTTCTTGGTTTTGATATTTCTCAACCTTATTTTTCAGAGATACATTTTGCTGCTCTAATTTTTCTATCTGTGATTTGTATTTCTCTAATTCCTCAGATAGTTTTGCATTTTCTGATTCTAACTCTTTTGTTTTCTTATTCAAGTTAAGCTTTTTATCAACTTTAGTGGTAATTTCGTTGTCTGATTTTGACATTTCATCAGATAAGCTTACAGTGCCGTCATCAAAAAACGGAGTAATATCTCCAAAATCATATGAAGAAAAAAGAGTGTAGTAGTCACATTCATTGACTGACGCAATCGTTGCAAGCATAATGTTTTTGTTAAGAAGAGCCATAACTCTTTCAATATCGGTCGGCTGCATTTGTGTTTTGAATATTAGGTTTGTTGTAGTAATGCTTTCATCATTATCCTTATAGCTTTCCGCTTTTTCAAGTAAATACTCCTGCAATGTTTTAATTAGAAGCTTGCAGCAATTAGCCAAACTAAATGCCTCGTCCGTCATAAGCAGTAGTTTTTGATTATTTCCTGAATTTCCTGTTTTAAACTTAAATTTGTTATCTCTCAAAAAGCACTCTACTGAAGTTACCCTTGCCCCCTTATATCCCTTTAAGTAAGAATAGCTGTCAACCGGAATCATAGGTAATTTTTTCTCGCTTTTATAGTTTTTCTCGTTTTTGCGTTTACGCTTATTTTCTTTTACTAACCCATTATTAAGCAATGTGTCAAGTATCGGGTATAATTCTAATTCAAAATCTTTAAATTCATCATAATTACAATAAGTCAAACTATAATCTATATTCATAGCCGCAAGTATCCTGCAAGTAGTTATAAACCTTTGTGTAGCATTTTCAAACACAAACAAGATCGGATCATCGCAGTCCTTTTGCTCCTTCTTAGAAAATTTCTCAAGCATATCTTTATTGATAAATCTTGAATCATATTCTAATGAATCAAGAATGTCAGTGCTTTTATTGTTACTGACATAATCAAGTATTTCACCTGTTCTTTTTTCGAGAAATCGCAAATAGAGCTTTGAATAAAGAAAGTTTTCACCAAACTCAATACTTAATTCTTCGTCAAGATCTCGGTTATTAAGCTGTTTGTTCATTTCTTCAGCTTGATTGTTTACAGCTTTTGTAATGCCTTTTTTCTGATCCGATAAGCTGGTGTCATAAAACAGCAAAATCATTATTATGTAAATACTTTTACGATCATCACTCTGACGCATAATATGCTTGGTTGTTTGTGCGTCTAATTTTAGTTTGTTATTATCGCTGATTTTTATTTTGTTTAATACGGATACAGCACTTGGGAACACTTTAACTACATAGTCCAAAAACAAATTTTTTGCTTCATTATTTGTGCATATCGCCTTGCCGGTTAAAATGTAAAGGGCTTCTTTTATAGCCCTTGTAAAGTACAAATCAGGCACTTTTAAAGCTTCGTTATACAGTTCCTGCCTATTGAAATATCCTTCATCTATAATCGTTTGTATAAATTTTATGGTTTCAGCTTTATTCCTCTCAAGCCCCATATCAAATAGCATATCAAAAGCGTATTTAAACACCATTTTATCGTTTTCGGTATAGTCATAATTGAGAGTTAATTTATATAATTTTTCGATTTTCATTTTACAGCACTTCCTCCTGTTTGATTTTTAGTTTATGGTTATATAGTATCACACTTTTAGACATTATGTAGAAAAGTCGGGTTTTAATTATTATCATAGTATTAAAGGCTGCTACAAATTTTGTAACAGCCTTTTAAAATCTTATTTTATCTTTATTAATCTTCGTAATGACCTTTGCAAGCATAAATCAGCAAATTATCTTGCTCATCTATATAGTTTTCAAGCGTTTTTATATTTTCTATGTTCGGCTCAGAATTGCCTACTAAAAATGTTTATTCCAAATCAATTTTAAAGTCAGTTATTACTGAACCATTCGGAATATAGATATTGTATTTAAGAAAATACTCTTCAAAGCATTTTATGTGTAAAATATTATAAAGTAAACCTTGCTTTTCAGATTCCTTTACCTTAGAGTTAATTTCGTCAATATGAGGCAAGTCGTCAGTTTCATATATAGTTGCATAATCAGTTTCTATTTTTCCTCTTTTTATACCGCCATCTTGCAGTTTATAGTTATATACATAGTATGAAGTTTCGTTCACTGCACCTGAGCCTAACACAAACGCTCCGCTTAATTTATCTTTATCATTAAGAGATACTATCTGTTTACTTTCAACGACATATTCTTCGTGTGACAGTGTAATTGTATATGCAGCCGAAGCAAATAAGTATATAGCCGCAACGCATACACCTATTTTAAGTATCAAATTTGGAATAAAGTCGCCTTTACAAACCGCAGCTGTAACCACAACGAAAAATAATGTCAATACAAAAATAATTACTAAAGCAATAATAATATTCATAAAATAGTCCTTTCTAAATTTTCTCTTGCATTGTTATGTTTTACACATAAGTTTTGCAGGGGTAGCTCTTGACCGTACTCAAGAGCTTGTAATTGCAACATATATAAATGTAATATGTAGAATAGATTTACAAATGAGAAAATATTAAGTTGTATATAATTACCTCTTGGTACGGCAAGGTGGTAAACTAATTAGTATCAAATGTTTTCTTAATACAAACTGTTTTTTAATTCTCTCTTATACTTATAGTAAGTATTTGGAGATATGCTATAAGTCTTTTTCACTTCCAATCCGTGTATATTCTCAAAGTAAGCAGTACCGTTAATAATGCTCATTACTTCAGCGTCAGTATTTTTTCCATTAAACGACTTGCTTTTTGCAAGAATTATATCTTTAATCGGCTTTTCTTTTTTAACAGTTACTTTTGTTGCTTTTTTTCGACCAACTTCCTTGCCGGCAAACTTAGCTGTTTGTATTCCTTCACGAGTTCGCTGGCGTAAATCGGATACTTCCTTTTCTGCCTGTTCAAAGGCAATTCTGATTTGCTCTTTGGCAAGCTCAAGAAGATAACGATTTATTCCCTCAAGAATATAATCAACAGGAGTGTCGGTCATTGTAAGCTGATTACTCAATGCCTTTTTGTAAGTTTCAGTATTAATATGTGGCTCTTTAAGAAAAATAAGATTTACATTATCCTTAAAGAGCTTCTCATATATCTCATATCCCTCTTTAGCATTTCTACTCATTCGGGATACCGAATCAAATATAAGAATATCATCAGCCTTCACTATTTCGAGTAATCTCGTGAACTGCGGTCTGTCAACTTTCGTGCCGGTAAATACCTCAGTTATTATTTGTGCTTGAGGATACACAGTTTTTATATTTCGGATCTGTCGCTCTATCGACTGGTGTTCCGTACTAATACGACAATAGCCATAAATCATTATCTTATCCCCTTTTCCTTTTCTATATATAATAGTATATAATAGAAACCCGACTCGCATAAAAAAGTCGGGTTTTAAAAAGTATCTCAAAAACGATTTACTTAATTACGCTTTAACTATTTGGATATACACTGATTTTTTACCAATTTAAACGACCGTTTAAATTGGTATTCTTTTTTGAGCTGCTTTCTTTCTAAATTTATATATCTTTTGGTAGTTTTTACACCTACCTTTAAATTGGTAGAAAATTAAAGCACTCCCCTTTTCATATATATTTATATATAAAAAATACTCAAACAGATTTCAACAAATCGTGCTTGAGTATTTTTTATGTTCTATTTGATATTCACACAGTACCCTCTTTGTTACAGAGGGTACTGCTAAAAAGAATTGCTTATCCCATAATCCATTCTGTCAGTTTATCGCAGCCATCAAAAGTGCTGCTATCTATATGACATCGACCATTCATTATTCTCACATACTGAAGATTAGAACAATCAGCAAAAGAATAATATCCTAAACTTGTGTATGAAGAAGGTATAGTAACCTTTTTGAGTTTGCGGTTATTCCGAAAAGCCAAATCTCTAACTGCTACGAATGTAATATCCCAACCATAGGCATATGACGGTAAAGTTAATTCTGAGGCTGAACCTTGATAAGCATAAATGGCAGCCGTCTTTGATGTCAAATTCATATACAGGTAATCACCGTACAGCCTAATCTCCTGATTAAAATATAGCTGCATAGTGGTGCAGTCAAAAATATCAACACTTCCCGAACCGTTAAAGTCGGCAAGGGAAAGATCAATAGTTCTCAAATCATTACTAAGGTACAGCTGGATAAGTGTTACATCATTAATACTAATAACACCGTCTTTGTTTACATCACCGACCTTATATTTAGTTGCAGCGTTTGATGTAACACAGCTTGTAACTATCAGAATCGCAACAGCTGTTACAATAGATATTACTTTTCTTTTTCTCATAAACATTTCCTTTCTTGTTTCATTAGTCTTAATTGCAAAATGGCGTATAAAGGGGAACAATATTACACACCAATTTTTCCTATTTTCTTTTTAATTCACTGTTATTTCAGCTTTATAGGTTTTACCGTTGACGGTTGCTTCAATGTATGTAGTACCTGTATTCTTTCCTTTAATCATCAGCGATGTTTCAGAACCGCCGCAGATTTGTGCCACAGACGGATTACTGATTTTCCAAGATACTTTGTCATTTGTACCTTCCGCTTTTATAGTTACAATTTGATTTTTTGAAATAGTTTTTCTGTCGGGAGATAGCTTCACATTATCCTTTTCCTTGACGGTAACAAAACAGTTGACATAGTAGCTGCCTGCACGAGCGGTAATGTATGCAGTACCGCTTGAGTGTGCTGTTACATATCCGTCACGAACCGTTGCTACACTTGAGTTAGAACTGCTCCAAGAAACGCTCTTGTTAGTTGCATTTGACGGTGAAATGTTTGCTACAAGACTAATGTTATCACCCTCATACAGAGTGGTCGAGGTGTAATTAAGAGTAACACCGCTTACAGGTATATCCGTGTTCCGTGAACTTTCCTCTTTTTTACTTGATTCGGGCTTATGATAACTGCTGTTGTTATTACTATGGTTATTATTATTGTTATTGCCGCTATTATTGCTATTGTTATAACTATTGTTATTGCTGCTGTTATTATTAACACTATGGCTTTGAGAATTTCCGGAGTTATTATTGCTATTGTCATTGCCATTTGAAATAGAATTTGAGTTTGAATCGGATTCACTGCTTTGACTTTCATTACTGCTTTCGGGGATTGAAGAAGAATGTGTATAAGGGGCGATCGTCATACGAGGAACTTGCGAACTTTCATCGCCGCTCTCCTCATATGTAGTGGTTTCTTCGTCATCTGGACCAAACAGATAATCTAAATCGTAATCTTTTTTCTTACTACCTTCTGAAGATGTAGTGGCACTACTATTGTGACTATCCGTACCGTCTGACACCATCGGAACGATAACCAATACTATAATGAGAATTATTACAATAGATACAACGGCGATAATTCCTGCAATAATCAATTTAGACTTTTTACTGTCACTTTTCTCAATATTATTATCCTCTTGCCTAAGCTTGTCCTCATATCCCTTAAAGCCTATATCTCTTTTAAGTCCCATTACCTTTTCCACCTCTTTTTCTTTTTATCGCTTTTTTGATTATTCGAGTTCACACCGCTGACAGGTGGTATATTGAGATTTAATATACTATTATATATATATCTGCAAGGCTGAGTAAAAAAGTCAAAACTATCCGGGATATTTGGCGACAGATAGCATTTGTCCTTCTTCGTACCCATAACCTCAAGAACTTCTTGATAGTGCTGTTCGTCCGAAAGAGAAAAAATATAATTGAGGTCCACATCGTACATCATTTCAACATTTGAAATAAGATTGGCAATTTCAAGTGGTGCTGTGCCACATACAATTATTTTAATATCTTTTTTCAAATAGTTTTCGGGAAAACCATTTTTCGTAATATAGCCGTAATCAACTATTCTGTACGCAACATCTGTTGCAACAAAAGAGCGTGTTTCTTCCTTATATAATGTAAGGTTTTCCTTAACAAGGCAATCTCTGTCAGAATCATAGGACACATCATCGTACAATGTCATAAGGCAGTCGCAGAATTGAGTATCGTTCTCCTCGACATAACAAGCCCTGATTCCTGCCTCGTTAAGATAGCGAGTAAGCATAACAGCTTGTGTTGTTGTTCCTATTCTCGGCATAATGCCAATTATACCTACCGTTGTTATCTTAGTAGGGCGTGGCGGTTGTTGTGATGTGTGCTGCATTTGTTGCTGAGGTATTACAGGCGGCATAGCTGTCTGAACATTGTAATTACCTTTCTGTGGCATTACAGGTGGAACAACGCTATTTTCGGGTACAGGCGGCACAACTGTTTGAGAATTGAAATTACCTTGTTGTGGCTGTGGTTGAAATTGAGTTTGTGACCCTCTGATTGGTACTTGCGATTGAGGCATTGGCTGAATATTTGCTGCAACCGCCTTTCGCTTTGCTTCAATCTTTGCAACTTTTTTATCTTCTTTAGCTTTGAGTTTTTCACGCTTTTTAATTTCTCTAAGCTCTTTTTTTGAAAGCTCACGCTGTTGTACCGGTGGTTCAACGGGTGCAGGCTGAATATTATTACTGTTTTCTTCATAAATCTTGGGCTTTGAAACAGGCGGCTGAATTTCTTTATGAATTTGAATGTTATTGTTCTCAGATAGTTTTTCTTCTTTTCTATATGGATAAGAAGGCATAGACTGATTTAATTTTTCAGTTTTACCTGCACCCTCTTCTTCTATATAGTTATCGTGTGAACTTATTTGTACTGCACTCTGAGGTCGGTCATTATTAGCAGCAGTAAATTCAGTCTTAGGCTGTTGATAATAAACATTAGCCTGCGGTCGAGGCATAGCAAAACTATTATTGTTTGCATTTTGCACCGGCTGAGGCACAGCCTGTACTTGTTTATTAGGGAAAATCTTAGTTATCTCTTCAATAAGGTCATCAGTAGTAATGGACCTGAGAAAATTGTAAATACCAAGTGTTTCCGCAACCGCAAAATACTCTTTGTAATTTGCGGTTATGCCTTTCACTACCTGAATTGTGCTTGCTGCCATTTTACTGACAGATGAAACTATTTCAGCAAAATTATCCTTATTAACGCAGAAAGTAAACTCTGACAAATCATAAATAATGGCAAACGCATTGTCTGCATTTGCCACTATAAACTTAACTATATCTTCGGCAGAGGAAACAAGTTCCAAATATTGAACATCATATCCTAATCCCGAAAGTGTATTATATACGGATTTTGTTTTTTTACCAATGTAAAGGATCTTATCCATATTTTATCACTTCTTTCTTAAATTTTCTAATTGTTCCTGCTTGTTTTTTCGTTCCGCTATTTGAGAGCTGTATTCATCTATTTGACTCTCCAAATCCTCAATATTGGAACTATACTCGTTATATGAGTTTTCGTAATTTTTAATTTGCTGTTCAGAGGCAGCTGTTTCGGTGTCAGTCATATACTGCTGGTTTTCTCTTATTTCAGCGACCTTTTCCAGAATGTTATTTTGAATTTCTTTGTATTCGTTAATATCACTTTGCAGATCTGATATATTCAGATTAATTTCTCTAATCTGATTATCAAGTTTCTCACTGTAAAGTGTAATAATATCTCTCTCCGCAAACTCATCAACCATCTCAACTTTATTTATATTGGTAAAAAGAGCAGCAGAATTGGTCTGCTGCTCTTTGTCGCTCGACAGAAGTGGACTTGTATCATATGACACCGAAAGTCTGACCTCTGTGAAATTTTTTAGTTGTGAGATTTTAATTACCGAAAAGAAGGACGATTCATACAATGTTTCAGTTTTTAGCTGTTGAGTCTTATTGCTGTCATCTCTCGAAAGAGCTGAATATTTGTATGTATCTATGCCGTCATAGCTCGTATTATTGAATGACAGTACAACTTCCATTTCCTTGTTATCTTTACTGTACTGCCAGCTTTCAATCATTACCGTATGACCTGAGCCTATTTCAATCTCCTTACCTGTTTCGGTGAAGTACATTTGGTCTGCACTTCTTTTAAAAATATACGGAGAGGCAAACATAAACACGAAAATACAGGAAATTACAACAACAAAAATGCCGATAAAAACGCTTTTATTTTTCAAATAGTTTTGTTTCTTTTCTGCGTTTTCGGTAAGACTATTAATATTCATATTTTACCTCTTTTTATTTAATTTTAATAATATATAATATTTTAACTGCCAAGTACCTTATTATAAAATCCTACTCCTGTGCTGTATGACACATTAGTGTGGAAATCACTTACTATATAGCCATACTCCGAATTGCTGTCGGGAGTAAAGTTTAATATAAAAAGATTGTCGGATAAGCCGTCATTGAAATTATATATATCAGTATAATTACAATACAGAGCGACCTTTGGCTCATCGGTATCAAGGTCGCTATAATATCTATGCAATATTTTATAGCTCTTCGGTAATGTATAAGTGTTCTCACACATTTCATTAACTATATTGTAAACCTCTGTGGTAGTAATAGGCTTGAGCGATTCCAAGTATTTTTCATCGTAAGTGTTTAAAGGAAATGAAGTCATACCCTTGACAAATTCATCACTAAGTGCGTCTAAGTCAGTTTGAATAGTCTTAACTCTGTCTAAGGCAGCTTGTTTCTCGTTTACCTCATTTTGTAGATTTTCAATTTCAGTGTCAACTGTTGTCGGTTCAACGGTTGTTTCCTCAGATTGATTTTTATTACTTTTGTTGCCGTCCTCATTATTGCCGTATTGTTCCAAATATGGTTTCAGGGTATTAATATCGTTTACATTCTTAATCACAGAAAAAACGCTTACCCCTATTGCGAGAATAAAGGCTGCATTAACCGCTAAAATCAGTTTACTGTATTTTTGAAAAAACTCTTTCATTCTTGATCACCAATCCTCATTATTGTATCATTCTCCACACAGTTATACACATACCAATTACCGTCAATAACAGTCATCTCAACATTGTATATTTTTACATCATCTAATTTATCTGGTCTTTCAACTGTTTGATGTGCTTCTACATACAAAGGAGCGTGGATCATATATGAATAGTTATCTTCGTCCTGAATTTCCTCAAAGGTTCTTATAACCTCAGTCTTGTAGCCAGAAGGAAATTCTTTATTTATCATATTTCCTTGACTGTTTCTTTCAAGTTCAGGGACAAGTCTTTCACAATAATCCTGACAAGCATAGGGACTTACGGCATTAATAATATTTTCTACTTCCTCATACTGTTTGCCCTCATATGTATATCTCGCCTCAACAAATTTTTCAGCAACCTCAATCATATCGGCTTTATGCTTAGTATATTGTAATATCTCATTATTAAGCTCGTTAAGCTTATTCTCAAGATTGCTTTTAGGATTAACCGTTTCAACAACTACCGCTGTTGTCGGTTCAGCCTCATCGGCGGTTGCTTCTACCACCTTGACATTTAGCTTTAAGTCATTAACCTTAGCTTTTGTGTCAAGCAGCATTGAGCGTGATATACCGTATGTAACAAATCCTGCAATACAAAGAATAAAAAGCACTATTGTTACTATCGGCAGTATTTTTGCTTTTTTCATTTCTGTTCTCCCCTTTTTTATTATTAGTCACCAAAGAAATAAACCGTGCCTGTAATACCGTTGTATTTAAGGACTAAAGGTAAATTGTGGCGAAAATCGTCAGGATTACCTTTAAAGTACGATTCTGTACACATATATCGAATTTTATACTTTACAGCATACATACCTTGGTCGAAAATCTTAGTTACAGCGTCCTTCGCCATCTGAGAGGCATTATCCTTATAGCCGTCATAACCAAGTCCGCCTTCGGATACACTCTTTCTTATCTTCATAGGATCGGTGCAGCGACCGTCCACAAGAGCGTCACGAATACACTGAGCTATAAGCAGGCAACCGTCTGAGTCACCGCCGTACTCACCCTCAACCACCTTTTCAACAAATGCCTTCTGCTCACTTGTAAGCTTGTATGCGACAGGCGTATAGTTGCTTTGATTTATATAACCGAACTTCGTCTGAAAATCCTTACTTGCGGCACACATACCTGAAGTGTTTGCATATGGTATATTTATAAATCCAACAATGCTTGAAGAACTGTCCTTGTAGTTAAATGTAAATTTATTAACCTTAGTGTTCATATAACCGCCGCTACCTGTATTACCGCCAACGGTAACAACGGTATTACCGGATACCTCTACAACTACCTCTATATGGTCCACATCATTTCCGTTTGAAGTGTCGTAGTCGTATATAACTAAATCTCCGTCTTTCGGTGTATAACCGCCGTTGTTTGCCTTATACATACCTTTAGCGGTTGCGTTCTTCTTCCAAGTCGGTACACTTGCAGAGTATCCTAAACTATTAAGGTCCATTCCGCTCTTTTTCAGACACCAGCCTGCAAAAATCGCACACCATTCAGTACCCTGTCCGTTATTCAATTCATCACAGTAGGTTTTATAATTATTACCTACCTGCGAAAGTGCAAGGTTCGCTACCGAGTATGCTGATGAATTAGCGGCGTTCATACTATAAATAGCACTTACCATATCATTGTAGAAGGTGCTGTTATAATTGTTGCCGTCAACAGATAGTTTTGCTATACTCGTTGTACCGTTGCTCTCTTTCCTTGTTTGCCCGATAATGCAATCTCCCACATACCAATATTTACCGTATGTATTTCCATCGCTGTCGCCAAACAGTCCTATCTGAACCCTTTGCCCTGCGTTATTGATTTGAAAGCACATACGGTTATATATCTGCTTATAGGCGGTTTCTCTCGCTTCATCTTCAAGAGCTTCATATTCTTTTGAACCTTCCTTAATATTTTTCTGTTCTGCAAGGTTCTTTTGAATTTGAGAAACAGACGGTATAATATCATTGTTATTTGTCGTTGTAAAAGAGTCTAAGCATATTTTAAAGAGGTCATCGGTGAAATAGTAATGATATTTATATTTACCCTGATCGCTCGCTTCCTCAAAATTTGTCTTAAATCTCACCCAATCAACGGTATTGCCCGAAATAGTAGAAGTGAAACAAGGCTCACAAATACCTGCCTGAAAAGAATCAGGATTATCATAAAACGATAAATAATTCAATTTAACTGTTTTTAAATTCTTATCGTCATCAGTGCCGTTTGCAGACTGATAATTAGTCAACGCCTGATATTTAAACACATTGTTATATGCAAGAAGCTTATATACGCCTGCAAGTTCCATAGAATAGCCTGCGTTTTTGATTGCTGTATATTTTCGCCTGTATTGTATTCTGTCATAATTATACCCATATTGTGAGTATTCAAGACCGTACTTTTGGAAACGGTCAAAATACTCAAGAATTTGACTGCATTCGGTCGTCACAGGTGTATTTGTTTGATTTTGGTTAATTGAAGTAACTGCTGCTATTATAAGCAAAATTACGACAATAATCAAGGCTAACGCTAAAATAATACCAATAATTACACCTATAACCGGTGCAGCTACCGCAATTACCGAAGTTAATGCAGAGGCAGTAGTAGTAGCTGCTCCTGCTGTCGCTTCGGCAGTTGCAGCTGCGGCAGAAGTTGCGGTTGTAGCAGCAGTTGAAGTGGCTTGAGCGGCACCGGCTGTTGTTTTTCCTGCTGCCGCCGCTGTATCTGCACCTGTCTTTGCTGTTTTACCTGCGGTTTCTGCTCCGCTTTTTGCAATATTGCCTGCGGTTTCTGCTCCGCTTTTTGCAGCGTTACCTGCGGTTTCTGCTCCACTCTTTGCAACATTCCCTGTATTTGAAGATAAATTACTATTCGGGCTGCTTGCACCGGTCCTGCTTGACGGATTAGCAACCGAACTATTTGTATTTCGGGGTGCATTACTGTTTGGATTTGTATTTCGATTTGAGTTTTGATTAGAGTTATTATTTGAGTTATTTCGTTTTTCTTTTATCTTGTCCTCAATTTTATCTTTAATCTTATCCTCAATTTTGTCTTTAGCCCTTTCCTTTAAATCGTCAATCTCATTTTTAATAGGTCGGGTGGAGTCCATAACCTCATCTTTTGGAGAATTTCCCCAATTCGAGGCGTCCTGCAATTCGTCAGTTTCTTCACCAAAACTGACATCACCCTCGTGCATATCGTCCATTTTATCACCTTGCTTTCTTTATTAATATTTAATTTAAAATTAAGCACCGCCCTTAAATACAGCAAGTTCTTCATCTGTTGCTGTAATCTGAACAAGCAGATTATCAACAGATTTTATATTGAGAATACATTGACCGACAGGAAGTTTAAAGATTTTTTCTATTTCTGACGCAGTAAGTTCCTCAAAAGCGTCAGAAATAACATTTCGTGTGTTAGTGTCCTGTTTGAAAATAAACTTGTACTGACAACTCTCAAATAGTTTCATAAGCTCCGTTGAACCCTCTGATTGCATATTACCGAGTCCGTAGTCACGAACGGACTGAGAAGCGAAAATAAGTCCTGAAAAGAACTTTCTTCCTTCTTTTGCAAAGGTATTCACCTGCTTAATTGCAAGCGTCTTTGATGTATGTAAAATCTTATGCGATTCGTCCATTATGAGGAAAAACCTTTTTACATTTTCCCATCTGATTTGATTATTCTCATATAGTTCTTTCATTTTACCGCCAATCTGAAGTGCGTTGGACCAGCTCAGGCTTAAAATTGAGTATATCTGAGCGTCCTTGAGGTCATCGGATAGTCTTGAGAGCGGAGAAATATCAAATGATACTATCTGACTGCCAATAAGATTATCAATAGTTGTATGACGGTTATATATATGAGGATAATCTTTTATAAGCGTTTCAATATTTATGATAATATTATTGATTAACACTTTTGTATCCTCAATTTCTTCATTTTCGAGCATACGGTTAATAACAGGCAGAAGTTCCGATAAAATCGGATACTTCTTTGGCGGTAAATTGCAAATCGAATAGCTGTCGTTAGGAATTAAACCTTTGCTTTCATACAGTGTACGGCAGGCTTTGATGAAGAGTTTTCTTTCGGTATCGTCACTATTCGGAGCAATAAAACTATATATTATTTTCAGTTTTGAAATATGTGCAGAATATGACTGCTGTTCGGATTCCTCAGTTTTGAATATTTGCAAAAAGTTGATGGAATCGCTTGTCATACTGTCATCGAAGGAAATAATCTTACCGCCCAAGAAACGAATAAGGGAAGAAAAATCGCCTACTGAGTCAATAATCCTTATATAATCCCCTCTTGAGCTTCTGTCTTTGATGATTTTTTTCAGCAGCGTAGTCTTGCCTGTACCCATTTCACCGATAACCACTCCGTTATAATGAGTTCTAAATTCATCTTTTTGAGCTATATCGAATATAAATTTGCCGCCTGTGTTAGGCATAAATCCGTATATAGTTCCAAGCTTATCGTTAAGCTCAGAAAAATGCAAGGGATTTCCAATGCCTAAAGCCGTACTTTGAATGGCTTTGCCGTATCGTTTATATTCCGTCTTATTCTGCATTTCATAAGACATAAACATTGAACGCCAATCAGCTTTTGTTTCATTAATATTGATACAAGCCTTAAATTCGTCATCATTAAGATTCTCAAAGATTGCAGCTACTCGTTCCTCAAGTCCCTGCAAGGTTTTGGAATACAAAAATATTCGTGGTACTATTCGCTTAATTACCTCTCCGTACTTAACTACCGAATAAGCAAGGTTAGCAAGCTTATCTTTTTCTTCTGTCGCTTCCATAGACTCCATAGAGTTCCTTGCTCCGGTTATTCTTGTTTTTATTTCTGCAATACCTTTATTCAAGCTGTCTGTTGTTTCTTTCTTTCCAACGCTGTGAACATCAATAACCGATACTGTATAGTAATTATTAGTAATGGTGTGTAACCAATGTGGCGATACAAACCGAGGAAAACCATACACATATACACAGGCTTCGTATCCCGAACCGGTTTTGATATAGTTCTCGTGCGAAAAAGTTATATTGCCTTTAGGGCAAATTTCCTTCATAAGATACGGATTATATCCATATTTCTTGATATATTCGTCCTTATTATCGTTATATATAACTTTATCGGCATTATCGTCATAGACAACAGGAATGTTTTTATTGGTTAGACTGAACAACAACTGTATTTGCTGAGATATACTCATTTTCTGAGCAAGTCTGCCGAGATTACGAATAATTGCGTCCTCGTTCTCAACAATATGCTTGAGGGAATCGCCAAAAAACATTATATAATGATTTCGGGAAGTATTATTAAACTCCGCTTCCCTCACATTATCGTAGCTTTCCTGCAATATCTCTTTAAAAACTTCATTTGTCGTATGTTCAAGCTTATCTTTAAAATAAGCCTGCTGCGTTTTAGTGTTTGTCGGATAATTAAGAGAGATAAGCTTATAATCATCAAGATACACACGATTGAAGTGTACGAGAATTTCCATATCGTTGTCGATTTCCTCTTGACTTGCGTTCATAATATCCCTTGTTTTGAGTTTAACAATACCCATATAGGTGTTGTTAATATACTTAAAATATCCGTTTACCACATCTTTAATAGGGATTAATGAGGATATATCTTTTGTTGAGCTTTTAAGCTCTCTCTCCTCTTTTTTCTTGTCCTTTTTAGAAACTGCTCTTTTTTCCGTATTTGGCTTTTTGGCAGTTTCAATATTTTTCATTTTCTGCTTTCCCACTTATTTATTACAACTCCTTACTTATAAAATCAAAATTAACATATACATCGTCACTCGACATAATTGGCTCACTATCTTCTATTTCATTTTCAATATCCTGCATACCATATGCCGTATCCTTTTCCGTAAGTCTTTTTAGAAAAAACAATACGGTATGATAATTGCGTTTTCCTTTATTTAAGCTCGATTGTAAGCAGAGAAAAAAGCCCAACGCAGCACACAAAATATACATCGGCACTTTAACCTGACTTGCTACAAAATTTGAAAGTGCCATTCCAATAAAAAATCCTGCCACAGTTGACATCAAAATTCTTAATGTAATAAAGCTAAAAAGTTTAGTTTCTACTTTAAGTTCATTTATAATTTCTATCGGTTCGTCCATTAATCATTACTCCTTTATATTTAAAATTTTGGTTTTTTTCTATTTGTGGTGGGCTGTGAAAGTCCGTTGCTTGGTGAATTACTTGAAGCTTGAGAGGAATAACTATTTGTTGCGTTATATGCGTCCGTATCAATATAGCTTAAGTCAGAGTCAGATGAAGTATCTTGATATGAGGTATTATTTTGAGTGCCATAAACGCTCATTTTTTTCTGATACACCATTCTTGAGAAGTCGTTTGCTACACCGCCAACGCCTGTTTTATTTTCACTCGGCAGTTTTTCCTCAAACAGTTTGCTTTCAGGATTATCGGTATAATCTATCTTTGCAAGCTCAACCACATTTATGCCTCTTATAAACAACAGCAGGTTATTACCATTGAGGGTTCTTACCTCGTGCGGCGTATATACCTTTCTGTTGCCTGTTGAGGCTGTTTCTCTAATTTCTGCTGTACCAAGCATAACCGAGTTAGAAGCAACAGATACGGTCATATCTCCCGAAAGATTGGAGAAATATTCTGCTGTATCATAATCGTTGCCGCCCAGATAGATTGTCGTGTCGCAGTTACCCATAATCTCTTTAGCTGAGTTTTCTCCATAGCGGTCGTAAAACTGCGGTATCGACTGCACAACCATTGCCGTGTTAGCTCCTCTTGAACGAATTGTACTTATTTTTCGGTCCAAATCAGGAATAAATCCGATATTGCAACATTCGTCAAGTACAAAATTAATATCTTTTTTAAATCTGTGTTCGGGCTGCCTGTCGGCATATGCTATTAATTTTGCAAACATCATTGAGAAAAACAACGATGTAAGGAACTCATAAGTTGATACCTGATCTGAGAATCTCAGATAGTAAATACATTTTGTTTCAGCCGGAGCAATGACATCAATACCTCTTGAGCCGATTACTTTACGGATCTGTGCGTCCTGAAGAAGCTTCAGCCTAACACTAAGTCCATAGAGTATTTGAGCCTGTAAATCCTCTTTTACTCTCTTGAACGAACTATACGGCAGAAGTGCAGGGTGTTCAGGGTATATTGAAGCAAGCACATCAAAATGAGTGTGCATTTCAGAAAGTGGTGTACTCGCTATATATCTATACACATCGCCAAGCTCCATTCTGCCTGTGTACTCCTCTCCTGCAATACTGCTTACATCACCTATTGCCATAAAAAGAGTTACAGCCTGCAAAATACTCTGTTCTGCACTGTCCCAAAACACATCGCCTTTTTCTCCCCCTGTATTTTGAATTATAGTATCAACAAGAAGTACGCTTAATTCGGGGTCATTGCGTATGTCACTTAGTACAGCCCAACCGTCAGAGGTTTGTTGCTCTACAAAGTCAAGGATTTTAACTGTATATCCCTTCTTTTCGGCATATTTTGCCGCTTTCGTATATAGGTCGCCTTTTGAGTCTGCAACAATGCAGCTCTCGCCTCGTAAGATAGCCATTATAATAAAATTGATGACAAAGCTTCTTGTCTTTCGTGAGCCTGCACCGCCAACAACAAAATAGTTCTTGTTATACATTCTACCGCTCTCTATTGATTGATACGGTTCGCTCACTATTCGTTTTTTGTTCGGCTTTCCACTCTTATCAACTAAGTAACCAAAAACCATATCTTTACCTGCAAGTGCTTCATTCCAACCTTTGTAAATGTGAAATTCGTTTGTAATTTCGGTGTTATTAAGTCTTTTCGCCGTACCATATGTGCCTTTGCGATTGTATGTAATATTTTTGTCCGAATCGTATTCACCGCCATTGTGAAGTCCTGCTTTATTACTGTTGGCAAAGTGAACAGCCACAACACCTAATATAACCATACCAAATATCAACAGTACAAACTTTGAAATTTCAAAGTGGCTGAATACATATAAAACAGAAATGAAAAAGTTATATGTCAGCGTTTCCTCTCTGCACATCAGTTGAGTAACTATACCTGATAGATATAAACCTAACAGAACTACTATCAGGCAAACTGCTATAAATATAATATTTTTCGTTTTTCGGCTAAATTCAAATTTCATATAGTTTTTTCATTTCCCTTCTATTTTGGGTATTGTGTAAATTTTTTACAAAAGAAAAGACAGCAAGATTTTTGATAACTTACTGCCTTTTCTGAATATTATTTATTTTTGTTTTACTTTTTGAACAAATCGCTATGTGTACCTGTACGAGCAAGAGTTAGTACAAGAATATCATCTTCAAAATAATATACCAACAACCAATCGGGTTGGATATGGCACTCACGGTGTCCTATCCAATTTCCCGATAAAGAATGGTCGTGATATTTTTCAGGGTAATGTTTCGCCGTTGGCAAGCATTTTGATTGCTGTATTGAGTAAATCTATTTTTTTGCCTTGCCTCTGTGCAAGCTTATAGTCTTTCTTGAACTGATTAGTAAATTTTACTGTGTATTTTCTCATTTTTCAAGGTCCGCAATAAGACTATCCATATCTGTATATCCCTTAACGGACGAATCTTTTGCTATCCTTTCTGCCTCAAGCAAAGCCGATACGGTTTCTTTATTTGGAATTTCCGTTGTAACCTTGAACGGGATTCCACCTTCACGAAGCGACTGCCTGACAAAAATGTTAAATGCAGTAGAAATATTCATTCCAAGTTCTGAATATAACTCCTCAGCGGCGGCTTTCAATTCTGTATCCATACGAATACTGATATTTGTTGTGTTTCCCACAAAATCAACTCCTTTTAAGTATATTATACAGCTATTGTATGACAATTTCAATACTTTGCACGATATTATATATTTTTTTAAATAGTTTTATGTACCGTACAACTCTGTATGTAAACTTAAAAGCCTATCACTTACAAAAAATTGTAAAAACTATCTGAGAAATAAAAAAGCATAATTTCCCAGATAGTTTTATATTAATATTTATCTTCTTTTTCTGCGAGCATATTTTTCTTCTTCTGAGTCAAAGCCATACTTTGCAGCCTGTTTATAATCTCTTGAATTTCTTTCAGAAGAAATAACATCAGTAAACACAGAACTGTACTTATACGGCTCTGCGGCTTTAGCTCTCTTAGCTTCAACTGCTCTGCCTCGTACAGCTCCCTCTCTAAGACTGCCGTTAGCGAGAATGGTATCAACTGCGGAGTTAATTTCTGCTCTTAACGAAGTATCAAGCGGAATACCAGAAGGTGAAGAATTAGGGTTATATCTCTCGTATGATTGATAACGAGTTTCATAGTTTTGTTTGTCATACGCATATCCGGCACTTCTTGCACCAACATCATTTTGAAGTGCATACTCAACAGCTTCACGGTCGGAAACCCTTGGAGTATTGAGAACATCATAATTACGCTCTTTTGGCGGTTTACTTCTTTCCTCAGCAATAAGAGCGTCAATACGACTGTTCTCAGCTGTCTGATACTGAAGTGCAGCACTACGAATACTGTCTTGATAATCCTCGGTACATACCTTAGTGCCAAGCGAGTCGGCATATCTTGACGAATCATAGCGGTTAAAGCCCATAGCCTCGAAGTGTTCCTGAGCTGCTGCTCTGTATGCGTCACCGACTGTATCAAAGCTTTGTGCCGAATTGTTCATAAGGGTATCAGCTCGACTTGAGATTGAATCTTCAATGGTATTGAGTTTTGCGTTAAATGCACCCTCTGCAATATCTCTGTCAGCAAGTCTTGAAGCTTCCTGCTCAGTAAAGCCAGCACCTTGATATGTTGACTGAAGAATATCACGGTCATTTCTTGGATTAATCTCATATGGATTTGCATTGAGGTCCTGTCGAGCCATAATGTTTGCTTTATCTTCCATAATACCGGCAGCCATATAAGAGTTTGCAATTTGCTCTCTGTATAAGTTACCGTCATCAGAAATCTTACCGGCAAGCTTTTCTGCCTTATCAGCTTCAAGTCCTCTGCTTGCAAATGTACTTGCAAGCTCATCTTTGGAACGAGCAATAGGAGAAATTCCTTCGGCAATATCCTGAGCTGCAAATTTCTCAGCAGTAACAGGATCAATACCGTTCTTCTCATACATATTTTTGAGGTTATCCCTGCCGTGATAATCTGCAACGGAAGCAAAACTATCTTCCTTGTTAAGAACTCTGTCGGCAAGCTCTTTTGACTTCTCAGGAGAAATACCTCTTCTTTCGTACATATCTGATAACAGTTGTTCCTTAGACTTGCCTTTTTCGGCAAATTTCTCTGCTGCGGCAGAATTAAGAATATTTCCTCGATATTCGTTTGCAACGCCCTGTCTTGCAGAAGCAATATCCTTGCCTTTGAGATTTGCAGATTGAGTCTGCTTATTAAGACTATCGTTAATAAGCCTGCTCTGAGAAGCTTGTGCGTTGTTGCTAACCTTAACGCCATTAGACCTGTTACTGTTTGCAACACCGTTCTTGTTTGTAACCGGCGAGAAAGCAGAAGAGCCTCTAACGCCTTTAGTTTTACCTGCGTTGGTAGAATTTTTACCGATTTTGCCCTTAGCCACATAGCCTGCCGCATTTTGTGCTTTAGCGGAAGCAGCCTTTCCTTTTGCATAAGAAACGCCCTTAGCACCTTTGGATACACCTATGTTAGCAAGCTTTAGACCGCCTACTGTTGCACCGATAGCCGCCATTCTTGCATAGTTGCGAGGTTGACGAGTCCAACGATTGGCTGCACCCATTGAGCCATATTCACCTTTAAGTGATGAGTCTATTCCTAACGCTCTTTCGGTTATTTTACTGCCGTTAATACAGGCAATCGCAAGGAATAACGCCAATAGACAGCGAACCCAAGCATTAGTAGGAAACGCTGAGTTTACTATCTCAACGAACACCATATATAACTGTACGAGAATAGTTATAAACAGCGTTGAAAAAACTATATTAAAAACAGACTTCATAACTTCCCTTGCTTTTTGACCGCCTGTTAAATCAGCGGCGGCGGTAAACACTGCCAAAAGCTGACCGAAAGTTATGCTAAATACATTTTTTACTATTTTTAATGCGGATACACAGAAAATGATAGCCAAAGACAAAAGTTCGATGAACATTACGCCATATTCGATGTGATACCTACGGATTGTAGTGCTGTCCCAACCGAACATAGCGAGAATATTGCCTGATGTGTTACTTCCCAAATTACTGATAAAATGATAAGTCTTGCCATTGATATTTACATCTTGTACCGAGTGCTGGTAGCCGAACAAATAATTTGCGGTACTTTTAGCGTCAGAACCGTTATAATCAGCTACATTGGTATCCCTGTCAATATAAGCCTTATCGTAATTAACATTATCGTCTTTGTTATTGATAATGTCATTCGGGGTCTTGACCGTATCAAGTTTCAGGCTGTAATTATCAAGGTCACTAACCTTAAAATAAGAATTACTGTCTGACAATACAGAGGCAACATCATCGCCGTCTTTAAAAGCGTTTTTCTTAATCGTTCCCTTTGTCAAATAGTCGGACCAACTATCTGTAAATTTTAAATTACTTTGATTTTGAGCCGTCTGAATGAATATATATTCCATATCGTAGATGTTCTGAGATATGATACTCTGCACCTTGTTCGCACTAAAGAAGTTTGAACTTCCCGAATTTGCAAACTCCTCATTCGCTGCAATAAGGGCATTTTGTCCGTTGCTTTCCTTAGCGATAAGTATATCGGCTATGCCTGCATTTGTTTGATTTGCAACATCGTTGCCGTTTGCTCCCTTACCGCTTTGAGAGGTGTCATACCAAACCATAGTTGTTGACTCGTTTACGCCCATAAAAATCATCGGAAATCCGACAAGAGCAACAAGCAAAATAACAACATTTTGCAAATACTTTTTGCTCATTGATTTCTTTGTGTCAATGCTATCTTCACCGTTAATCATATTGAAGCCGAGTATAAACAAACCAACAGCAATAGGAATCCAAATGAACTGAATCCAGCCTTGAAAAAGACTTACTACTTTCTCACTGTACATAAAGCGAAAAAGCTCAAAACTCTTAGAATACAGCTCACTCATCGTCGATGTTATGTTTGCCATTATCGACATAAGCCAACACAGTATTCCGTTAATCATATCAACAACTACTATCCAAACGCCACCGCCGCTCATAAGCGAAAGCAAGCCTTTGTTATATGACTCTGCGTTTTTAGCAAACCAACTCAAAAAAGACAATATTTATTCTCCTTTCCTCAGAATTTTGCGAGGCTGCCTTTTGTTCAAAGACAGCCCCGACTTTTACTTTGTGACTCTTTGAACACACTCTGTTAGCTTGTAAAAGCCAATGTAGTTGTAAGAGCCTGTGCAATGATTGTAGGACCGAGGCAGAGAAGTGTACCGATGATGATATGCGGAATTTTCTCCTTAGCTATCTGCTTTGCTCTGTCTGATCCTGCAATAAAGATAAGACCAACAACGAACAAAGAAACTCCTACAACAACATACACATACAGAGCTATACTGTCGAGAAAGCCAACGACATTATCGGCAATCTGTTGCAGATAGTTGTTTGTATTTACGAGTGTTACAGATGAGCCTGCAAGCTTTGAAACTAAATTACCCATTTCTTTTAACCCCCTTTCTGAAAACTTGATGTTTGGCACAACCTTATGCGTGAAAGAAGATGTGTGCTGTATGTAAAAACGGCAGCACAATTAAAAATCGTCCTGCCGTAATTACCAAAATATTTAATATATAAAAAACACCCTCTAATTTCGTCTGTATTGCATTTTTAAACATAATTTGTAAAATTACTCAAATAAAGTCTAAAAATTGCTTAAAAGTCAAAATTGAGCGTGTTATGAGCCATTTTATTTAATTTTATTGTTGTCAATTTTTAAAATCCTCTGCATTTTCCTCTTCTTCGTCATCGTTCTCATCGTCATCAGCCTTTACGCAGTAGAAAATCTTACAAGACTTGTAACCTTTTTCTCTGACAAGAAGAATGATTGTGTTATCTCTATGCTCCATAAATGAACCGTCAATGTCCGTTAGCTTAACAATACCTGCCTGCTCAACAATGTATTTGTTCTCTCCCCACATTGACTCTATCGTAAAGCTTGTACCCTCAACTACTCTGTCCTTCTTCTCATCGCCAAAAAAAGTTTTTGAATAGCAGGTCAATATAGCCGTGGTATGCTCTCCGACAGGAATATCGCCGCTCGCATTTAAGACTATGCCATCTCTCATATTTGCTTTTGAGGGATTAAGGAATATCGGCATTATGTACCTATGCGATTTGGTGCGAACTATTTTTCCCTTGCGGTTCACAACATTCGTGAGAAGAAAAATATTTAAAACACCGATTGAGGTGTATTTATTATTTCCCTCTGTCTTAAAATCAAACTTAGCTTTTAAATCTATCTGTGAAACATTTTCCTCAGATAGTTTTTTTCTTTGCTCTTTTACAAGATTATTCAGCTCCTCAGCCTTATCTTCATTTTCGGCTATCAAGTTGAGTGTGTTTGTTTCTACTCGCTCTCTCACTTTTCCGCTTGCTTTAACAGCAAATGGTCTTGCAGCCACGCAAAAGCCTAAAAAAGCGATTATGAAAATAATAATCAACTGCATTGTGCTACCTCACTCAATACGACTCAATACGCTTGATTTTCAAATTCATAAAGAACATCAGAAATATTCTTTTTCACGATGAAAACATTTGAAAAATTATTCCAAACATCGTCAACCTCGAAACGAGTGGCGACACAGATAAGCTGCCGCATAATACCGTAGCCGTCATCAAAATTACAATACACAGCATTTACCTCAATATCTCCGTAAAGTTTTTTTATCTGCCTTATGTATTCAAGTTCTCGCTCATATTTGAAATCGTTAAGTCGTGTGTTAAATTCCTGCTCATCGTTTCTCCCCTTCTCTCTGTTTGCATTAAATCTTAATGTTCTTGTTTGTGTCATCGTTATTACCTTCCGTGTTATTTAATTTTTTAATCTCATTCAAAATAAAAACTATATGCTGTCTATGTAGTCAAGCATTTGTATTTTGCTTATGTCATAGCTCTTGTCACCCCTTTTCTTCTCTTCGATATTGCAGCTTTCGTTCTTGCAGCTTTCGTTGAGAACAGTAAACTCATCAGCGTTGTAGAGCATAGTTCTGAGATAACTCCTGATGTTTGAAATCCTTGTAGTCTTTTTTGTAACTTCAAGCGTATCAAGTACATATGCAATTTGCTCCTTAGTCAAGCAATCAAACTTATCCACTACTTCCTTTGTGGATAAGCTAACACCTGAAATTTTACTTTTGCTGTTTGGTGCTTTGCTTTCAATTTCACAGATAGTTTTCACAATCAAATCAAGATATTTCTCTGAATAACCTTCTGCAATCAAACTCTCAAAATCTATCTGAGTTTCGATTTTAGCCTGTAATCGGAGATTTTTAGCTTCTTCTTCGCTGATCTCAATTTCAGGTTTGATACTGCAACCACTTTCTTCCACAAATATGGTTTTATCAAATTGTTTGATTTCAATGCTGATATTTTGTGTAGCTCTGTTATACTTGTACTCAAAATTCAAATCCGTTTTTTGATTTATTTCTGCCTGTGCTTTTTTGAGAACCTTATCGTTGAAATCTTTGAAATTATCTTTGTACGCTTTTCCACAACACATTTCTTTCCGCAGTTTATCAAACGGAATTTCCCATTTTCTGCGAAAATCTCCGTTTTTGTAAAAAAACAAGTTTGACCTGAGATAAATATACAGCCTGATACTGAGTTCTCTCTTGAGATTAAGCGTAACTTTGAGCTGGTATTTTATTGAGTTTATTGCTCCATTGTCAAAAAACATATTTTTAGCGTCCTGATTGTATTTTGCGGCAATAACGGTTTGACCTGAATCTTCATCAACGATTACACCAAAGTACGAAAACATATGGACCGGAAGCTCACTACCTTTGTCCGGATTAATTCCAACTGCAATTTTTAAATTAAAAAGCTCATCACACCATTTGTTTAAATACTCAGTTCTAATTCTTTCAACCCCCAAAATATTTTCAAAATCTTTTTTGCGAATTACCAAAGCCCCATTTTCCGACTTACTCTCCTCAAGCATACTCAGATATAAATCAAGTAGCTTGTATGAGTTGACACTCAACGGTTCTCTAATTGACGCAAGCATAAGGTTTGATTTGTTTACATAGTTGAAAATTGAAATTTTGTTGCTGTCTGTTATCGGAGTAGTTATTTCTGTTTCTTGATCGTTTGATTTAATTATTCCTTTCACAAGAAGTACCTCACTTTCGATTTTTAATTTTTAAATTTTTTCAAAATTCACTTTGCAAGAAAAAGAACCAAAAAGAAGATGATGATAGATGATGATTATTGTACTCTCTATCATCATCATCTAAGTTAGAATTAAATATATATATAAGTAGAATATATATGGGATTTTTGGCATTTAGTTCGTTGCCGTTTTTCCAAGTGTTTAACTGAGGTTTTGAAAAAAACGCTATTTTAATTTTTTTGAATTTAGGTGGATATTCTTTCGCCCTTGGGTGGATAACCTTTCGCCTTTGGGTGGATATTCTTTCGCCCTTGGGTGGATATTCTTTCGCCCTTGGGTGGATAACCTTTCGCCCTTGGGTGGATATTCTTTCGCCCTTGGGTGGATATTCTTTCGCCTTTGGGTGGATAACCTTTCGCCCTTGGGTGGATATTCTTTTACTTTTTGGGGGTGGACACACTTTCTCTTTTGGGTGGATATGTAATATGGCAAGTTTATCTTTGAGTAGCAAAAAGCCAAACTTATAAAATACTTTATTCGTACAACTCACCCCCTTTTTTCTTAGCACCTATCGTCACTTTTTTTGTTTGTTTTTTAATGAAATAAATAAGTCGGATAAGATATATATTTCTCCTAACCGACTTAAAATTCTAATTGTATTCAATTTTCAGTGTTTCAATAAGACTAAGTATTGCATAAAACCTTGAGATTTGGCTTGTATGCAATTTTATATCTTAGACTTCAAGCTATATTGATTAAATATAAAATCGTGATACAGTCAAAATATGGAGATGTATGAGCGTTTTATCAAGTGTTTAGATTATAAACATAATTCATATCAACATTTCCCGATATACCGTCAACTCGTCCGTACCAATCATACTGATGAATGTCAACAAAATTTGGCAGCTTACTGTACGACTCATTCGGAGCGGCAAGCCACACAAGATAGTTAGATGATATTTCATCGGGATATGCACTATCCATCAGCATAGACTTGGCACTGTATAAGCCACCGTCAAATCCGTTATCCCTCATACCGTTACAGAATGTTTTGATAATATCTGTAAGAGTCCTTTTCGGCAGAACAGCCTGTCTGTACTCCTCAACATCAAGAAACACAGGAAGGTCAAATTCTTTGCCGCCAATGGTTTTCATACAGTTTTTAACCTCTGCTTTAGCTGCGTCAACCGATGTAGCGTAGCTGTACCAATACGCACCTACATTTAAGCCGGCGGCTTTTGCTTGCTTATAATATTTCTGAAATTCATTATCCTCTTGATTCGGGTCTTTTCCGTAGCCTGCACGAATAATAACGCAAGTGACACCTGCTTTTCTTACTTTGTTAAAATTTATATCACCGTTCCATTCTGAAATATCAATACATTTTGCTTTCTCAACATTAAACTTAACCGATACGGACTTAGAGCATTGCTTTGCTGTAACGGTAGCAGAGCCGACTTTATTAACTTTCACTTTTACCGTATTTTTATCAGACGAAACAATCTTTGCAACCGAACTGTCTGATGATGAGTATGTAATGTCGCTTATAGCGTTATTGGTTGTTATTGAAAATGTAACTGTATCACTGACATTTTTCTTATACTCATTTGTTGTCACAGATAGTTTTGTGTTTGCCTCAATGGTTTTAATATCGTTGTTTGAAATTTCTATTTGTAAAGTTGAAATATCATTTACATCAATTCTGCCGTCATTGTTTAAATCATAGTCTGTATTATCGTTGAAATTAGATATTACATTCTGCAAGAATGTAACATCGTTTACATTCACAGTGTTGTCGTTGTTGACATCAAAGCCGGCAGCAAATACAGATGTGCTGTAACAGATGACCGACAATATTGCTGTTGCTGTAATCAGCAATTTCTTGAATAGCTTATTCATTTTACGTTCCTCTTTCTTTTCTCTAACTTAATCGTCAGTAAAAAATATCATAATTGCGGTTATGAACCATAAACCTACATAAATCAGTGTAGGTGACAACACATACCACCAGCTCCAATTCATTACATTAAGCAGCTTTAAATCAATAAATACAATTTGCACTAATGCCGCAATCACTGCCATATAGACAATTTTTGAAGATGAATTATTGTTCATTTTTTCACTTCCGATCGTTTATTATTTGTATTAATTTGGGGTTTGAAGGTCATAGCAGAGCAAGGTATTGAAGTCAACAGAAAAGTATCTTGCAAGCATTAGTATAGTTACATATGTCATTGTAGAAGTTCCCAATTCGTAGTTAGTATAGGTACTTCTGTCGACTCCCAAATAGTCTGCAACTACTTTCTGAGAAACACCTTTTTGATTTCGCAGCTGTTTTAGTCTTTGTCCTACTTGATTATAAATAAAGCCTGATCTAATTCTATATCCCATAAGTAATATCTCTCCTATTGGTTATTTGAAATCTTAATTTTATAGCCTGCAAAAAAATTTATCCCACTCTAATAGCCGAAGATGTTATATATTTATTTTTTGTGTTTGTTCTTAGTATTGTTTATTCCATATCAATCGAAAAATCCGTTGTAATTGAACCTTCGGGAATATAAATTTTATACTTCTCTCCTGCTGTTGAAATTCTCAGTGACAAATTAGGCATTAAAGTAAGCCAATTTTCGGTTGATTTTTCGTCAGCAGTTTTTACGATAGTATCAATGTGCGGAGTACCTTTAGTATAGATTATTTCGCAATCATCAACATTAATCTTGTTGACTTTGTAACTATCGCTATCAGTTTTATAGTAGTAATAATAGTATTGTTTGGCATTAATTTCGCCACACCCGATAAAGAATCCGCCTTCGGTATCACGATTGTCTTTAATATTAACAATGTTTTGACTGCTTTTAACTTCGTCTGAAAGTTTAATTTCATTTGTGTACTTAACAGATAAGATAATTGTTGATATACATACTATAATTAATAAAAATGATATTAATGATGTTAAGGTAATTGCAAGTTTAGCAAAACTACGGTTTGGATTTATAAATGATTTTGCAAATAAATATGCGAACAAAGACGCAGTTGCAAGTATAAAAGTAATTATAAATAACATTTCTGTCACTCCTTAGTAAATATTAAAAAAACTCCAAAAGTATTGATTGTCATATTTGAAATCTTAATTTTATAGCCTGTAAGAAAAATTTATCCCACTCCGAATATCCGAAAATGTTATAGACATTATTCTTTTCTTGATGTTCTTCTGTGGGATAACCATTCCACAATACAAACGCAAGCCTAATGGCTCTAACAGAACCACTTGTTTGCCAAGGCTGATTAAAATTTTCAGGGCAGATACAATTTGATTCAAAATCAAACATTTGACTTGCTTGAGCTTCGTCATAACAAGCAAGTGCAAGCAGATACATCACAGATATTGTATCAGCTCTTACTCGCTTGCATTTCTTAATCAGCTTGTGAAATAACTCTTCGTGCCTTTTGCTGTCAAAAATAATTTCCATTTTTCTCTCCCTCCTAATCCTCATTATTTAAAACTCGTTCTCCTCTGACACACAGCCTGTGAGTGTTTACACCTATCGGTGTACAGGTAACAAGAGTACATTGGTCCTTATCAAGCTCGCAGTTGTAATACACATCTTCAGGAAGTATTATCTCAATCGTTGTCACCTTGTAAACAAGCTTTTCATCAAGCGTATGCAGAGTAAATGTATCACCGACCGAGAGCTTATCAAGATCTGTAAACAACTTGTTAGTCGTAAGTCCCGAATGACCTGTAAGTACACAATGTGTTCCCTTGCCCCCTATCGGCAGAGAAGTTTTTTCGAGGTGTCCTATTGCTACCGACAGGGTTTTCTCACTCGTATCGTTATATATTGGCAGATACACATTGATTTTCGGTATTTCTATGTATGATATTATTTTGCCCAAATTAAGAGCGTTATAGTAATTGCTGTCACCTGTTTGATTATACTTTTCAGCATTTTGTTCCATATTGTTTTTATCGTCATCGGTAAGTTCAGATACAGCTTTGTTGTAGCTGTCAATCTCATCGTTCGACTTCTGACGGTTTACAAAACTTGATACAGTCGGGAAAAGCAAAAGAGATATACCGATTACAATTACCAATATCCATAGAAATTTTTTGTACTTTTTTAGTTTTGACTTCAAATATTCATCACCTCACTGAAATAAGAATAACATAAAAAAAGTAAGCGTGTAAAAAAGTCAGGTTTTGATTTATAGCTTTACATCAACAGCGTTTTTTCATATACAGTAGCGTTACTGATGTAAGGCTACTTTTAGTTTCATTTCTTCTTTTTTAATGACTTTACCTTTTGTATTAATCTATAACAGCAGCCTGTTATAAACGGTCTAAGCATTTTTTTGCATACACCGAACATAAACAAATACATTAAGCCGAGTATAAAATAATATCCGTTAGAATTATCAACAGATGTATCAGCAAAAAACCAATTAAAAAATTTCTCTATCTCAGTGCTAAAAAGCAAACAGGATATTCCCATAAGAATTGCAGTAACAAATACATTGATTAGAGTGTTTATGAGTATAATTTTTTTATTTTCTCTTGTTACACACATTACCGTAAAATTTAAAGTTATTGCCAAAACATTAATTACAGTGAAAATTTCTAAATAAATCAGCATTTTTTTAAAACTCCTTCAAAAAAATAAAAGCAGCTTTGAATTTGGAATGATAAACCAAAAAGCAAAGCTGCTCTTTATATATTTTTTGATAAACAGAAATGTAAGATAAAAAGTAAAAGTTGATTACTCAGACTTTTTTCTTGAAGTAATGATAAACATTGCACCGCCTGCAAGAGCAATCAGAGTGCCGAGCAGCCAGAGAGCTGACTGAACCGCACCGGTCTTAGGCATATCCGGAACAAGGCTGTTTACGATTTCCACATTATTGCTTGCAATATGAGATGTTTTGTTTACCTTGATTTCAATAGGCTCTGCGTGGAGAGCGTAGCCTGCCGGAGCTTGTGTTTCAACAAGCCAATAGGTTGTTTCACCGTTTTCAACGCCGCCCTGAGCTTTCTCTTCATCATTGGTTGAGAAAGAACCGTAGGCAAGACCTGCAAAGGTTACAACACCATTTTCGTCCGACTGCTGAGTAGCTATCGGAGAAATTCCGTTAGCGTTGTCATCTTTATTCTTATACAAAGCAAAGGTAGCACCCTGTAAGCCTTTACGACTCTCATCTACTTTATAGAACGAATAACCGCCTGTATGAACAGTAGGTATTTCAGATGTAACTTGATATGTACTTTCTGTACCAATGTTATTTGTATAGGTAAGCTTTGATGTGTTCGGAATATCAACCGCAAGCTCTGCCTCTGAGGTAAGCTCTGTATTGAAATATAACTCTACTTCGGAGTAGCTTGTGAGTTTTTTAGTATCAATCGCAAATGATACATTCAAACCGTCCTCAGATACAGTATAGTCTGTACCCTCTGTAAGCTTAGTCTTGTTATCAAGATAAAGCTCTGCACCTGTATATTTAAGACCCTTGCTCATTGTATCGGTGATTGTATATGTAGTCATATCGCCGATTTCATAAGGAATCGAAGTATTAATTTCCCAATATACCGTATCGCCGATATTTGCGGTGTTATCAATACCCTTTGTACCCTTTTCACCGTCAAGTATATATTTGTGGATTAAAGGATAATCATTCTCCACTTTTACTGTGCTGTCAGCAACTACTGAATCATCACGGACCATATTGCCTGCTGCGTCAATATAAAACTCATAATACTTAGTGCTGTCAACAATGTATTTTTCGTCCGGTGCTTCTGTTTCAACGAAACGGTAATAGCATTGAGAAGGAAGATTGTCGATAGTAGCAGTACCGTCCGAGCCTGTAACTATATCAGGCATAAATGTCTGATAGTTTGTATTGTCAGTTGAATATTGAAGGTCAAACTTAGCACCGTCAATAGTCTTGTTATCAACCGAGTCAACCTTCTGAAGAATCGCAGAACCGTATGATGTTTGATTCTTAGGATAACTATATACATCATACAGCCATTTTGTGCCGTCACTATTTGTGAGAGGCAAAGTGAGAACAAACGGTGCAATCTTCTTAACTACCTGTGAAGGCGACTTTGTTTCCTGCACATAGTAGATACCCAAAGGCAGGTTTTCAAGCTTTGCAACGCCTGTTGTGTCTGTTGTAGCTGTATATACCTCAGTAGATGTCTGTACAGCCTTTGCAGCTTCTTCGAGGGACGGAATTGAGAGCTTACCGTTGTCAATGCAATCTTTAAGCTCCGCTACCTTAGTTACTGTAAAGGTCACATCAGCAAGCGGTGTAGCTCCTTCTGGAATTTTGTCTGTCTGCTCTCCGTTTGAGCCTTCAGTAGCTTTGGATACATCGGACATTTCATATTTGTAGAGAGTAAGAGAGGCTGTTTTTGAATAATCAATGAGGTATGGAGATGTCTGCTGTTCCTGAGCCTGAGTGCTTGACACCGCACTTGCAGATGGGATAGCTGCGGCAGTTACACTTGCAAGAATAGCTGCTGACATAATCGCAGCTAAAATACGCTTCGTATTAGCTTTATTCATTGTTTTTCTTCACCCTTTCATTAGTTTTGATTTTTGTATTTCTGTTTCTCTTCTTTTTAACTATATGAGAAATGATAAGAAAAGCAGAAAAAGCAACTGTAATTATAATTGCAATAATATAAATAATATCTATATGAGGCATTTGCAGATTAACTTTCTGAACAGTTTTTTCATCATAAGTTGCCTCATCAGATAACTCCACTCGCTGACCTGTAACAACGAGTCTGTGCGTGTTTATGGCATACGGAGTACAGGTTACAAGACTTACTATATCCTTGCCTTCCTGTATGCCAAATAATGAAGTATCTTCTGGTTCAATCACATTAATTTCATATACCTTGTACGCATATGTTTCGTCAAGTATTTTTATGTAAAATATATCGCCTTCTTTAAGCTCTGTGAGCCTGTCAAAAAACACTTGAGTAAGATATGCGGTGTGTGCTGAGATAATGGAGTGAGTGCTTTTGCCCCCTACGGGAAATGAGGAGTTTGGTAAATGTGCAGCACCTTTTGACAATACACTCTCATCAGTTCCGTGATAGATTGGTAAATCAACATCTATGCTTGGAATTACTATACTTCCGATTAAACCATCACCAAAATTTAATGTTTCGGTATAGTCACTATCCGTGTAAAAGGACTCGAAGGACTGAGAATTTAATAGCTTGTTATTATAACCATATGCTTTTTCCAAATAGTTTTGCTTTTCCTCATCAGTAAGGACCTTAACATTGTTGTCATAGTTTGTGAGCTGACTATGACTGCTTACTGTATTGATGTAATTTGCTACGGTAGGATAGAAAAATGTAGCTATCGCAGTTACGAGCAAAACTATTCCTAAGACAAGCGAAAACTTTGACTTTGGTTGTTTATCAAAGCCTTTATCTGCAACCTTATTTACAGTATTTTCTTTGCTATTCTCAGACACTTCTAAGCCCCCTTTTTTATATAAATTAAATTTTCAAATAGTTTTATGAACCCATTTATGAATCCATTATTATTTTGCAGTCTTTCTCTTTTTAAAAGCTCTGACAGCGAATACTGCGATTGCCGAAAGGAGAAGAACAGAGCCTGCAACATAAACGATTGTTCTGCCTGTACCACCTGTGTTTGGAAGAATTACTTTGTAATCTTCAACGGCGAATGTTACTGTACCGTTTTCAGGAGCGTTTGTAACATAAGTACCGTTATTAAGAACAGAACCGTACTCGGCATTTACTTCGACTTTAATAATCTGACCGTTGAGGTTGTAGCCGGACGGAGCTTTTGTTTCAACGAAGTAATATTTGCCGCTTGCAAATCTCATCACTTCGCCTTTAGCGTTCTTATATACTACTTTACCTTTGCTGTCAGACACACCAACTGCAATAGAGTTTGTATTAGCCTTAGTGTCTGCTTCGGTTGTATATGCTGTAAACTCAGCACCAACGAGTGGATTGCCTGCTTCGTCTGTTTTAGTTGATGTAATTGCATATGTGTAAACATATACTGTATTACCCTCAATTTTCAGTGTGTTAGATGAGTTACCGTACTGAAGGTCAGTTGTATTAGGGTTGCCCTGTGTGCCGATTACAGCGTATTTGTTAAGTGTTGCGTTAAATGTAACTACTACATTAGCAGCAGAATAGAAGCTTGCATTTTTGAGATAACTTTTGCTCAAAGCTACATTGAAGAGTGTTTCCTTACCCTCTTCTTTTGATGTAACATTTACATCGTAGTCAGTACCCTTTGTGAGAGTAGCAAGTGTATCGCCGTTAGCATTTACTGTTTTAACGCTGAATGAATTTGTATCAAGAGTAAGACCCTTGCTCATAGTATCATTTACAACATACTTAGTGAGCTGAACGCTTGCTGAACCTGCAACGCCTGAAGTAATCGAGTATGTAACTGTATCGCCAAGTGATACATCAGAATAGTTTACATTCTGCTTTGTTGAGTTCTCAATCTTCTTTGTAATTGACGGTGTTTCGTCCTTAACCTTTGTTGCGAGGTTAATTGAACCACCGTAGATCCAACTCGCAGTTGCCTCGTTGTAATAAGGAAGTGCGATAACGCTGTTTCTTACCTGAGTAGTACCTGCTGGGTACTTTGTAACTCTCACATAATATACGCCCTGTGCAAGACCTGTAAGTTTCTTGCTTGTTGTGGCAGCACTTGATACAAATGTATCTACTGCATTAGGAGTAAGTGCTGAAAGGCTTACTGCGTCAAGCTTTGTGAGTAATGCTGCATTGTCGCCTTTGTTAAGTGCTTCGTCAATGCCGTATGCTGCATTTGTTGATGTGTACTTAGTGGCACTTGCGTTAGAGCCAAGAGTTGCAACCTTATAAACTGAGAAAGTGTAGCCTGCCTTGTTGCAGTTAAGTGTGAGAGATACTTTCTTTGAAGTATCAATGAGTTTGTTCTCGTTTGTTGCTGCACTTGCAGGCAAAACGCACACCAAAAGTGTGAGTACCGCAATAAAAGCTGCGAAGATTTTTCTTGCATTTTTCATTTTGCATTTTCCTTTTTAAAATAATAATATTTCTTATACAAAAAAGCAGCCTTAAAAATTCCCGTTTTTAAAAGGCTGCTTTCTGTATATTAGCTGTTAATTTTTTAATCTCTTTGTGTTGTTATAACTTTTAATCTCTATATGTTTGTTATCAATTTTTAATCTCTTTTTTTGTTTTGCGAAATTTGCGTAAATAAATTACATATACCGCACCGGAAATTACCGTTGCACCGAGTAACGGCATAGCAAGAACCCACATACCTGTACCGCCTGTGTTCATAAGAATAATTTTATTATTCTGAACCGAAACAGAAACATTTGTGAGATTCTCATTTGAAGTGTCAATAGTGAACTCAATTTTCTTACCATACGGAGCATAGCCCGAAAGCGGTTTGGTTTCAATGAAGTAATACTTTCCGCTTTCCATTTTTTCTACCTTGATTTTTCCGTCCGCATTTGTTGTCAAGGCAGTAACTTCTGTATCAGCACCGTTATAGCCTTTTTCCATATAGTAATCTCCCGACTTATTTACATATACGGTAAGGAGCTTATCGTTGCTGTCATATAGCTCAAAGCCGACACCTTCCTGAGTGTTTCCTTCGTAATCGGTCTTAGTAAGAGTTACCGAACCTTTCTTAATCTCATTGATTGCAGTAACCTCTACTGAGGTTGCATTTTCCGTAACTCTGAAATATATAGGCTCATCACTAAAGACATATCCGTCTAATCCCTTTGTTTCGACAAAATAATAGTTGCCGTAAGGTAAGTTACATACATACAGCTCACCGCTATCGTCAGTTTTAAGTTTTGTTGGATTTACGGTTAATTGATATGATGACATCTTAGCATAGCTGTAATCGCCGTCACTGCCGTTATATCCATATAACTGAACAAGTGAATTATCCTCGGAGGAATACAAGGCAAATTCTACGCCTGCGAGCGTATTGTCTTTATCGTCCTTCTTAGTAAGGACAACATTACCGTCAACGAGTATATTGCTTATTTCAACTACCTTAACGGAAGTAAGGCTGTCACCAAGTGTTACTGTTACATCTCTTGGAGTTTCATATCGGTTAGGGATTAAATAAGAACCGGTGGAGTCCTTAAATCCTAATTCCTTAACTGTATATGAAATTAAGCTGTTATCCGAGTTGTAAATCGGAAGGTCCGTCCACGCCTCGGTAAAGCCTTTACTATCTGTGACCTTCACACCATAGTCATTGCCGTTGCTGTCAAATAGTTCAAAGTAAATGTCCTGAACTACATCGTCCTGAGAAAATTTTGAAACCTTGATTGAAGATTTTTTGAGAGTGTTTTTAAAATCAACTGTAACAGTCTTGCTCTTTTCAAGAGTAACTGTCTGTGGTTCAGGTGTGTTATATCTTTCTGGTACAGTGTATGTACCGTCAGAATTTTTAAAGCCAAGCTCTGTAACTGTATATGAAATCAAACTATCGCTTGTATCATACACATCAAGATTAGTAAGCGAGCTATATCCGTTATTGTCTGTGCAGATATTTGTATCTATCTTGCCGTCTGAGCTTTTGATATTAAAGTAAAAATCTTTAACAATGTTATCCTCAGATAGTTTCTGAACGGCAAGACTGCCATATTCAAGAGTATTTTTAACTGTAACTGTCTGACGGTAATATGTAGTCATATATTCAGACTTGTCATAGCTCAAAACAAATGATGTAGGTGCAAGCTTTTTGTATCGCTTAGGAAGTGAGTATGTACCGTCTGAATTTTTTATGCCAAGCTCAGTAACGGTGTAGATTATCTTGTTGTGATTTGCGTCATATACCTGTAAATCGCCAAAATTAATACGACCTCTTGAAGATGTAGCTTTATCTTCATATGTGTTGCCTTGATTATCTGTTAATCTAAAATAGATACCGCTGATAACCTTATCATCAGACTCTTTCTTAAGTCTAAGTCTGATTGGCTGAAGTTTGTTATAGAAGCTGTACTCAACAGGGTTATCGACACTTGAACCTACAAGTGTTTTAGTAACAGGACTGTTTTTGACATAGTAAACAGGTAAGCCGTATCCTGTATTTGTTTTGATACCAAGTTCTGTTACGGTGTAATTAATAGGTGTACCGTTGTTATATACCTGTAAGCCTGATAAGGTGTATGTGCCTGTATCCTCTGAAGTGCATACAATCTTTTCCCAAGTGCTGTCGGCGTCATTGGTAATCTTGAAGTAGAAATCCTTTTTGCCGTCCTCTGAAGTTTTCTTGATTGAGAGTGAGCCTGTTTCCACACCCTCAAGCACTTCAACAACTACTGCTTTATCAACTGTCGGATTGCTTGCAGTTACCTGTACGGTATATACAGTCGGATCAAGAGTAAAGCCAACCGGATTTATAATTTCCTTTACATAGTATGTGCCAAACTCAACACCTTTTGTAAACACACCGTTACCGTTACTGTCTGTAACGGTTCTCTGCAAAATAGTTTTGCAGCTGCTGTCTGAATACAAGCCGTAGGTTGCACCGCCAACTTCTACAAGTCCTGTAACTGTCTGTGCCTGCTTATGAATTTTGATATATCCGACATCTGGTGTTTCGGAAACTATAAGCTCGTTTTCGAGGTCAACATCACCAGTCGTTTCGTTCTGCTTAATTTGTCTGATGAAGATTTCAGGGTTTACCTTAAAACCGTCTGGTGCTTTGGTTTCTTGAATTGAAAGAGTGCCGAGTGGGAGTGTATTATCTCCATTTTCATCAACATAAAATGGCTCGCCATAGTCACTATTTGGGGAACGATAATTTTCATCTAAAGCTGTTTTACCAACACTGTTTGTTGCAAGCACCCATTTTCGTTCAGGCTCAAGTCCTGCAAGCTCATCTGCCGAGTCGTAATAACCCTTGTAGAATTTAAGGGTAAATTCAG